>Ga0075468_10001153_pt1 | contig 11035 bp, 9 predicted proteins | sample DEB08_DNA_12_FD_77578 | JGI IMG/M metagenome (GOLD analysis project Ga0075468, IMG submission 77578) | Aqueous microbial communities from the Delaware River and Bay under freshwater to marine salinity gradient to study organic matter... | ecosystem: Environmental > Aquatic > Marine > Coastal ...
ATATCCGGCACAAGGGACGAGAAAGGCCGCTTCGTGCCTCGCAAGTCGATTGTGTTCGCTATTAGTCGCGCCATATGGCATAGGGGTCTAAAGCCTACACTTTTTATCAGTGGCACTTGGAAAAGACTAAGAATTAAAGCCCTTGACATTTTAGCTGTTGCCATTGGAAAAGACATGGCTGACGCGTTGAGGCAATCACTAAACAAAGACCAAAATATAGAGACTTCATAAAATGGGAATGACCGTACAACAACGCCCAAGTACTTCAGAAGTACATGGGGCATTTGAACAACTTATGTATGTTCTAACAAGCACCGAACAAGCAAGTGCTTCAAACTTCAAGTTTCGATATATAGCTGACCTTTACGTTGGTGGTGTTTTGGTTAGTCGCGTGAAGGTATTCCCAAACACAGCGGGCGCGGGAGTGTTTAGAGTGGATAAACTTATCCAAGACCATATGAGCGCAACCAACGCTTATCAAGGAACAACCGCGGGAACAGAAGTACAACTCAACCCAATACACAACACAGGAGGCGTAACTGGTGCAACCGACAAAGTTTTTAGCAACAACAACGGCGAAACATTTAGAAAGGTCGAGATGAAGTTTGGCCAAGAATACGCCGCGTCAGCTACAGCCGACCCTACTGTTTATCTTAACCAGATAACAGGCGAGTTAATTGCACTCATTATGACTGCGGGCTTGCAAAGGACTACAACTTGGGACGATGGCATTCCCTACTACTCTTATATTTCAAGTTGGATTGCGGGCTTCCAGCCGCAAAACTTTCGGTCCTTGTTTTTGTCAGATCGTAGAACAGCAAATACACAGGGCTTTTCCTCTAACCTTGTTAGTTTAATAGACCCTATACTTATAGACGTAGACGTAGACTCGCCTTATACCCTTGCCTTCCTTAACGATGCAAGTGCGCCGACAAGTAGTACATTAAAAAGCATTTTTGTCGCTTTATACGATGCGTCGGACTCTTTGTTAGATTCTCGAAACTTTATACCCGGAACAGACGGCGGAATAGAAAATACCGCGGTAAGTACGGACCAAGGAAGACTTCAATACTTTGGTTGTGGGCCGGGCAACTTTGACGGCCAAACCGTAGACACCACTTTTCGAGACTTCTTTATTAACAACCAAGTATCATACTACGAACTTTGTGGAGTAACGGGAACGAGTACTACACCTTCAGCCACTGGCGACTTAACAACAACGATTTACCGTTTTAACATAAACCAATGTAAAAGCATATATCAAGACGCGGGGTATCCTAAAATGACGATAGCTTGGCAAAACTCTTTTGGGGCTTGGGACTATCAAATCTTCAGACTTCGATTTAATTATTCGGACACAATTAAACGTGAGACGTTCGACCAAGTTGCGGGCAATTGGGATACAACAGACGCGGCACAAGACTTTGAGTTTAGAGGATCACAAGGTGGAACTCGCGTAGCTAAGGTAGAAGCACACCAAGAACTAACTGCAACGACTGACTTGCTACAAGACAGCGACGTGGCTATTCTCGAAACTTTAATGCTATCACCACAAGTTTACCTTCTTAATCAAAACAATAGTCTTGGCGTTGTTCCTATAGTCGTTACTGACACCAGCTTTGTAAAGAAACGTAGAGTAGACGAACGCGCTCCGTTCTTGTACCAGATAAAGTTCAAGTACGCAAAACCAAGACCGACAACTAAAGGCGGAACATTCAGCGGTTTATCATGATTGAATTAGTAGCATACGAACAAAAGCCCCAAGCGTCAAACGATGCGGTCGGTAAACAGCACGTCTTAGACATTGCTAACGCCGGAGGTCTGTCTTTGACTTATGAAGTTGGTAAAGGGGATAACGTATTAGGAAGATACAGTCCGTTCTCGCAGACGTTTAGGCTTCCGTTCACAAACACGAATACAGCCTTCTTCGGGAAATACTACAACGTGAACATACAACCGTTCCAAGTCAATCCTGTAGAAGTCCCAAGGTTTAACATACATCAAAAGTGCTACGCTGAAATTCGTGTAGATGGGATTCCAATTATAACCGGATCGTTACAGCTTAAAAACGTATATAATAAAGCGGAAGAGTTTGAGGTTGCTGTCTTTGGAATGGAGGCTAATATCTTCCAAGAACTAAAGGACCAAAAGCTTATAGACTTGTTTATTAACGCTTCGGGCGCACAAAACGTAGACTATGACGTAGCCCTTAGCGCAAACAAAATCTCGACATCTTGGACGCTCTCAAATGACGTTACAGAGGGGTCTATTGGTGACGGTGTTATTATTTTCCCATTAGCTGACTACGGGTTAGCTGGTGCGTACAACTTTCTACACTACGAGAACAACCAATACGGAATAGGCGGTCTTGCAACTGACGACTTCTTACAGCCGTATATGTTTAAGCCAGCAATAAAAGTCGCTCACCTCTTTGAGAAGATAATAAACGAAGCGGGCTATTCCTTAGCTACTAACTCATTCTTAACCTCGGACGCATGGACTAAGCTTTACATGACCTTAGCCAACGATCGCGAATCAATAGCAACGAGAGGTGCTTTAGGTATATGTGTTGCAAGCGACCAATCCGTAGTACATAACTTTACAGGAACAGGCACGCCCGGCGAAAGCTCATGGGAGACACTTGCTCTTAATGACGACACCGGTACGGGAATAAGTAGCAACCCACCAGCACTATTTGACGCGGCTGACAATTGGAGTACGACGCAGTATAGATTTACCGCACCGGCAACCGGTTTCTACTATGGTGAATTAAACGTAAACTACTCAGCAACTTTTGTCGGCAACAATGGCGGAGGCATTGGTTATGGTGTGTCTGGCACGACAGGAGTACCCGGTGGCGGCGGAGGTACAATTGCGTCTGGAAATAATGGTTGGCTTTGGATATCCAGTGGAACAAATACGCAAGGCCCGACTTTGACTTTTCAGTCTTATCTTCAGGCTGGTCATTCACTGGATGCTCACGTAAAGTTTATTATCAATGGAGGTGCGGGCGGGCAATCAATAAAAGTTAACGGAGCGGGAACGTATCTAACTATCTACGCAAGTCAGTTGACAAATGGTATTGCGTCGATGCCGCAAAATATGCCGGATATGCAACAAGTCGATTATGTTAAAGACTTGTGTGAGCGTTTCAATCTTTGCATTGTAGCGGATTCGGAAGACCCTACAAAACTCAATGTACAACCGTGGCAAGACTACTTAGACGCAGGGACGCGTAAAGACTGGACATATAAATTGGACACTTCGCAAGAGTTCAATATAAAACCGACGGACTCGATCCGGAAAAAATTCATTAAGTTTTCTGACGCAGAAGATTCGACACTCACTAATGCCGGATTTATAGAAGCAAACGACTATGTAGTAGGACGATATGAACAAGAAGTAGGGCAAGACTTTACAAGCGGAGAACTATCAAACAGCCCACACTTTGCGCCGTATATGGTATCAAGAATACCGAAAGTAAACAACACGGACGACAGTGACTATCCAAATGTGTTGATTCATAAAGGTTACGGAATAGACACCAACGGCCCAATATCTGACGCCAAGCCAAAGTTGTTTTACTACAACGGTCTCAAAGCAATAGACGGTGGACACTACTTCAAGATTAACACAACGTCGTTCACTTCGTACCCGCTTTGTTTACCTTTCTATAACAACGGCAACCCAATAGCGGCGGACTCGCCTTTGCTTTTGTGGGATTGGGAGCCTTTTCCGATATTAGGAAATCCGACCTTCGGAAGTACACCAAGTTCAGAGGGTTATTTTGCAAGATACTGGCAACAATTTTTAATGAGTATTTACGGCAACGAGGCAAGGCTTGTCGAATGCTCTATGCAACTAAGCGCGTCGGATATATTTAGCTTCAAGTTCAACGACGAAATAAACATAAAGGACACGCCATACCGTGTACTTAAAATTAGCAACTACCAACCATTTGCTGACGTTCCTTGTAAAGTACAACTACTTAAAAAGCTTAGTCCTTTTAAGGCGGTAGTTATTCCAGAACCCGACCAAGAGTGCGACCTTGAAGTAGTGGGATTCTTGCAAGACGGCACGGTAATCTTTGAAGACCCTACAACGGGAACGCAAACAAGCGGAACAGAAGAATGCTGTAATGAAGCGCACTACTATTGGAACGGCTCGGCTTGTCTTTGGAACACTGGTCCGGGGGGCGGCGGTAACGGTAATAACGACGGCAAAAACCCAAACACAGCCGCTTTTGAAGGTAAAAGCATAGTGACGAATCTTGGCGGACTTCATGCGCTTAAAAACAAGCAAGCGCATAACTTCAATCCAGTAGTAGGGGAAATATCAATAAGGGGTACAAATTTCGTAAGCAACACAAATACCACGCAGAAGAACTTCGTGTACTATGCTACGACGTATGGTTCAGCACCAGCCTTTGCAACGCCTTCCGGATCGGACGACTCAACGGGCAACCTTTTGCTACCGCCTAACTTTATGGCTCGTTTTGTTATTCGTGCGCTTTCCGTTCAGACCGACAACTACTCCGCAACGTCAGGCACTGGTTCTTTTGGTTCTACCGCGTTTAAGGTGTACACGTTTATTGCTAAAAATATAAACAGCGCAATAACCACAACAGGTTCAGAGCAGACAGACTTTGCACAAGCGGACGCCGACGCGGGTTCTCGAAGCGTTACAATAGCCGCGGGTAAAGGTACGGGCGGCTTTGTTGACCAAGTGCTTGGGGTCGGCGTTAGGTGTACCGGACCAGCGGACACTGTTGTCACTTGGCATTTAGATATGTCGGTGACTTTTATGGACATAGCAAGTCCAAGCCAAAACAAGTCTACGGAACTACTACTACTTGAGGACCTTGGACTGATACTAACCGAAAACGCCAACAACTTAGAGCAAGAATGATACAATACCTAAACAACGTCGGAAAGACCATACCGAATACGCTACGCTTTGCACAAACCACCGAAGTCATAAAAGATACATACGGGCTTGTTTTATATGGTTATTATGAAGACACCGGCTTTCGTGGTTTCTTTAGAAAAATAAGGCAAGGAATAAAAGCAAGAACCAATGGCTGAGAGAATTGAAGTAGGTGTAGTTGTTAAGGGTGCGGACAAAGCAACCGAACAAATTGACGGTATCGACAAGGCCACTAAAGAGTTGGGGTCAGGTCTTGACGGCGTTGTTCTTGGTCTGGATAAAATGACAGGCGGTGCGGTTAGTGGTTTTAGAAAAGCCGCACAAGGGACAAAAACTTTCGTCAAAGGATTAAAGCTTACAAGAGCCGCTGTTATTGCTACCGGAATAGGTGCGCTTGTCGTTGGTGTTGTTGCGCTTGTCTCGGCGTTTACATCTACAAACAAGGGTGCGAAAATGCTCAAAGTCGGAATGGCGGCACTTGGAGCAATCGTAGAAAGGGTTACAGGTTACTTCCAAGCGGCGGGAGCGTTTATCGTTGGGTTGTTTACCGGCGGAGTACAACAAGCCTTAGAAGACTACAATACGGAAATGGCAAAGCTTCCGGGCAATATGTTAGACGCTATCAATACAGCTATGGAGTTGGAGCGTCGAACCCAAGCATTAAGAACGGCTCAGAGGGACTTGTCGGTTGAGTTTGCAGAAGGCCGCGCCCAGATAAAAGAGTACAATATGATCGCGGAGGACGTTACCCGTTCTTTAGAAGATAGGCTTGTAGCGGCACAAAAGGCTATAGATATTGAGCGTGAACTAATGGCGGAACGCCAGCGTATCGCACAAGAAGAGTTTGATATTGCACAAGCAAGGGCGGCGCAAAGCGACAGTTCTGAAGACGATCTTGACAACCTTGCACAGTTAGAAGTTAATTTAATAAACATTCGTACCGAGTCCGCAGAAATGCAGACTACGCTTAACAACAAGCTTAACATCATTCGTAACGAAGCGATGCGAAAAGCTAAAGCCGAAGCCGATGCAGTAAAGGCCGCAGAGAAAGAAAAGCAAGATGCGATAAACGAAACGAACCGACTAAGGATAGCTGAAGAAAACAAGAGAATTGATGATCTTCGTACTTATTTAATGAGTGAAGAAGAACTTGAATTAGAGGCGTTTGATAAGAAAGCAATGGCTCTACAAATAGCCGAAATGGACGCTATAGCTAACGGCGAAGTAGAAACACTTGATCTTAGAAAAAAACTACAAGCCGAACGTCTTGCAATAGAACAGAAGTACGCAGACCAACGCCAAGCTGTAATAGATAATGCGGAGGCTGAAAGGCAAGCAAAGCAAGACGAACAAGACGCAAAAGACAAGGAGCGAACAGATAAAAAAATCGCAAGGGAACAAGCGGCGGCGCAAGCTATTAAAACGGCAAATATGGGCTTAGTACAAGCGGGCTTCCAAGCTCTGAATGCTATGGCTAAAACGGAAGAAGGACAGAAGAAGTTAGCTATGGCTCAAATTTTAGTCAACCAAGGTATTGCACTTTCTAACGCAATAGCCAGCGCGCAAGCCTCAGCACTTGCAACAGGGCCGGGAGCTGTATTTAGCGCACCGGGATTCACAGCTACTCTCGTTGGTTTAGTCCTGTCTTCATTTGCACAAATTAAAGGTATAATGAACCAAGCGGGTGCGGCTACAGAAGGACTCGATACATCGATGCCATCACTGGGCGGTGGTGGTGGTGGTTCGGCTTCTGGCGGTGGTGGTCCTCAGCTTGCCATGACACCAGACCTTGCACAATCCTTCAACGACTCTTTAGGCTCACAATCAATACAAGCCTATGTAGTCCAGCAAGACTTAGCAGACGCAACAGCGTTACAAGAATCTATAGCTAACCAAGCGTCACTTGGAGGTGGATAAATAAACAACAACGAAACCCGTATTTTTTAAGATATGAGAAAGAAAGTAGAACTACTAATAGACGAAGAAGAACCGATAAGCGGAATCGAGGCGGTAAGCCTTGTACGTTTTCCAGCTATAGAGACAGACTTCGTTTACCTTTCAAGCGACGCAGACAAGAAGATGTCCTTCGCTATGGACGACGAAAAACAAATGCTCATAGGCCCGGCACTTATTCCGGACAAGTTGATCCTACGCCTTGACGAAAACGACGAAGAATACGACGTCTACTTTTCTAAAGAAACGGTGCGACAAGCTATGGAGTTGTTTATGGTAGAAGCCAGAACAAACGAAAGCACACTGGAACACGCGTCTAAAATTGACGGGGTTACTGTAGTCGAGTCTTGGTTAATTGAGGACTCTAAAAAGGATAAGAGTGCGCTATATGGTTTCGACCTTCCACAAGGGACGTGGATGCTTTCTGTTAAAGTAAACAACAAAGACATTTGGCAAAAGGTAAAGAATCGAGACGTTCGTGGGTTCTCAATTGAGGGCTACTTCACAGACCGCCTTGTTGAAATGAAGCGCGGAAAGCTTTGCAAGAATTGCCCACAAGACGAACAAATAATAGCAGAGTTAAAGTCTATACTACTTGAAGAAGTGCAACCCGCGGGAGTCCTTAACGGCCAGCCGTTATTCGCACGCTCGCAAGACGCGCAAATGTGGGGTGAGACTTTCTACAACCGTACCGGCTTTTCTGTTGTTAAGTTAAACGGACAAACGCTATATGCGGCAAAGGAAAGCTTCGAGAGTTATCCGTGGGACGAATGCGTTCGCGATCAGATAAACCGCTACGGTTCGAAAGAGGTAGCCGAGAAGGTTTGCGGAATGATAAGAAGCAAATACGGGTAATAAATAAACACCCGGCAATTTGATATATGTAACCTTGTAATAACCTAATAAGTAACGATGAACACAATCGAAAAAATCAGAGAGGTATTAGGACTTCCAAAACAGAAGTTTTATGCCGAAGCGCGACTGGACGACGGCCGCGTAGTCGTTACCGAAGCCGAGTCTATGGACGTAGGCGTGGAAGTTAGAATCCTTGACGACAGTGGCGAGGCTTCATTACTTGACGCCGGAACGTACACACTCGAGGACGGTACAAAAATAGTAGTCAGCGAAGACTCACGCCTTGCACAACTTGGCGACGACGAAGTAGAAGTAGAAGTAGAACTTGAGACAATTCCCGAAGCCGAAGAAGAAGGCTACCGTGACGGAATTGACGACGAAAAGGAAGACGTTCGTGAAGACATGAACTACGACAAAGTTCGCGACGCTTTAGACCAAGGCTTCCCAGACTTAGGACAAGACACTATTGACGCGATCGCGACTTTAGTTTCGGCTATTTACAGCGACGATGAGGTTGTTGTTGAAGCTGAGGACGTCGACGTAAAAGTTGAAGAAGAAGATTTATCTTCAGTTATCGAAGAAGCTTTTGCAAACATTAGCAAAAGACTTGAAGCATTAGAAGACGCACCAGCGTCAGAGGGCGTTAAGCACTCACCTAACAAGTTTTCGGCTACGCACAAGTCGAATATGAAAAATTTAACAAGTGTAGAACGTGCGCTACATATCATTAACTCTAACAAATAATTAAAATGAGTAATTTGAAAAAATACGATTTCGATATTACCGTTGCGGCTAACACTTATGCCGGCGAGTTAGCTTTACCGTATGTAACGGCGGCTTTACTTGGTGCGGAAACTATCGCAAAAGGGCGTTGTCGTCTAATCGAAGGCGTACAATTTAAGGCGGTAATTAACACGCTAACAACTGCGGACACTATCCAAGCGGCTTCTTGTACGTTCGCTGACGGAGCAGACCTTTCACTTGGCGAGCAAGTTGTTGAACTTAGCGACCTTGCAGTAATGGAGGTTATCTGTCGTGGCACGTTGTTCCCAACTTGGGTTGCGGCACAAGGTTCTATGAACCGTGACGGAGATTTACCGATTGAGTTCACTGACTTCCTTATGGCTTCAGTTGCACAAAGAACAGGAACTAACCTCGAGTCTTTAATGTGGCAAGGTGATGCCGGAACAATATTCGGCGTTGGTCTTCTTTCTAACGACGGTGTAATTGACGAAGCTGGTATCGATGCTTCAGCAATGGCTGACTTCGTAGAAGCTGACACAGGTGCGGCGGCTTGGACAGCGGCAAATATCCTTACTAACCTTAGCTTAATTTTTGATGCGGCTTCAGCTATTCCTGGAATCCTTCAAAAGCCCGGCTGTGGATTCTACGTTTCTTATGAAGCATACGCGTTCTTCTTACAAGCTATCGCGGCACAAAGCACAAACCAAGGCTACAACCAAGACCTTGGCGGAGCGACTTACCTTGGCTACCCTGTTTATCCAACACCGGGTATTCCTAACACGGTAGACGTTGCGGTATTCACTTACCCTGAGAACGTTGTTGTAGGAACTAACAACTACACAGCAGACACTTCGGCTCAGTTAATTCCAGCTTACGCTTACGACGGATCGGACAACGTAAAAGTTGCTATGCGTTTCGGCGTTGGTGTCAACGTAGCAGTACCGGGAGACGGCGTTGTAGGATTCAACTTTACATAAACCACTAAAATAGAATAATATGGCTTGCAATATTACAGCAGCGAGAGGCATTGATTGCCGCGACGCAATTGGAGGGTTAAAGGCCATCTATTTTTGTAGTTCTTACTGTTCAGACATACTTAAAGAAGCAACGGTTACAGCTAATTCTTACACTATCACTACAGCGGGTTTCGCTAATTGGGATATTGTAGACAGCGGTGCGGTTACGGTATTTAAGTACAACTTGGTGACAGACCTTTCCAACTTTACAACCGCTATCGAAGCGGACAAAGCTACTGGTTCGGTTATGTACAACCAGACTCTAAACGTAGTCCTACACAAAGTGGTGGCGGCTGACTTATTTCAGCTTGGTTTAATCGCAAAGAATCGCGCTCAAATCTTTATACAAGATAGCAACGACAACGTATTCCTTATGGGTACTACTGACGGATGCTACTTAACGGGAGGCGACACGATCGCAACGGGAACAAATCGTTCAGATATGAACGGCTTGACTTTGAACTTCACAGCGAAGGAACAAGATCCGTTGTACATACTTCCAGCTTCGGCTGGAGTAGCTACGGCAAAATATCCGTTCGACGGGTTGACTGACGAAGCAGACCTAACAATCACAGCGGCATAAGCCGTTGCTTAGATAAAAGAAAGGGGAGGGTGGCACTACGCCGTCCTCCCTTTTTAATTAAACAAATTACTGAGGCTTATATCTTTAATTGATGCAACAAATACGCAACGCAAAACACACGACAGGTCTTGACGTATTAAACAAATTATACGTCACAGCAAACCAGACGCAAACTATTGCACAAGCGTCTGTGTATTACTTAGTTGAGTTAACGTCGCAAAGTTCGCTAAATTCTTTGTACTTTATACCGACCTCGGTAGACGCAACAAAGACTCCGAGGTTTATCAGTTTGACTTTTACAGTAATAGACAAAGACGAAACTGCCGCGCCTACTTCTGGGCGTATTAAGTTTTACGACGCTACCGGAAAGCTTGACACTTACCCGATGGGTTTTTATCATTACAAGATATACGAGCAAGCAAACAACACAAACCTTGATCCGGCTAACGCGACCGAATTAGAAGAAGGCATAGCCTACGTTCGCGACTATTCTGGCAACATGGAAGAAATAAGCCCGGACTTCAAAGAGTATAGCCCAACCGTTTCACAATACGTTTACCCATAATGAACAAACACGACTTTAGCGTAATAAGCTACGCGGATTCAGAGATTCCAGTATTCGAAGAAAAGCAAGGACAGAAGTATGTCAGCTTTGGTTCGGACGACCTTTATGGTGAATACTTGCGCGACTTGTTTTTAGCAAGTTCAACAAACGGTGCAATAATTAACGGCGTTGCCGACATGGTGTACGGCGGAGGCTTAGACGCAACAGATAGAGAAGAAAACGACGGAAAGCGTGAGCAGTGGTTAAGGCTTCAAGACTTGCTAAGGAAAAGCGACCCGCACCTACTTCAAATGGTGTGCTTTGATATTAAGCTTTACGGCATGGCTTATCTCAATGTAATATGGAACAAGCCTCGCACCCGTATTGCTTGCATTAAACACCTACCGGTCCACA
>Ga0075468_10001164_pt1 | contig 11003 bp, 9 predicted proteins | sample DEB08_DNA_12_FD_77578 | JGI IMG/M metagenome (GOLD analysis project Ga0075468, IMG submission 77578) | Aqueous microbial communities from the Delaware River and Bay under freshwater to marine salinity gradient to study organic matter... | ecosystem: Environmental > Aquatic > Marine > Coastal ...
CGATACTGAAAAAGCCTTTGTTATTGCCGTGACCCATCTGGGCCGTTACCCACTGATTGGTGGCCTAGCAGTGAATTGGGATGACGGCGGTGTCTATATTGACTCCAGTCTCAATCTCTACGATAGACAGCTTGAGCCGGCACTCACCACGGCGATCAATAATGTCGTGCATCTGGGACGAGCGATAAGCAAGAAAGGCGTATTTAAAAGCTGTATGTTTGACGCCCGTAAAACCCTGCATATCAGCCGTAAAAATCTCAGCGAGCCCTTTGTGGCGGATCCATCACTCAAGATAGACTTTGAGCTTGCTGAGGAAATTTCGATTACTGGGGTAGATGCTAGTGAGGGTGATAGCGAGGGCGATCGCCATGATCAGGACACGCGCCTGCACTCCTACTTTGAAGATGGCAGTGACCCGGATGAAATGTTGCACCTGCCTGAGTCTATTATGCAGGTACTGGCGCGGATGAATCAGATTCATCACACCGGTTGTATTATTTTTGAAGCGGTGGAGCGGGACCTCAAAATCCACAACTATTTGACCCTGTTGGATGGATCCAAAGAGCAGGATTTTCGGGCTTGTCTGGACAGTCTTCTCGCCGAGTTGCCGGCTATAGATGGGCTCGGGGTGTCAGGGTTTATGAAACTACCCTATAAAAACACCAAGTATTTTAACTATCTTGAGGCACAACCTGATTTTCTCGATCAGAAAAAAGACTCTCTTTAACTAACCTTTAAAGGCCGAGATAATTCGCCCTGTGTTTGATACTCTTAACCCACTGATATAGCTAATGGTTTGGAGTTATTTTGATGGGCAAGAGTAAACCCTGGCAGCGCTTGATTTGGGAAGACCCCTTTCTTCTTGAGCAACAACTATCCGACGAACAGCGAATGGTCCGTGACTCGACTCGCCAATATGCGCAAGAACAGTTGCAACCAAAAGTCCGCGAAGCCTTTCAAAATGAAATCAGTGATCCGGGTATCTTTCGCCAGATGGGGGAGATAGGACTGCTGGGCCTAACCATTGAGGGATATGGTTGTGCTGGAATGGACTGCATTAGCTATGGTCTGGTGGCCCGAGAAATTGAACGGGTCGATTCCGGTTATCGCTCGATGATGAGCGTACAGTCGTCCCTGGTAATGTATCCCATCTATGCCTTTGGCACTGAAGCCCAGCGTGAAAAGTATCTACCCAAGCTGGCTAGCGGTGAATTTATCGGTTGTTTTGGCTTAACGGAGCCAGACTATGGATCGGATCCCGGCGGCATGGTTACCCGTGCTCGCAGTACTGATGGCGGCTATCTACTAAATGGCGCCAAGACCTGGATTTCCAATAGCCCCTTTGCCGATGTATTTGTAGTCTGGGCAAAAACCGATGACGACGTGATTCGCGGCTTTATTCTTGAAAAGGGCATGGCCGGATTGAGCGCGCCTAAGATTGAAGGCAAGCTGTCGTTGCGCGTCTCGACTACTGGCCAAATTGTGATGCAGGATGTGTTTGTTGCCGAAGAGCAATTACTGCCCAACGTAGAGGGATTGAAGGGGCCCTTTAGCTGTTTGAACAATGCCCGCTTCGGTATTGCCTGGGGTTCACTTGGTGCCGCCGAAGCCTGCTGGCACGCAGCGCGAACTTATGCAATGGAGCGCAAACAGTTCAATCGACCACTGGCGGCGACCCAGTTGATTCAACTTAAGCTGGCGGATATGCAAACAGAAATTAGCCTTGCTCTGCAGGGTTGTTTGCGTGCAGGAGAGTTGATGAATGACAATAATATATCCCCGGAACTGATCTCGTTAATTAAACGCAACTCCTGTGGCAAGTCCTTGGATATAGCCCGCAAGGCGCGTGATATACTCGGGGGCAATGGCATCTCTGACGAGTATCCGGTGATGCGCCACATGATGAACCTTGAGACAGTAAACACCTATGAGGGAACCCACGATATTCACGGTTTGATTTTGGGTCGCGGGCAGACAGGTATCGCGGCGTTCTGATTTAGTTTTTTGATAGGCTCTAAAAAAATAATAAAAAAGAGAGTTTCTTATGAAGGGCAAAAAAGCGATACGAGTCAGTCAGATGGTGGTGGGTTTACAGATAGTTTTTGTTGCCTCATTTGTGGTTGTCTCGCTGTTTTACAGTTCGTTTTTTGATTCGTCTGTTAGCGAGGCTGAAGACTACGATCTAGTGATTGCCAATGGTCGTGTAATAGATCCAGAAACTCATCTTGATGCACAGAAACATATAGGCATTCGTGACGGCAGTATTGTCGCCATTTCCGACCTACCCCTAAAAAGTGATGTGATGATTGATGCCAGCGACCTAGTGGTCGCCCCCGGCTTTATCGATGTTCACAGCCACAGCCCCACAGTTTTGGGCCAACACTTTAATGTGTTAGATGGCGTTACCACCCAGCTAGATCTCGAAGCCGGCTCCTTTCCAGTGAGCTTCTATGGCGAACATCTTCGCACTGGTGCGGCGATTAACTACGGCTCCTCTGTGGGCCATTTTGCTGTGCGCATTAAAGTCCTCGAAAAGATCGATCAACCCTACATTTTTGCCGGTAAAAAAAATGTAGTTATGGGCAGCCCGGCCTGGATGCAAGAGGCTACGCCAGAACAGATTGAGCAGATGCGCCTGCTCCTGCATAAAGGTCTGGATGAAGGTGGCTTGGGTATTGGTGTGTTGCTGGACTATATGACCGAAGCGGTCTCCGACGCTGAGCTGGCGATGTTATTTGATGTGGCCGCTGCACGAAAAGTGCCGATTTATGTCCATGTGCGTCGCGGTTACACCGGTGATCCGGCCGGTCTGATAGAGGTCATTGAGTTGGCCAAGAGCACCAAGGCAGCGCTGTTTGTCTGTCATATCACCCACAATGCCATGGGCCGAATTGGCGATTGGCTGACCATGATCGACGACGCCAACAAGGCCGGGGCCAATATTACCACCGAGACATTGTCCTTTGCCGCCGGTGGCACCAGCATTGGTGCCGATGTTTTCCGGCGTCGCGACTGGCAGGCGATTTTTGATATTAGCTATGAGGATGTTCAGTGGGTGGCCACGGGTGAATGGCTGACTGAAGAGAGCTGGGAGAAATATTCAAAAGAGCAGCCCGCAGGGGCGGTCAATCACCATTATGTCAAAGAACAGTGGGTGGAGACTGCATTACAGTGGCCGCGGATGATGGTGTCTACCGACGCGCTGCCTACGGTGGATACTCGTATCGCCACCAACCCCAATTTGGCTGGTACTTTTTCACGGCTATTGGGACATTATGTGCGCGACGAAAAGATTATTGGTCTCCATGAGGCTCTGGCCAAGATGAGTCTCTATCAAGCCCAGTGGATGGAGCAGGCAGCACCGCTGTTTAAGCGAAAAGGTCGTATTCAGCTTGGCGCCGATGGGGATATTGTGATCTTCGATGCTAAAACTATTGCCGCCAATGCGGATTATGGCGACCCCTATCAGCCGTCCACCGGTATTCATCATGTCTTGGTTGGAGGCCAGCAGGTGGTGAAAAACGGCGTCCATCTCGAAGAGGTTTACGCGGGCAAAAAACTGCTTGGCAATTAAACAGTTTAATAGCTAGCTCCAGTTGCACATGCGCGGCACAATATAGTCACGCAGATCGGCAAGCCTAACCATTTCCGTCGATGACCCTAACGAGAATAATAATATGTCAGAGCGAATTCCCCGAGACAGCGATAACGATTACAGCGAACATATGGCTAAAACCCGGCGCGACTTTTTGTCGGACAAAACCTCCGCCAAATTAGACCATATTGGTCATTACTCGGTTGATCCCGCCGCCACCGCTGGCAATATCGAAAACTTTATTGGCGTGGCTCAGGTGCCTCTGGGTCTTATCGGACCGCTGTTGGTCAACGGTGAACATGCTCAGGGTGATTTCTACGTGCCCATGGCTACCAGCGAAGGCACATTGATTGCCAGTTACAACAGAGGTGCGCGATTACTCCGCGACTCTGGTGGTGTTAAAGTCACTGTAGTGGATGACGCCATGCAGCGAGCCCCGGTATTTGTTTTTAACGATGCCCGAGAAGCCCGCGAGTTTGGTACCTGGGTTGAGCAGAATTTCGCAGAGATTGCTGCTCAGGCCGAGACCACTACCTCCTCCGGCAAGCTCCGCAATATTGAACAGTACGCCGCAGCGCGCATGCGCTACCTGCGTTTTAACTTCACTACTGGTGATGCCGCTGGCCAAAATATGGTCGGTAAGGCAACTTTTATTGCCTGCGAATGGATTATGAAAACCTATCCTGGCATTCAGCGCTATATGCTTTCCGGTGCCATGGACACGGATAAAAAGCATTCCCAAATCAATACATTGCACAGTCGTGGCAAGCGCGTGGTTGCAGAAGTGTTGATTCCCGGGGACCTGTTGGAAAAGACTATGGGAGTCACTGCAGAGGTGCTCTTTAAAGCGCGACAGATCAATCAAGTGGGTAGCTTTATGGCCGGTTCATCTAGCACCGGAGCCCATGCTGCTAATGGCATAGCCGCAGTGTTTATCGCCACAGGTCAGGACGCTGCCAATGTGGCTGAGTCCTCTTCGTCGATTATCTTTGCTGATGTTGACGAAGCCGGAAATTATTATCTATCCATTACTTTGCCTTCACTGATTGTCGCCACCTATGGCGGCGGAACCGGTCTGCCGACTCAGCAAGAATGTCTCAATATTCTCGACTGCAATGGCACGGGCAAAGTGCGTAAGCTAGCTGAAATTATTGGTGCCACAGTGCTTGCTGGAGAAGTGTCGCTGATGAGTGCGGTACTGGCTGGCGACTGGGTCACCAGTCACGATGCCCTGGGGCGCAATCGCTGATACATAAGATTTAGCGATTGACAGTGTTTTATTTACTGGCCAAAAGATGGACACTTTGGTCAGCAAATCCTGCGCCTGCCTCGGCGTAAAAATTAAACACTTCATTGACGCCGGCAGAGAGTAACTTCTCTTTCTCATCCTCATAGCGGGCAATAGCGGCTGTCTTGCCTTTAAAGCCGGCCAGCTGAATCTGATTCTGAGCCTCCTGAATGTCGAGAAAGTTGGGCATGGCAAACATAATCAATTGTATGCCATCGAAATCGATGTCAGACCAAAATTCCGGATCCTCTGCATCACCATAGATCACATTGCGCCCAGCTTCAGAGTGGGAAACAGCCCGGTTGCGATCCATATCTATGCCGCATGCAGTCTTGGCCATCTCATTCTGCAGTATGTCGTAAGCCCCGGTGCCAACACGGCCCATACCGACTACCAAAACAGCCACTTTTCCCGGTTGGTCAAATTGATCCTCGGCCAAGCGCATGGGGTTTTCAAACTGTTTTAGCTCTGCCGTCCAGCGTCCATACAGACGATGAGATAGGGTATTCGCCACACTTGAAAAAACAAAGGAGAGGGCCACGCTAAGGGCCATAATCACTAGCCACTCTTTGCTCAATAGCCCTTGAGTTACACTAATGGAACAGACAATTAAGCCAAATTCACTGTAGTTAGCGAGACTCAGGGCGGTTAAAAATGAGGTTCGCGCGCGCAGTTTTAAGCGGGTCAACCAGAGAAAGAACAGGCCAGCCTTAATTGGCAGTGCAATCGCCATAATCATGGCAACTCCCAACATATCCATAGTGGGCAGCGCGGTAAAACCGATGGATAGGAAAAAGCCAATAAGAAATAGATCTTTAAAACTCAGTAGAGACTTGGACAGCTCCGCCGCTTTTGCATGACTGCTGACTAAGACAGCGACCACGAGAGCCCCAAGATGGCCTTTTAAACCGACCAATTCGAAAAGTTCAGCGCCACTAAAGGCAAGGAATATACCGGCCAGGGGCAGTAGCTCACCGTGACCACAGCGCTCCATTAAATAGTCTAGCGCCGGGCGCAGCAGTGGCAGCAACAGCAGTCCAAGTGCCCACCAGGAAGGAGATATATCTGAAGCCAGGGTAACAAATATCACTGCGGCTATATCCTGAATGATCAATATCCCGATCGCTACCTGACCATGGCGAGAACGCATCTCACCATTGTCTTCCAGTACTTTTACTGCAATCACAGTGCTGCTAAAACTCACTGCAAAACCGATCAAAGCAGCGCCAGCTAGATCCAGGCCAGAAAAATGACTATAGCCAACAGCACCGAGCAGAGCACAGTTAAACATAGTGAGCAGCACAATCACGCTCATATGGCCGGCTGCGCCGGCCCAAATTTCGGTTTTAAACAAACTGCTAATGTTGAGTTTTAAACCAATTGTGAACAGCAGTAGGATAACGCCGAGATCCCCCAGAGTTTTCAGAGAAGCATCTGGCTGGACACCCAGAGCATGCAATCCGAAACCCGCAGCTAGATAGCCGACCAGTGGCGGGAGGTTGATTTGCTTAACCAGAAAACCGCAGACGAATGCGATAAAGATCCAAAGGTAATCCATAAATTAATCATTGTATTGGTTAGTTGTTATTAAATTTCTGACCCTGCTATTGATAATATTAGAGGCTTTTCGGAAACCATCAACACTACTACTTAAACTTTTCAGGCCTTAAGACAAAGACCCCATGGCAGTGCATCACCATAGCAAAATTGGGGTAGTACTTCTCTTCTAGTAACTTGGCAATGGTTTCCGACATAGGCTCACTGCAGATCACTTCAATGCGAATATTGCTATCTGCATCCCAGCCCGCATTGCGCGAGCCTCTATCACCTCTGCCCCGGGCATCGGTAATGGTGTAACCCTGCACACCCAGTCCTTCCAGTTCTCGCGATAGTTGGCTCTCCAGTGATGACTCAGTCACTATGGTTACCAGCATGCTGTTATATTTTTGTGGCTGGCCTTTTAGCTGGCCTTGTAAATGGCCCCGCTGACTGTCTTGGGTTGTCATCACTAAGCTCCAAAAATGGCATGTGCTCTAACTGCCAGTTCATAATAGACTGGAATACCGATCAACACATTAAAAGGAAATGTGATACCCAGTGAGGCGGTAAGAGAGAGTGTAGGGTTGGCCTCTGGGACTGATATACGCATCGCCGCAGGCACAGCTATATAGGAAGCGCTGGCAGCTAAGATCGCCAGCATGGCGGTGCCGCCTATGGATAAATTGAGCAGCAAACCAAGGCCGGTTCCGATCACTGCGGAGAGCAGTGCCATACCTATACCAAAGACAATCAAGAACAGGCCGTATTTATGCAGAGAACTGATTTTCGATGCAGCGATTAAGCCCATCTCCAACAAGAACAGTGCCAGAATACCTTTAAAGAGATCGAAAAATAGCGGTTTGATTGAGTCGAGACCATCGGACCCGGCAATCCAGCCGATAAACAGGCCGCCTAATAATAAAACCACACCTTTGCCGGCAAATACTTCATGGGCCACTGAGCTCCACTGGGTTTCTTTGCTTAGGCCTTTGGCCAAGACAATACCTACCAGAATCGCTGGCACTTCGAGCACCACCAGCAGCAAGGGCATATGCTCTTCGAAATAAATATTCTGGGTTTCCATAAACGCGGCGGCCACTGCATAGGTGCCGACACTAACCGAACCATAATGTGCCGCAATGGATGCCGCATCGGCACGATTAAACCTGCCAAATTTACGTAAAATCGGAAACCCGATTAAGGGCAATATCAGGCCCATAACAAACACCACCAGGATCTGCGGCAGCAGTATTAGAAAGGGTTGCTTAGCGAGCTCAATGCCGCCTTTTAAACCAATCGCCAATAGCAGTAGCATACTGACGAAGTCATAAATGGGGCCCGGCAGACGCAACTCCGCGCGGACCAATCCTGCGATAATGCCAAGAACAAAAAATAGAATAATCGGCTCGATCATTGTACTGAAAATCCCTTTCTTAACTCATTGTTTTATATAGTCGATTAATTCTGCTGCTGGATTGTTCTGGCCACTGCCAGATTAAGGGTTGTCGGTATATCGTTAATCACAATATCGCTGGTATTGGCCATGAATCGCAGTGTCCATTGGTTATTTTATTCAGGTTAATAGAATAAAAATTAGCTGCAGGGGTATTCTGTTATTAAACCTTTGTAGACTGATTTTCTCAGCATGTTCACACTGTCTATCGAGTGAGGTAAATGCTTGGCTAGCAGGTCAATAACAGTCTCTATCGACTCCTTTGGAGAAACACAAAAAGGCTTAACCAATATCTCTGTAGTCTTAGTGCGCTCGTCAAACTGGCCAACTCTGGTGCGATAAGCCCGCTGCGTAAAAGATGGACGCTCACTACCGTTCGCTTTGAATTGCTCTGTGGGGTCTCTATCTATGACTTGTTCAACATCAATAAAGCCGTAAATATAGTAGCGACAGAAACTGCCTTCCGTACTCGAGGGGTCGGCCTTAAGTGCTTCACAGGAAGCCTCTAACGAACCTTTTAGCGCCTCTTCTCCCGCCTCTGGTGTCTCGTTGCCGGTGAAAGAGCTGGCTGTAACTGCTGCACAAAACACCGCTATTGCTCCCACAAGATACAGGGGGATTACTGATTTCATTCGACTTCTCCTTTGGGGTTGGTAGCTTGTTGCGACCATGAAATAAGGATAGAGCCGGCCACTGCTGAGAGCAGTGAGCCCACTAGTACACCCAATTTCACATCAATCATATATGCAGCATCCTGGGCCTCAAATGCCAGAGAACCAATAAACAGACTCATGGTGAAGCCGATACCACAGAGTATGGTCACGGCGTAAAACTGCATCCAAGTGGCACCCTCCGGCAGCTTCGCCAACCCCAGTTTGATGGCCAGCCAACAGGCGCCAAAAATGCCCACTTGCTTGCCGACAAACAAACCTGCGGCGATACCCAATGGCACAGGATTGAGCAAGGCATCTAGGGACACGCCAGTAAGGGATATGCCGGCATTCGCAAAGGCGAATAGTGGCAGAATAACGAATGAAACCCAGGGGTGGAGGGAGTGTTCCAGGTGCGGCAGCATCTCTTGACCGCTTTTGTTTTTAAGTTTTAAGGGGATAAACCAGGCTATGGCAAACCCGGCCAGTGTCGCGTGAACGCCGGATTTAAGCACCGCGATCCAGACCACGGTGCCGATAATAATATAGGCAGCCTGACTTCTTACGGATAGGCGATTAAATGCGAACAGGGTCAGCAAGCCGGAGCCCGCCACGATCAGCGACAGGGTTGAGAGGTCACTGGAATAAAACAGCGCAATAATCATGATGGCGCCAATGTCGTCAAAAATAGCCACGGATAACAAAAAAAGTTTTAAGGATAGGGGAATGCGGCTACCAAAAAGCGTAAACACGCCCAGAGCAAAGGCTATATCGGTGGCCGAGGGAATAGCCCAACCCTCGATGGCCACTGCATCCTGACCATTGAACCAGAGATAAACCAGCGCCGGGGCCGCTATACCTGCAACTGCCGCAATACCGGGCAACACCACCTGAGAGGGGGAGGAGAGAGATCCGGTAAGCACCTCCCTTTTGATCTCAAGACCAATCAAAAAGAAAAAGATCGCCATCAAACCGTCGTTAATCCAGAGCAACAAAGGCTTGGCAATATTCAGGTCGCCTAGACGTACCTGCACCGGAGTGGCCAAGAAGTCTTCATAAAACCCGACAAAGGGGCTATTGGCCAGGACCATGGCAACCATTGTCATAAAGACTAGGAGTACGCCTCCCGCGGAATCGTGACTCAGAAGTTTCTTAAATAGGTAAGGCAATTGCCGATAAATCATAATAGATAAAACTACTCATTAATGGACTAGATGCCAAATGTAGTCGTCTTGATGTGCTCTGTAAATTCGAATAAAGTGCATTATAAATTCGAATTTTACGAAGAATGAAAAAACCTATGACACCATTGAATTACAACCATCTCTATTATTTTTTTACCGTGGCCCGAGAGGGCAGCATTGCCAAGGCCAGTGGGAGCCTGCACCTCACTCCCCAGACAATTAGCGGGCAAATTACTAAGTTCGAAGCGCAAGTCGGCGTCAATCTATTCGACAGGACAGGCAAAACCTTGCAGCTCTCGGAAATGGGCCGCCTAATCTATAGCCATGCAGAAGAGATTTTCCAGCTCGGTGATGAACTGAGCAATGTGCTAAAAACCCAGCGTCCGATCTCATGGCAGACCCTCTCTGTAGGAATTACCGATGTGATACCAAAGGTGTTGGCCCACCAGCTACTGAAGCCGGCGTTGAAAATGAGTGAATCCATCAGGTTGGTGTGCCACGAGGGGGATCAGATAAGCCTGCTGGCGTCTTTAGCGGTTAATAAATTGGATCTAATTATCACCGATCAGCCACTGGAGCCCGGTGGACATGTCAAGGCCTATACTCACCAAATCGCCGAGAGTGGCCTGACTTTTTTTGCCACCAAAGAGAAGGCCGCGGGCTATAGGAAAGGTTTCCCTCAGTCCCTGTCATCTCAACCATTTCTGATGCAAAGCAAAAAGTCGGTGGTTCGACAGCGCCTGATGATGTGGCTGGATAAGGAGGGGGTGACGCCTACTATAGTTGCGGAGTTTGATGACAGCGCACTGATGAAATCATTTGGCCAAGAAGGCTACGGTGTGTTTTCCGTGCCAACTATTATCGAGAAATATATTGCCTCTCAATATGGCGTGGAAATTATTGGTCGAGCGGAGGAATGTATTGATCGTTACTATATTATTTCACCTGAGCGGAAAATAAAACATCCGGCCGTTGTAGAGATTGTTAATTCTATTCCTCGTTAAAGATACCAAAACCACTTTGCCATCCTGAGCGAAGTCGAAGGGTCTCCTGGAGGCTGGTTGAGATCCCTCGTCGCTGCGCTCTGTCGGGATGACAGAATGGGGTTGCGCTGAAAGCAGTCTATGGTCGGGATAACAGAATGGGGTTGCGCTGAAAGCAGTCTATGGTCGGGATAACAGAATGGGATTGCGCTGAAAGCAGTCTATGGTCAGGATAACTACGTTTTACGATTCAGATAATAATCTAACTCGGCGGTTATAAAAATGTCCCGCCGCAGATTAAGCGGGCGGGA
>Ga0075468_10001166_pt1 | contig 10996 bp, 16 predicted proteins | sample DEB08_DNA_12_FD_77578 | JGI IMG/M metagenome (GOLD analysis project Ga0075468, IMG submission 77578) | Aqueous microbial communities from the Delaware River and Bay under freshwater to marine salinity gradient to study organic matter... | ecosystem: Environmental > Aquatic > Marine > Coastal ...
CTCGCATCAACATGAGGTTAGATAAGCACCTCAGAATTAAGGCTGAACTTAAGCAAGTTCGCGTTGACAGGGGAAAATGCACTGAAGTTTACAACGAGTTATCTACCAGCGATCATAGGCTCGTTGGGGCACTTGACCTCTTTGACCTTAGGATTGGTCAGCTAATCAATGAGTCTGATGTCGAAGCAAATCAATTACGCGAAGACAAAAGCTTTCTTAATCACCTCACAGAACAAATTAATCTAATTGACGGATAAAAATATGAAAAATCACAATTCAATACTAGAGCTTAGTGCTTACCCATTAATCCCAGTTGTCCATATGAATGGCAGCTCCAAAAAGAGTCTTGTATCTCAATGGACTCAATTTCGGAATGACCTTGAGAAGGCAGCAGAAAATTTTCCCCACGAGTCCTGTCATGGACGCAATCACTATGTCAAGGGTGAGATAGATGATCCTTGTCCACAAGTTGCAATGCGTGAGGCAGCTATTCGAGTACAGAAGGCAATCGAGGAATTAATTGATTGCTCACAGGAAGTCTTAGAAAAAGTTAACGAACAATAATATGAAAGAACCAAAATTCAAAGTAATTAGAGATAAAGCTCCAACATTGGAGGAAGCACAGAAGTTTGTGGGGGGACTAGTCGAGATAGTCTATATTCCTGACGGGCAACTTCTCTGCAATGAGGAGGGCTTATTTCAGCCTGATCCGATCACTAACATCCCAGCGTCTATGATCGCTGAGCGAATGATTGTTGGAGATGTAATGGTGCTAACCGAAAAAGCCTTATGGACATAATTAATCTCAGTAAATTTAATGCAAAAGCTCTTTGGAATTGGAAGGGTGAAGTGGAATGGAATGGGACTAAAGAGGAAATTAAGAGAGCAAAGAAAAATCTTCAAAGTCTTGCTAACAAAGCTTGTACAAAAAAGGGTGACACCTTGAAGCAATTAGAAGCAATTAATATCCTTAGTGAGGAGTTGATCGTGCATATTAAGTACCTCAAGGAAATAAAATCTATTAAGGAAATATCAGAGCTTTAAAACTATTTAATCTTTTTTCTTGCTATCTGTGTCACATATAGTAAGATATTAATTATGAACAGAGAAACATACTTAGTTAACGCAACCAACAGATTGCAAAAAACATTATTCACGCCAGCTGGTTTAGAAGTTCCTAGCGATGTAAAAGTCTCTTGCTCCTTACCAAGTAAAAAAGCATTTGCTCGTAAGAGACGGACAATAGGGCAATGCTTCAATCGTGCAGCTTCAGACGCTGGCATTAACGAGGTTTTTATATCTCCAACCATTGACGATAGCATCGAGGTATTAGGTGTATTAATCCATGAGCTAATTCACGCGATTGACGATTGTAAGAATGGACACCGCAAGCCATTTGTTGACATGATGAATAAGCTTGGTCTTGGTGGTAAACCAACTGCCACTGAGGTCTTAGAAAATTCTACATTACATGATCACCTTAGTCGCTACATCAAGCGTTATGGCTCATATCCACATCAGCGTTTAAACATGCTTGACGGAGTTAAGAAGCAGACCACTCGCATGCATAAGGTTGAGTGTGAGTGTGGCTTCATTTATCGCTGCTCACAAAAGGCAATGGATATGATCCACTGGGCACACTATAGCTGCCCATCATGTGGAGGTAATAGAGACCTAATTAACATTTAACTTGCCACTTGCTTATAGTGCCACCAAAATCATGATATTATTAATAGCTTACGCAATTCAAATCATTTTCATCTTATACATAATCAAGGATCAATTATGGGACTAAAAAAATCACAGAGCAACCTAGACACCGCACTCGCAACATTTAAATATTGTGCGAGTGCGGAAACCGCACACGGAGAATATGACCCCACTAGCCACGGGTCACTACATAACCATTGTGGTTGCGTGGCATTCGCATGCCAGCAGCTATTTGGATGGGATATCGTCCAAGGCAAAATTAATGGTATATCACACTACTGGAATCGCATCGACAAAGAGACTGAGGTTGATTTTTGCCTAGAGCAATTTGGTGCTGATTCTTACATTTTTAAGTTTCCCGTAGGGAGACTAACTAAACCAAGAAAACATATAAATAAAAGATTCCTGAAATTTTGGAATCGAGTACAAGAAAGCTACTACCAATGAAAAAAAATAAAGATGAAACCTACTGGGAGCAAAAATTAGTTGCAGAGGCAACTGACACCAGCTCGCCCTTAAATCAAGAAATCGCAGCAATAGATAAAACATTGAAGTCAGACAAGAAGATGGCAGACAGGCTGGCTAGTGAATTAGAGAAGCTTCAAGCTCAGCGAAAGTTACTGCAAACAAAGATTTGCAACTACCAAGTTGACATTGATCACCTTGAATCAAAAGTTAAAGCAAATGAGCTTTCGGTTCAGGGGCAAAGGAACGCAAAGCGAGCATCAATAAAGATGATTAAAAAACATAAGTTGTTATTTTCATTAAATGATTGCTGCCCTTCATTAAATTCCGAAGCTACAAAAGACTTAGAGGATCAAGAGGTATATTTAGATACATGGATTGATGTTAGAAATAGATGCAATGAACTGGTATGGGAAACTGAAGCTGATGAGGCTGATCGAAGATTGAGCTTGCAAAATGCAACACAATAAGCCAGCTTGCATTCCTATGAGTCCTGAAGAAAAAGCATCATGGGGAGGCAAGCGAGACAATCAAACTGGAAGACCAGCTCTACCTGAAGACATTAAACGAGTTCATATGACCTTGCGAGTTGCACCTGAAACTAAATCATTCCTTGATAAAGATAAGGATGGCACAGGCAAGGCAGTTGACAAATTAGTAGTGAGAGCAAAATTAAAAAAGATTTGACTTAATTAGCTCCAAGTTGAGTCATATTAACAATGGCTCAACTTGGAACTAAAAAAGCCCTTTTAAGGAGGGGTGAAGTAAAAAAAGGGTTAGGTATTTCTGAGCAAGAAATGTCTAATATGGTTAAGGAAGGAATAATAAAACCTTACTATTACCGCGAAGGCTCAAGAGCATTTTACTTAAGAACTCAAATTGAAAAATTCCTAAAAGGTGTTCAGGAACTTGTTGAGACATGAGAGAGTTCAACGAAGATAGGAATAAGCTTAAAAACGAGCCTGATATAAGTCAGCTACATTCTGAGCTTGCTGATATTCTAGAGGATGCTGGTAGGAACATTCGTAGGAGGTCAGACTTTGACGATGTCCGCTATGCTCGCTGGGATGGGCAATCTGACTCAGGTAGGAAGCACGAAGAGTTCATTGGCAACAAGCCTATCCCTTGGGAGGGTAGTAGTGACACTCGTAATAGACTAGCTGACAAGATTGTAAATAGACATGTACATTTAGGCATTGAGAGTTTCTTTCGTGCTAATATGGATGTCGTGGGGATGGAGCAATCTGACACTAAGAAGGCAGCCTATTGGAGAGATACCCTTAAGTATTTCTTAAAGCAAAAAATGCTGCCTGAGTTGCGTAGAGAGGTCGAGATTTTAGCTCAAGAACTTTTCTCAGGTTCTCCAGCCATTGCTATACTTGGAGTATACTGGCAGCAAGAGACTATAATGAGAATGAAGCGTTTCTCAGTCGATGAGGTTGCGATATTAGTTCAGTCAATGGGTGGTGACGAAAATGCCATGCAAGAAATTTTATCCATCCTTCAAGACCCTGACATGGATGAGAAGGCAATGCTAATAATGCGTCAGGTGTTTACTGGTGTTAAGGATAAGGTTCTAAAGAAGGGATTGAAAGAATTTAGAGAAACTGGTGAGACCAAATTGCCAGCTCCAACTTCTCACGAGAACAGACCGAGATTTGTAGCACATCGTTTAAACGAAGACATATTCATTGATTCAAACACAACTGAAATTGATCGAGCAAGATTAATTTTACGAAAGGAATGGTTCACTGAAACTGAGCTTAGGGATAAAGTTTTGACTGAAGGATTTGATGAAGATTTTGTCGATGAGGTTGTAAGGAAGACAGAGAGCATATCAGGTGTTGCACAATATGACCATAGGTCACCAGCCAGCTTTGGGGGGAATATTGATGGAAGGACAAGTGAAAGTGATTACGATGACTTGTATGAAATTTTTTACGCTTATCAAAAAGTTTTTGATGAGGACACTGGAGTGCCAGCAATTTATTGCACTGCATTCTCTGCTAATGTTAATGACTCTTACGGCAAGCATACCATGCTGGAATATGGTCATAATCAAATGCCTTTTGTTTTATTCAATCGCGAGCGTTTAAGTCGATCAATATTTGACTCACGGGGAATCCCTGAAATTGTAGCAACGAATCAATACGAATCAAAAGTTCATAGAGACCTCAGGAATGATGCCTCACAGATTTCAGTAATACCTCCACTTTTAGTTAATGCTAGACGAGGGGCAATGAATCTACTTGTTGCACCAGCCTCGCAGCTAACAATAACTAGACCTGACGATATTGGCTGGTTGCAACCTCCTCCGATATCACAGGGCAGTATTGAGGCAGAACAGGCTGCCATAATGGACGCTGAAGCATACTTTGGTAGATCGGGAAACCAAGAGGATGATATGCTCTATAGTCAGTGTGTAGTCAATCGCTGGCTAGACTCATGGAAGGAAGCATTAAGCCAAGCTTTATGTTTATGCCAGCAATATTTACCTCCTGAATTTGTATCAAGATTAACTGGAGGAGACCCTCAAGAAATAGCGATACAACCTGATGACATTCAGGGCAGATATGACCTGAGCCTGAGGTTTTCTGTAGATACGCTAAATCCTGAGTTCATGGAAAAGAAATTACAAGCAGTGACCCAATTGACACAATTTGATACAATGGGATCAATAGACCGAAACGCACTTGTACAAATCTCAGCAGAAACAATTGACCCAACCCTTGCGGAGAGAATTGTTATGGATAAAAACTCTGCGTCCCAAAAGGAGGTAGATGAAGAGCAAGATGCTTGGGTTAAAATTATTGCAGAGATCGAACCTCAGCCAAAGGAAGGGGTTAACTTCCAGCTCAGGCAACAAACCGCAAATCAAATATTACAAGGCTCGCAAGCAATTCAAAAGAAGATGCAAGAAAGTCCGCTAGTAAAGCAATTGGCAGAGAACCGCATGAAGTATTTACAATTTGGAATATCTCAATTAGAAAATGCTAAGACTGGTAGAGTCGGAGTTAAGCCTGTCATGGGAGGAGGGTATTAATGTTTAAACGCAAAGTTAAGCTAGTAAAATACCCTGAGCCAATGTCCATGCCTGAAGTTGGTAATGTGTTTAGAGACCAAGGTGAAGGATCAAAAATTTGGCAAGCATTAGACACTATAATTGATAACCATTTATTGGATGCGGTAAACGAGGTCTCAGACTCTAAATTAAGCACACAACAACTGTCTCATGCATCAGGGCGAATTGATGCAATATCAAGTCTTAAGGCTCGCATGGAGGAATTTAAAATATGGAAGACTGGGAAGACGAATTACAAGAACAGTTAAATGAAATAGTTCAAGAGGAGATAAGTAAAGGGTTCACAGTTCGACAAGTTTGTGGGGTTCTAGACACTTTAAGGTTTGAGCTAATCGCGAACATGTCAGTTGTCGAAATCGAGGAAGAGTGAAATCATTTGTATATTGCTCCGACTTGCATGGTGACAAACAGGATCACGAGGCAGTAACTGAATTATTAAAGTTCACCAAAGATTTTAACCCTGATGTTAGGATATTTGGGGGAGACCTCTTTGACTTCTCGCCACTAATGCGTAGTGCTGATACTGCTGAGAAAAATGCTTCTATGGAAGCTGATGTCGAGGCTGGTATGGAGTTCCTTGATGCATTTGAGCCTAACTACTTCCTACTTGGAAACCATGACGATAGGCTATGGCAGACTGCACAAAAGCACTCTATTGGAATAATTAGGGACACTGCACGGATGGGGATTAAGGACATTGAGCGAAAGTGCAGAAATCTTAAGTGTAAAATATTCCCCTACGATGTTGATAAGGGGGTTTTATCATTAGGTAAAATAAACTTTGTGCATGGGTTTTATCATGGTGTGACTGCAACAAAGAGGCATGCAGAGACCTTTGCACAGGAGGGTGGTCTTGTCGTTCATGGTCACATACATTCAATTCAATTTGCATCAATTCCTAGACGAGGTGGAGGTGCTGGGTATTCCGCTGGCTGCCTTGCCACTTGTGCAATGGATTGGAATAGGGCAAAAGTTAATCGATTAGCTCATGAGGCTGGCTGGGTTTATGGATATTATTCCAATAAAAGCTGGGCATGTTATCCAGTAAGAAAATTTGATGGTAGATTTTTATGGCAAAACCAAAAAAGATAAACTGGGCAAAGACTCTAGACAAAATGTCTCTTGAGAAAGGTAATGAACCATTGGGGGATGGGTGGTTCACTACTACCGAGTTAATGGAAGAATGCAATCTTGGAACTACCCGTGCGTATAGATTGATTAATAAAAATCTCAATGAAGGGAAATTAGAAATGTACAAAGGTTCAGGGTATAACGAGACGCACAAAATCCTTTCGCGTAGAATTTGGTATAGGTTTATTGACGGCAAGTAGCTGCAACTTGAATTGCATATTAGTATCCATTTGACAAATGGTTAACCTAATTGGAATTTTTAGTTTATATTTAATCCGTCCGCATCGGTTATGCGAGTACAGTTCCTTCGCCAATGAACTATAAAACTTATGACAGACAATCAAGATAGTGTCGTGACTATACCACAGACAGAAACAGAAACCAACCTAGTGTCACTTAGCGATATTGCTGAAGCTGCTGGATTGGATCAATCGATCTTTGAAAATGCATCAACCGAAACTAACGAGGAATCAGAAGTAGTAACGGAAGTAGAAGAGGAAGGGGTAGCTGAGATATCGGACGAGCCTGAGCCTGAAACTGAAGAGACTGAAGAAACTGAAGAGACTCCTGATACGCAAGAACCTGAAGGGGTTAAGAAGCGTATTGGCAAGCTTATTGAAGCTAGAGAATTAGCGAAGGCTGAAACAAAAAAATTACAGGAAGAACTGGAAGAACTTAAGGGTGCTGCTCCAGCCAAGGCTGAGCAAAAAGGTTTAGCTAGATTCGATGAAGTGATGTCAGAAACTGACCTTGGAAAAAGGGAGTCAGACGCTGAACACTTAAGAGAGTGGTTACTGGCTAACCCTGATGGTGGAGATTATGAAGACTCAAGTGGTCAAGAACATGAAGTTGACTATGACCAAGCGAAAGTCTTGATAGTCGAAACTGACCGAGACTTGCGGAAAAATATTCCGCTTGTTAGAGATCGCTTAAGGCAAAAGCAAAGCCAAGACCAAATTGCTTTAAAGACCTTCCAGTGGATGAATGATGGTACAAGCCCTGAGGCACTTGAGTTAAAAGCTATATTGGCTGATAATAAATTCTTAAAAGACTACTCAACAAAAGACCCATATGCACAAATTGTATTAGGTTACGCAGTAGAAGGTTTTAAGAAAGTGCAATCTAGATCAAATCCAACTCCTAGTAATCAAGCCCCAAGTATTCCTGTAGCTCCAAGTAGAGCTAAGCCCAGCGTAGTAAAAGGTAAAAACAAAAATTCATCCAGTGATCTGCTCAAGTTAGCAGCATCAGGAGACATTGAAGATGCATCAAAGTATATAGAATCATTATTTTAAAATTTAAAAAACATCTAGGAGGATAATAACATGGCTGGAATAGTTGAAAGAACCCAAAATTTAAAGAGAGAAGATTTAAGCTCACTGCTAACAGTAGTAGACAGAAAATCAACTCCGTTCATATCAGAAATCAAAAAGGGGTCAGCCCCAAGAAATTCTTTAATTGAGTGGGGTGTAGATAAACACAAAACGAATTTAGTAGCGTCAGCTACTTATACCGCAGCTGGTATATCAAATAAAATTCCATTGGATGGTGAAGATACTTCTTCAACTGACTTTGAGAATTATGATGATCGTGCCAAGTGCCAAGTCTATGTTCAATATAGTCGCAGAATGCCAAAGGTTTCTCGTCTAGCTAACATGACTTCTGATATCGCTGGAGTCGGTTTTCGCAAAGAGCTTTCTCAGAGTATCGCAAAGGCTTTGGTAAGTCACAAACGAGATTTGGAAAGTACATTATGCTCGTCTCAGGAGACTGCTGCTGAAACTGGTGGAGCTGCTGCTACACCATATCAGACTCGTGGTCTTGGTGCTTGGGTACAAAATGGCGCACAAGGAACTCTTCCCGTACCAGCTTCCTTCAGGACTCCAGCCACTTCGATTAAAGTTGCTGGTGGTGCTGCTGCTGCAACTGAAGAACACTTGCGTGATATCTTGCAATCGATTTATGAGCAGACTGGTGAGTCCGATAAGTCTTTTTATGGACTTTGCGGAACTGCAATGAAGAAAACCATTTCTGAGTTTACTTTATTTACTCCTCGTACAAACAACCTTGTCATGTCAAATCGTGACACGGACTCAGGTCGTTTAAACGCAGCAGTTGATATCATAGAATCGGACTTCGGAACAATTACTCTTAACCTATCGAGTTTCTTGTCACAGGACGCACGGGACGCTGGTGGAGCATATGATGCTTCTGTAGGGCAAGAGACTTTGTTCATTTTGAACAAACCTCAGCTGGAAATCTGCTTCGCAGAAGACACCAATGTACGCGAGCTTCCTGATCTTGGTGGAGGTGCTAGGTCACTCATTGAGTCTGTGTTTGCTTTGAAGTCATATTCAGGTGGTTTAGACCACGGGAAATACACTCTGTAATTTAAAAAGTTAGGTACTATCATGCTCGACTCTGCTGCTGAAGTTAAGGTTGGAGGTAAAAATCTGACCAAGGAGGTTTTTGAAGACCTCGCACTGATGTGGCAGAGCGAGCTAGATGGTGCTGAATCAGAGCAAGTTTTGCTTATGGAAGCGGAGCGAAGAGTAACTGGTGGTGAGCGAAAAAACTTATCATTCGGTTATGTTAGAATGAAAGTTTGTCCTGAAATATTTCACTTTTGGTCAGGCAAGCTAGGATCAGGAATTTGGCAAGATAAAGGATTCAAGAAATGGATTGAAAATCGATTTGGAGACTTGGTCAAAATAAAATCGATTAGTGATAATATCGTAGTCTAGTATGAGGAGTGTACCTTATTCGGAGGTAGAGCAAGGTGTCGCTGCAATAGCTGGCATCGATCCTACGAGCATACTAGCACACGAGAAGGTCTTACTGGCAAACTACATTAATGATGCCACTAAATACTGTTGGGACTACTACCCTTGGGCTGAGTTTACTAAGACAGAAATTAGAAGATTTAGAGATGACTTTGTTTCTATGTTTGCTTATACCGCAAATGATGAAGTCTTTCATGATGGGAAATATTATCGTGCTAGGGTTGATAATAATAGCAACACAATACAAATCGCCAATGGGAATTGGTATGAGATTGGGGACATTGATGCAGCACCTGACTGGTCACCTTCAGGTGTCTATTCAGTAGGTGCAAAGGTTGTCCATGATGGTAAATTATTTTTATGCATAGCCTTAGCCCCCTCATTTGAAGGTGGATTTGAGCTTGTCTGCTTTGATGTTAATCAGTCGCATACGGGCATCCCTAGTATATTTACTGAGATTACTGAGACCTTTGAGCGGTATATACCTTATGAACAAAATGGAAAGGATGCAATTGGCACAACTTTATTTGCGTCTACTTCTGACCCAAGGTACTCAAATACTAGTCCGTTAGACTGGCGAGAAGATAGAGAGGGTATTTACTTTAACCCTGATGGACGGACATTTAATGAGGTGTGGTTGCGTTACAGGATTGAGCCTCCCACTTTTACATCTGCAAGCGTGTCTGAGGAAGTCCCTAGATTTTTAGCTCAAGCAATAAAGGCATTTAGTTATAAGAGTTGGCTGATCGGAGATGGGCAACATGAAAAGGCACAAATTCAAGACTCATTTGGAATGGACTTATTAGTTCGCGAGCTAGACAAAGCGGATGGGCAAAATGACAAAGGTCTTCCTTACACGATTAATAAGAATCCATATCGAAGAATTAATTCAAAGCAGCAACATGTCGCTGCTAAGACAATAGATAGCATTGGTTCTCTACATACAAGTGAAGTAAATATTAATTTAAATTTCTCACTTACTTCAACAGGCAAGCAATCAGTTGTAAGAGCTGAGTCAGCAGCCAATCTTACAGTTCGTGCAAGGGCAGAGGGAGTAAATATAGTTAAGAAATCTACAACTAACTTAATCTTACGATTGCGTTCAAATGTAGTAGCTAAAAATTCAGTAAAGTGGGCTACTGCTAAGAGTGACTTAAGTCTTAAAACTGGAACAAGATTTCGAGAAATAGCAATTGGTAAAGTTAGGGGCTTTATGGTGAAAGCTGGATACCCAGTTGATGAGATGTTTATTTCACTCAGTCTAGCATCGCGAGGTCTTAGAGAGAAGTCAGTTCCGATCAATGGTATTAATCTAGGTCTGACAAGTAACTTCATTGGTAGGAATGTGTATCAAGTGGCAAGTCCTCCTACCATGAACCTAAGTCACTCAACAAATGCAACAGGATTTAACTCAGTAAAGAGAGGGTCACCTCCTTTTATGAGAATTTTTAGTACAACTAGTGCTAGTGGTGTAAATGCAGTAAAGAGAGGGTCACCTCCTTTTATGAGAATTAATACTACAACTAGTGTAGGGGGCTTAGTGGAATACCCTGTAATAATTAATGGTGCTGCAAAGATTGGCACTGAGGCTGTAATGGCTGATACTGGATATGACTATCGCACAGATTCAAGACAAGACATAGATAGACGAGCTACTGGTCATCCTTATGCAGCTAATGCATTAGAGTATGTACCAGTCTTTAGAGCTGGTAATGGCGCACGCAGCACAGACACAGTCGCACGAGAAAATACACCTTTGCATATACCAATAAAAACATCATGCACAGAATTTGTCATGGCTGGCTGGATTGATATGAGTAGAGAG
>Ga0075468_10001170_pt1 | contig 10969 bp, 5 predicted proteins | sample DEB08_DNA_12_FD_77578 | JGI IMG/M metagenome (GOLD analysis project Ga0075468, IMG submission 77578) | Aqueous microbial communities from the Delaware River and Bay under freshwater to marine salinity gradient to study organic matter... | ecosystem: Environmental > Aquatic > Marine > Coastal ...
TTGAGAGATATGCTTGCTGGTTCAAGTCGTAGTTCTGTCAACATGACAGTGAAGTGGGACGGGGCCCCTGCTATATTCGCAGGGATTGAACCAGAGACAGGTGATTTCTTTGTTGCGAAGAAGTCAGTATTCAACGTGAATCCAAAGTTGTATAAGACTGAAGGAGAAATAGATGATGATCTATCCGGCACTCTCAATTCTAAATTTAAAGTCGCATTACAAGAGTTTTCAAAATTGGGAATTGAGGGTGTTCTTCAAGGTGATCTTATGTTCACTGATGATATCGAAACAACTACGATTGATGGAGAAAAATACTATACTTTTCAGCCTAATACTATCGTTTATGCTGCACTTGTTGATAGTGATATTGGTCGTGCTTTCAATGCCGCAAAGATTGGTATAGTCTGGCACACAACATATAGAGGTAAAAAATTACAGGACATGACGGCATCGTTTGGTGCAAATATATCAAGGCTCAATAAGACAAGTTCTGTGTGGATGGATGATGCAACATATAAGGATGTATCTGGTAAAGCTACATTCACAGAGGGAGAAACTAAGGCAATCACTGCTATACTATCACAAACTGGTAGAACTTTTCAGAAAATTAACGGACCCAAACTAAGAGCATTCCTTAGATTACAAGATAGTATGACAGGAACTATTGCTGGTGCATCTCTCAAGACATATAATAACAGTAAGGTTCGTGCTGGAGAAAAGATTACTAATCCTGCCGCACATGCGAAGGGTTATGAGAAGTGGGTATTTGATACTATTCAGAAACAGATTGATAAGGCAAAGAGCGATAAGGGTAAGAAGAAATATACAGACATGCAGAAGGAATATGTGAGAGAAGTAAAGAAGCATACAGTAAATTTAGTGCAAGTTATTACATTTCAGAACCTATTAGTTGATGCAAAGTCACAAATTGTAAATAAACTAAATAGTGTGAAGGGATTGACAGATACGTTTATTCGTACTAGTAATGGATATAAAGTGACAAATCCCGAAGGTTATGTTGCTATTGATAGAGTGAGTGGAGATGCTGTTAAACTTGTAGACCGTATGGAGTTCTCGTTTAACAACTTCACAGCAGTAAAGGCATGGGATAAATGAAAACATTTTTAGATTTAAATGAAAAAGTTTATGGCAAAAAAGTCAGCATAGCTCAACGTCGAAAACAAGCTCGCAGAATGAGAATGTTGTCCAAACAAACTGCATTTAAAATGAAAAAAAAGCGGACTATGATGCGAGTAAGAAGTGCAGAAAAGATTGGTAAGGCTGCAAGAAAACAAACAATTAATAGATTTAGACTTAAAGTATATCCTAATTATCATAGTATGTCGATGATGGCTAAAATTAAAGCAGATCAAATCGTTATGCAAAGATTTGGAAAGAGGATTGAAAAAATATCAAAGCGGGCAGCAATAAAACTTCGTCAAGGTGAACCCGATAGAGTTAAAAAGTTTAGGGCCGGTCTTGCCGCTAAGTCAGCACCCATTAAGAAAACTCAAAAACTATCAACAAAATCAATGGTCGCAAAGAAAATAACAAGAAAGCCAATAAGCCATTTCCTACGAAAAGGTAGTGAAACGCAACATAAACAACAATATGGTGCATTTGGTGGTAGAGAATAGCACAAATGAAAAAATTTAGTGAGTTAATGGAAAAAAGTGGTGATACAGCTGTATTCACCTTTGGGCGCCTAAATCCTCCAACCACGGGGCATGGTAAACTTATTGATGCTATGGCCCAAGAGCAAAAGAAAAATGCTGGTGCCAAGATGCATGTCTTTGTCTCCCATTCACAAGATGCAAAAAAGAATCCATTGGACTATAAAAGAAAAGTTGCATACATTAAAAAGATGTTTCCAAAACATGCGAAGAATGTCACCACAGATAGTTCACGAAACATTTTTGAAGTTCTTGTGTCTCTTTACAATAAGGGTTATGCTTCTATAATTATGGTCGTTGGAAGTGATAGAGTGGATGAATTTGAGAAACTTATAAACGAATATAATGGGGTCAAGTCTCGTCATGGTTATTATGGATTTGACAACGTAGAAGTTGTGTCGGCTGGTGAACGTGATCCAGATGCTGAAGGGCTTGAGGGCATGAGTGCCAGCAAGATGAGAAAAGCTGCAATGGATGGTGACTTTGATTCTTTCAGTCAAGGTGTTCCATCTGATTTTAAGGATGTTAAAAGGTTATATGCAGATGTTCGTAGTAAGATGGGCATTCGTGAAGAAAAAGACATGGGTGAGATGGATGTTTATGAAGAGATGCGTGATGATTATCTCACAGGAAAGCTTTGGAATGTTGGTGATATTGTAGAAGCAAATGGAATGAGTGGAGAGATTGTTCGTAAAGGAACAAATTATATTTCATTTATGGCAGAAGATGGTAAAGTTCATAAAGCATGGTTAAGTGATATTACGGAAAAAAGAACATCAGGTCCAGATGTTTCTACAAGAGCAGGAAGACGGGCTTGGTATAATGAAAGAATGAGAAGAGCAAGAGCAGCAGGTCATCCAAATCCTAAAATGTATGCATCTCAAGCTGCATTGGAAACTGGATGGGGCAAATCGAAGTCTGCTAAAGGTAATCTAGTTGGAATGAAAGCTCGTAAGAAACAAGCTGCTGAAAGAAAACGGACAAAAGAATTTGCTGATGGTAAAACTGTAAAAACCTCTGCTCGTTTTGCAAAATTTGATAAAGAAGAAGGTGGTATTAAGCAGCATGGTAGAGAATGGAAAGGTGGACTGACAAAATCTGGCGGTCGTAAATATGCTACTGATCCAGATTATGGAAAAAAGATTTCATCAATAAGTAAGATGTATGGCAAAGATCAGGATGAATTAAACACACCAGCTGAGAAATCACCCAAGTCAGATGTTCCAAAGAAAACTAAACCAGTTGTTGCGTCTGCTCCAAAGAAGAAATCTACACAGAGTTTTGGTCAAGCATTCGCAGCTGCTCGTAAGAAAGAAGGTGGGCCCGGTGGTATATTTACTTGGAAAGGTAAAAAGTATAATACACGCCGTGCTGATGATCCAAAACCAGCAAAAACAATGACTGCATCTTATGATCCAGAAATTAATGAAAATGCAAGAGCAATAAGAAGAAATAATTTAACAAATACTCAAGGTAGATTGAATACGAAACAATATAAACCAAATGTAGTGAAGGTAAAACAACAGAAGTTGGCAACCGCAAAGAAGTTGCCAACTGTAAAGCCAATGAAAACTTCTGCAAAGAAGTTGCCAACCGCAAAGAAATATGGTTCTACTAATACTCCTTTTAAAGCAAAACCAATACAAGCAATGAAAATTACATCTAAACGTAAATCTAAACCCATAAATGCATCTTATGAACTTGATGAGATGGCATGGTTTATGAAAGCGAAAGCAAAAATTGATCAAATGACCCATCCAAGGGCTTATGATAAAATGATCAAAGATTATGTTAATAGATTAAAATCTTCATCAATGGAACGCCCCGGACATATTGCGGGAAAAGTTGCAAGAGAATATGGTGTTCCTGCTAGAAATTTCCAACAGTATGTCAACAAGCTTGTCAGCACTGGCGTTCTTCCAAGTGATTTGAAAGCACAGTATCAAGATGAGAGCTTTTCGTTTAAAGATTTTGTTAACCAAATTAATGAAGTTCCTAGTGTTACTGTTAAAATTAAAACAAAAGAGCAAAACATACGAGACACACAAAAAAAACTAGGTGTTAAGGTTGATGGAATACTTGGTCCAGAAACTAAAAAAGCAATTCGTCGGAGTGAAGTTTTGGATGGCAGCAAATATGATCCAAAATTTGGCACACTTGAAATGAATGAAGTAAAACAAGACGCCGATGTTAAAGACATGCCAGGCACACAACCAGCAAAGTATCACTCTGGTGTAAAGTCTAGTATCAAGGATGACAGAGACAGGCACTTCAAAGCAAAGAAAGCTGGCCCTGCGCCAGGAGACAAAGGTGCCAAAACCATACCATCTGTTCATACTAAAAAGTATAAGCAAATGTTTGGTGAGGTTCTTGATAAAGATGCCAGCATAGGTGATTATGTAAAAGATTTCAAAAAGTCAGATGCACCACAATTCAAAGGTAAGTCTGATAAGAAAAAACATACAATGGCTGTTGCTGCATATCTTTCAAAAAATGAAGCTCTGATTGATAGCGTTGATGAGATGCTGACTGAAAATGGTCATACAGATGTTGCGTCAATGAAGACAAAGGTTGCGATTGCTTACAAAGCACTGGAGAAAATGAAAGAAGAGTTGGACAAACTTGATGATGGTGATGATCTTCCCACATGGTGGACAAACAAGGTTGCGACAGCTGTAAGTAGAATAGATGACATGTCAGATTATCTTGATACTCAAGTAGATGAGGCATATCAACTTGATGAGAAAATTGCAGGACTGATAAAGAAATCAGATAAATCTAATATTTCTTATGGTATTCTAAAGAAGGTATACGACAGAGGAATGGCAGCATGGAAGACAGGCCATCGTCCCGGCACTACACCTCAACAGTGGGCATTCGCAAGAGTTAACTCGTTTATTACTAAGGGTAGTGGAACTTGGGGTAAAGCAGATAAGGATTTGGCATCTCAAGTAAGAGAGATGAATGAGATTGATGAAGCATGTTGTGATGATTGCAATAGTGTAGATGAGGGTTTGATAGACAATATGTTTTCATTGTTCGGCAAAGGTAAAAAACCGGAAGGAAAGTTACTTGGTGGCTCTAAAGCAGCAAGTAGATTGATTAAAAAAGCTAAAAAAGATCAAGCCGCCCGTGCTGCTGAAAAAGAAAAGAAGAATGAGGAATACGAATCTGAATATGAATCGCAATTGAACGAGTGGGGCGAGATTGAGGAAGCGTCAGAGTACGATGGGAGGTCAGTAACCCTAAATAAACCAATGGCAGGAGATGTTAAAAAGTCAAAGGTTTATGTTAAGAATGAAAAAGGTAATGTAGTGAAGGTGGAGTTTGGCGATCCTAATATGACAATTAAGAAGCATATACCAGCAAGAAGAAAAAGTTTTAGGGCAAGACATAATTGCGACAACCCAGGCCCAAAATGGATGGCTCGTTATTGGTCTTGCAAAGCATGGTAAAGGAAATAAAAAATGTCAAGTTATAGAAAAACAATGCGTCAAGCACTTGAAGAAATGCATGACATGCTCAATGAAGCAGAAGATTTTAAGCCTCATAAGATGTATGATCCTAAAACTGGTAAAGCATATGATGCGAAAACTATGGATGATCACTTACGCATGAAGAAGAAAGGGTATGATCACGAAAAACCTAAAGATGAAGATGAAAATGATATTGATGAATCTCTTTGGGCAAATATAGCTGCAAAGAAAGCTCGTATTAAAGCTGGTTCTGGCGAGACAATGAGAAAGAAAGGTGATCCAGGCGCACCAACTTCAGACCAAATGGCAAAAGCAAAGAATGAAGAATTAGATAAGGACGATGAATCAGTTGTCAAGAAGGTTGTAGGTAAACTAAAAAAAGCAAGTCAGGCACATGCTGGTCAATCGAAAGCTTTGGAGAAAGCACTTGATGAACAAGAAACAACTCCAATGGAAAATCCTGTTGTAAAAGCACAAAATAAATTAAAAGTAGTGAAGAAAGTTGCTGATTTAAAACAACAAATGGCTGCTGTAAAGAAAGAAGAAGTTGAACTTGATGAAGCATCAAAATATGACCTCTATCACAAAGACTTTTCATCTGCCATGCAACACGCATATAAGATGGCAAAGAAGATTCATGGTATCACAATTAGCCCTGACGAGATTTCTGATAAGGTTGCAACTGGTCCTAGAAAGCCATCAGAGGGTAAGACAAACAAGTATCGTCTGGAAGGTGACAAGGGTGCTATCCAAGTTCAAGTATACAACAAGGGTGGTAGTAAACCATATGAGTTGAACTTCTACAAAGAAGAAGTTGAACTTGATGAAGATGTTGCTACGATGGGCGCTATAGTAATGGGACTTAATGCTGTTGCTTTATTGCCTGTTCTTTTTGTGGCTGTGAGAGAAATTATTCGTGGCACACCTTTAGAATCTTCAATCAAAAAAATAATTGACAAACTCAAAAAGAACAAGAACTATAAAATGTCTGATTCAGAAAAGTCTGATGTTACGGGGTTTGTGTCTAAAGTTAAGAAAGAGAAACCAAGTCTTTTCAAAAAAGTAATGTCAAAAGTAAGATCAATAAAAGAAGAAGTTGAACTTGATGAAAGTATGTTTGCTGCGCCGGATAAACCTACTCCTGTGCAGCAAGCACACCGGCATCATGAAGCTATGGGACATGTCCACCATCAATCAGCCGTAAGCGCAGTGAAAGCTGGGTACTCTCATAAAGAGGTTCATGCTCATCTTGACAAACATTTTCCGGGCGGCATACATCCAACTGTCAGGACGGCGGTCGATAATCACTTTGCTAAGAAAACAGGAGTGCAGAAAAATGAATACAACCCTACATCTGATGAAGAAGTTGAACTTGATGAAGCAAAGATGAGTTCTTCTCAAATTGCTATGCTAAAAAAGGCATATGAGCCAATGCGTGATAAGAAAATTGGTGTGGAAAATGCTGATAGATTATCTAAAATGATGAACAAGGTTGCTAGAGATAAAGAAGCACTTATGCAGTTATTCAAAGCAGACATTCCTTTTGTTAGCCAGAGTGCAGTAACAAAACTTATTACTAAGCACGGCATGAAAGGTGCAGAGATCAATAAGTTAAGAGAAGGGCATGAAATTAATGAAGTTCTTCCATTTGTAGTTGGGGCTGCTGCTAGATTAGCAGCGCCAATAATTACTAGAAAATTAGCAGCTACTGGTGCTAGAAAATTAGCAACAGGAGCAGTAAGGGCAGCTACTGGAGTAGCAAAAACTGCCGCTACTATGGGTGCTGCACCAGCAGCTGCACCAGCAGCATCTCCTTCTGATGATGCACAGCAAGAACGTGACAGTGCCCGGGCGCAAGCTGAGAAACAACGTGCGGCAGATCAAGCAGCACAACAAGATGCAGCACAACGCAAAGCTGCGGCATATAATATGACAACGGAAGCAAGTGCATATTCAGATGCAAGAAGAGCAATGGCCTCTGATCCGTCAACAAGACAAAAGTTTTCTAAAAATATTTCTGCATCAGATGACGATATCAAATCAGCAGATAAAAATATCATAATGCAGCTTCGTGATGTTGTCTCACTAAAAGGTGTTGGTAAATTGACACTGAAACCAAGTGAAGAGAAAAAGCTGAAAAAGAGTGGCAGTGGTTATACAAAGACTGCTGGAAGTGGCTTTGTAGAATTTGCAAATGGAAGAAAAGAAAAGATTGATTTAAAAATTGCTCAAGCAATTCTTGATAAATATAATAAGCAAAGAAAACCATCTGATAAAGAGAGCTTTCAAGCAAAAATTTCTAAATCTAAAAAAGACATGTTAAAAGCTTTAAAAGAAACAATTCAAATAGACAAAAACAGAACTTCTCTCAGTAAGGTAAAAAACTTCATGAAAGAGAATGAGGAGAAATAACATGGGTAAAAAATACCTAGACACAAAAACTTATACTTTGGAAGCATCTGTTATGGATGTTTGGGAAAATTTAGAGGAAGAAGAGCAAAATTTTGAAACCGTTGTTCGAGAAGGAAAGAAAAACCTTGATCCAGTTGGTCAAGCAGATGGTGACATTGACAACGATGGCGATCAAGATAAAACTGATGATTATCTAAAAAATCGACGTAGAGCGATTGGTCGGGCAATGAAAGGTAAGAAGAATCTGAAAGCCAATTATGGAATGATGAAAGCTAATTATGGAATGAGTGAAGAAGTTGAAGAAGTTCTTGATGAGGATGGTGGTTTACTAGGTTACTTTTTTCGTAAAAAAACTGGTCTAAAAAATCCTCTCAATATACGACAGGCTGCAGCAGATAAGCTTACGGGTAAAATCGTAGATAAAGTAACTGGAAGTGATAAAAAGAAAAAGAAAGATAATAAAGAACTTGATGAAGGCACAAAACAGGTTCTTGCTCATGGGGGCAAGGGTCAGTATAAAGCAGTTAAGGATGGTGACATTACCAAAGTTATGTATAAGGGTAAGGTAGTTGGAACTGCTGACTTTGATAGTGGCGCAGATAGTTTCTTCGCAAGTATCAAAGGTGTGAGGGGTCAGAAGTCTTTTGACGATGCACAGGCAATGGTAAATTATTTTGCGAAGAACAAGATCACAGAAGAAGTTCTTGGTGAAGCAAAACAAAAACCATATGTTTCCTCCGACTCAGATGGTAAACATGTTATGGATGCTTCTGGTAAAATAGTCAAAACTTTTAAAGACATGGCAGCTGCAAATGCATATTTGAAAAAAAACTATGATAAATTAATGAATGAAAGCTTTGAGATTCAGCAGTATCAAGAGTTTAAAGTGCAAAGTATGAAAGAAGCACTAGAGGAAGTTTGGGGAAAGTAAATGCTCAACGAAAATGATTTACAAGAGTTACATTTAATTGCAGAATTGAGCAAAAAAGAAATTGCTCAAGCAGCAATCAATAGAATGCGTGACAAGAAAACTCGGGAAGAAGCTCAAGCAAAATTTGATAAACAATTCGGCAGTGATGGTGAAAAAGCTAAAGCTGCAAAAACAAAAGCTGATTTTAAAAAAGGTGAATTTGAAATAGTAGGAACAGCGCCAAATCAAATGAAGAAAGATGCCAAAGGTAATCTTACACGTTTGTCTAAAAAGGATACTGATTCAAAAGAATTAGATATTGGTTCTGCTAAACCTTCCGGCGGAATAAGTAATCTTCTCAAGAAAAGAAGAGAAAAGACAGCCGCACTTGCTGCAAAGGGAGAAGGCCCGAACGCATACAATAAAGGTGGAACGGATGCAGCAAGAAGAGCAAAAAAACGAGTAGATGCCGAAGGTGGAAATGTTCCTAAAGCTGTTGCAAAAGCAAAATCAGATAGACAAGCTAAAGGTATGATGGGCCCAAGTGCTGGTTCAGCAACTAAAAAAGCCGGACCATCAAAAGATGATTATGCAAGACAAGGTATCAGAGGTGGAACTGAAAAGAGTCGTGCAGAAGTAGCTGCAGGCCTTGCAAAAATGCGAGCAGAACGAAAGCCAAGGCCAGAAACTAAAGGTGAACTCGCAAGAGATTATGCTGCTCGTCAATCCCCTAAAGCACCAGCTGCCGCCAGCAAACCTAAGTTTGTTGCTCAAAAAGGCGGTCAAACTGCTTCACAAAAAGCAGCATCCAGAAGTGGCGCTGATATTTCTGCAAACTCTGCTGGTTCAGCACCAAGACCAGCACCTAAACCAGATAGACAAGCTAAAGGTATGATGGGCCCAAGTGCTGGTTCAACACCAAGACCAGCACCTAAACCAGCACCTACTACTAAAGGTGCAGATGAGTTGGATGCTGCTCCAGCACCTAAGATTGCAGCACCAAAACCACCAAAAAAACCAAAACAATCTGCCCTTGATAAGGCGGTTGCGGATAACGCACGTTTCCAAACTGATGAAAGTAAAGACTTCAAAGTTCAAAGTATGAGAGAAGCACTTGAAGATGTGTGGAGAAATGGAGCAACCGTTCAAGAGAATCTTAGATCATCCAAAGAACCTAAAGGGGTGAGAGTTCTAAGAGCGGGGAAAACTATGACAGGTGGTCGCCCAGCAGTTATTGAAACAAATCCGAAAGACCCAACATCCCGTAATATGGGCATGACAAATGAAGAGTTTGCTATTCGAGATTTGACAGAATCTATGACAGATGAAGAATATCAACTCTTTGAAATTTCAGCAAATGCCGCATTGTCAATGGTGCCTGACGCTATGATAAAAGGATATGCTGGTGGTTTGGATGCTGCGGCAATCAGAGCCATGGCCAAAGAATACGGAATTGATCTTAGTGAACTTGAGGGTTCTATTAGTGATATGATGAAAGGCAATTTTGACAATGTTACATATAAGGGCAAACCAATTCCATCTAAAGTAAAGAAGGATGTTATTGGTGCGTTTGTAAAAGGCGGTGGAGTGAAAAAAATTGGTAAGGGTAGTGTCAAAGCCGCAGCCAAAGAAGCTGGAAAATTTGCAAAAGGTGAAAAGGTCTCTAATGCTTCTAAACCAACAAAAGTTGATACAAAGAAATCTGACTCTGAAAAGGACTCTGAAAAGGTGACTCGTGGAAGAGGTAAAGACGGCACTCCTTATGTACAGAAAGACATTACTAAGGATATGGAAAAGCTTAATAAAATGAAACCAAAATCAGATGCGGCCCCGGGAGAAAAGGATGATGATTTTCTTGATGATCCAAAATTTAAAGGCAAGTCGAAAAGCAAGCCGGAAAGAAAGCCAGTTGAGATTGAAATAAAAAAAGGCCAAAAAAGTGGTGTGGATAAATCAGATGATGACAAAGCATCAAGGAAAGGTGACGCTGTTCCTAAAAAACCCAAAGAGGGGGGTGAAGAATTAGATGCTGCACCAGCACCAAGCGCACCAAAAGACAAGAAGAAGGATGATCCAACTGAAGGTGGAAAATACGCATACTATGAAAAAGACCCAAAAAAGCGTACTAAGAATTCAGCAATGTATATGACTCAAAAAGGCTATGATGCTGATAATGAATCTCAAGGAGAATCATTTGACGCTATTAGTGCAACATCAAACTTTTTGAGTAATATTAGTAAAGATGATACTATGTATTCTTGGTCCTTGAGTACTAAAAAATAGTATGAAAAGTGATAAAATAGCTTGACAAATATGATATCAACTGGTAAAGTATACTAATGAAAACACTCATGCAAATGCGGGAAGCTTCTAAGGAAGACTTGCCAGATATCTATTGTGACTTGGATCAAGTTCTGGTTGCCTTTATAAAGGGTGCAGAGAAAGCCATTGGTGGTGACTTTGCAACCTCTGATAAGGATGAACGATGGAAAGCGATA
>Ga0075468_10001189_pt1 | contig 10898 bp, 7 predicted proteins | sample DEB08_DNA_12_FD_77578 | JGI IMG/M metagenome (GOLD analysis project Ga0075468, IMG submission 77578) | Aqueous microbial communities from the Delaware River and Bay under freshwater to marine salinity gradient to study organic matter... | ecosystem: Environmental > Aquatic > Marine > Coastal ...
GATAAGTGCAGCGGCCACAGCCTTAAGCAGGTGGGCAATGTATTGAGTGACTTTATCTACACATATGGGCAAAATCAGGCGAGATAAAGCAGTAACCGCAGAAAATTAATTGAGGCCACAGATGACCAGATATAACCTAAAATTATTTGTCAGCGCTGCACTATTAACTAGCCTGCTATCAGTTTCAGCCAACGCAGAGCAGCTTTTGCAGTCTATACAGGCAGACTATAAACAGCGCCTTGGCGATCTGTTTGTCGACTTTCATCGCAACCCAGAACTCAGTACCGCTGAGGTGCGCACCGCCAACAAACTGGCGGCAGAACTGCGAGGCAGTGGCTTCGAAGTCAGCGAAGGCATAGGTGGTACGGGCATTGTCGCCCTGTTAGAAAATGGCCCTGGGCCACTGGTAATGCTGCGCGCAGATATGGATGGCCTGCCCCTTGAGGAGAAGTCAGGCTTAGCCTATGCCTCCAAAGCCAAGCAGCTGGATCCTATTACCGGCAAAGTTTTCCCGGTAATGCATGCCTGCGGTCACGATGTGCATATCACCAGCCTGGCGGGGACGGCCAAGCAGATGGCTGAGCGCCGCGACAGCTGGTCAGGTACATTGATGCTGATCGGCCAACCTGCGGAAGAGCGTGTGATAGGTGCGGCGACCATGATGCGGGATAATCTCTGGCAGCGCTTTGGCACCCCAGACTATGCCCTGGCCTTCCATGTTTCTGCAGGGTTGAGCGCCGGATTAATCAATGTGCAAGAGGGTGCGCCATTTGCCGGAGCCGACACAGTGGATATTATTGTCCATGGTATTGGCGCCCATGGCGCCTCACCCCATGCAGGCAAGGACCCAGTATTGCTCGGCAGCCAGATAGTGGTTGCACTACAGTCACTGGTTTCCCGGGAACTGCCCCCCAGAGAAGCTGGTGTAGTGACCGTGGGCGCCTTTCACAGTGGCACCAAGCACAATATTATTTCCGATCGCGCCGAACTGCAGCTGACAGTGCGCAATACCAATCTGCAAACCAGGGATACATTGTTAGAGGGCATTGAGCGTATTGCGGTGAATATGGGACGCGTGGCTGGTCTCCCCGAAGACAAGCTGCCAGAGGTGATTATCCTGGACGAATCCACCCCGCCAACCATCAATAACGATGCACTAGTCAGGCGGCTGAGAGCGGTTTGGCAGACAAATCTAGGCAGTGATAGGGTCACCAATATAGCCTCTCAAGGCATGGGGGCAGAGGACTTCCCCTCATTTACCACTGAGCCAGAGATACCCAGTGTGTATTTTTCGGTGGGAGGTACCAGCGAGGAAGACTTGAAAGCCGCTATCAGTGGCACTGGGCCAAAAATAGCCTCTCACCACAGCCCATTATTTAAAATTGAACCCAAGCCAGCCATTATTGCTGGCGTGCAGGCCAGTGTTTTAGCACTGATGGAGTTAATGCCAGTCGAGTAATGACGCCTAGGAATCCAGCACCGACTGCAGCGATCTGAGGCAGTAGTCGACATTTTTCTGATGGCTGGCATGGCCCATCAAGCCAATGCGCCATACTTTGCCAGCCAGCGCACCCAGACCAGCACCAATCTCCAGGTCAAATTCATTGAGCAGTGCTGTGCGCACTGCCGCATCGTCTGCCCCCTCCGGAATATACACTGTATTTAACTGGGGCAGTCGATCCTGCTCTGGCACCAAAAAGCCAATCCCCATAGTTTCCAGGCCAGCGCGCAGGGCCAGATGATTCTGCTGATGGCGAGCCCAAGAATTCTCAAGTCCCTCCTCCTGCACTATCACCAGAGACTCGTGCAAACCATACAGACAGTTAACCGGCGCCGTGTGGTGATAGGCGCGCTTGCCCTCACCGCCCCAGTAACCCATTACCAGATTAAGATCTAAAAACCAGCTCTGGACGCGGCTGCCGCGACTGCGAATTTTCTCTGCAGCACGCTGATTAAAGCTTACCGGCGACAGTCCCGGAGGTGCAGACAGGCACTTCTGCGAGCCCGAGTAAATGGCATCTATATTCCATTCGTCCACCTTGAGTGGCGAGCCCGCTAGACTGGTCACAGCATCAACAATTGTCAGGCAATCATACTTATGGGCCAGTTCGACCAGAGTTTTGGCGTCCGACTGAGCGCCGGTGGAGGTCTCCGCATGTACAAAGGCCACCAGCACAGCATCCGGATGAGCTTTGAGCGCGTCCTCCAGTTTTTGCGGATCAACCGCTGTACCCCAGTCATCCTGAACCATAATGGCAGTGCCGCCACAGCGCTCTACATTCTCTTTCATGCGCCCGCCGAACACGCCGTTCTGGCAGATAATTACCTTGTCACCGCACTCCACCAGATTGGCAAAACAGCACTCCATACCAGCAGAGCCAGGAGCAGAGACAGCAAAGGTCAGTTCATTTTTAGTCTGGAAGACAGCCTGCAGCAACAGTTTTACTTCATCCATCATGCCTACAAAGGCAGGATCTAGGTGCCCCACAGTGGGCCTGGCCATGGCCTGAAGTACGCGCTCACTTACATCTGAAGGGCCAGGGCCCATCAGGGTGCGCTTTGGTGGCATAAATGAAGTAATCGTCATAGAGTTCTCTCTCAATTAGCTGTGTGCGTCAGCCACAATACCGCTTGTTTTTAAGTCGGCAATGCGAGCCTTGTCCAGACCCAAGCTCTGCAGCACTTCATCCGTGTGGGACCCTACTTCTGGGCCCGGCCATTCTGTGCCGCCGGGAGTGCTCTGCAACTTGGGTAACAGGGCGGGAATTTTGAGGGATTCACCGTTAATTTCAACCGCTTCAAATAATTCCCGGTATTTGAAATGCTCATCTTCCATCATATCCGTGGCGTTATACACAGGCCCGCAGGGTACCCGATGTTCCTCAAGCACCGCCATGGCTTGAGCCAAACTATTTGCCGCACACCAGTTGGCCAGCACCAGATCTATGTCGGCTTCGTGAATCACCCGCTCAGCATTGCTGGCATATTTTCGATCTGTAGACATATCCTCGCGACCTACGGCCACCATCAACCGTGAGAAAATAGAATCGCCATTGCCCCCGATCACCAAAAATTTATCGTCGGCACATTTGTAGGTATTGGTGGGCACAATCCCCGTGACAGTAGTACCAGAGGGCTGACGAATCACTCCGGCGCCATCGTATTCCGGAATCACCGCCTCCAGCAGATTAAACATAGACTCATAGAGGGCCACATCGACCACCTGCCCGCCATCCCGACCACTGGCATTGGCCTGATCTCTGGAGCGCAGAGCCATCAGAATACCCATCACTGCATGCAACCCGGATACTGTGTCGCCAATGCTGAGATTCGGGCGCACCGGGGCCTCTCCCGGATAGCCATTCACAAAGCGGAAGCCACTGATGGCCTCACAGGCTGAGGCAAACCCAGGCTTTTTGGCATAGGGGCCGGTCTGACCATAGCCCGAGATACGGGCATAGATAAGGTCCGGGTTGTCTGCCCGCAGGCTCTCCGGATCCAGGTTCCACTCCTCGAGCACCCCAGGGCGAAAATTCTCTACCACTATATCTGCAGTTTTGAGCAGTTCGCGCACCAGGTCGCGGCCCTGCTCAGTTTTTAAATCCAGGGAAATACATTTTTTATTGCGCCCCAGACTGCGCCACCACAGCGATGTCCCATCTTTAACCTCGCGCCAGTTGCGGATTGGGTCACCGCCCGGGGGCTCTACCTTGATAACTTCGGCACCAAAGTAACCCAGCATGCAGCCAGCGAATGGCCCAGCCAGCAGTTGGCCCAATTCAATTACCTTCAGACCCTCAAGTGGTTTGCTCGTCATTGTGCTAAATCCCTAACTCTCAATTGTGTGTCTTATGATTTTGTGCGTCGTATTTCTAGTTCCTGCGTATAAAAATTTGATGGCAGAGCAAATAGTTAAAATTTATTGTTTTGCAGCCTAAAACCCACAAGATTCTAGCAGCCAAAAGTGTAAACTGTGTCTAGAAAATAAATATTTAATTGCTGCTATCGTGCTAACCCCATGATTTGTCAGTCAAAGAATTAAATGGCAATGGATAAAGCTAGAAAACTTGCCATTCATTGGTCTCGCCACGGAACCGGCCTTTAAGTCAAGACTCTAATTTTTTAGTCTATTTAGGAGCTGGTAATGTCCACACACGAATTTACGACGAAAATTCTCATAAGCTATAAATACAGTCTATTTACCATTTTTGTTATCTCTGCGCTCACAGTTGCAAGTACGGTTGGGTACGCCCAAAAGATTGACGAGCAACAGCCCATCTCTGATCCGGTAGAAGACTATATAGATGCAATCAACAATGTCGAAGCCGAGTACAGCGCCTATTCAACCGAGCTATCCGATCTCTATCTGGGCCTGGGTAAATCGCTCTATTCAAAGCAATCCTATGCAGATGCCCGTCAGGCCTTCCAGCGCGGCATGCAAATTGAGCGGGTTAATTATGGCCTGGATAGTCTGACCCAGGCCCCCTACCTGCTATCTATTGCTGATACCGAAAGCTATATGGGCAACTGGGATAAGTCCCAGAAGGCATTGGAAAATCTATACAGCATCAATACCAAAGCCTATGGTGAAAATGATGTACGCATGTTGCCTGTACTCGACCAGATGCTCGACTGGTATCTAAACAGCTACGATGATCGCTCTTCCAATGGCGGCTATGCCAATCTGGTCGTCTCTGAACGCATTGCCATGCGCATGCACCATATTCTCGAGACCGATGTGTCCCTGGATGATCCTGAAGCCCCGGATCGCTACCGGCGCCTTGGCTATCTGCAGTACTTTATTGCCAACCATATCAAGGAGTATGGCGAACCAAGCCAGTCAGGTATGACATTTTCCACTGGCAGCGCAAGTACCCGCGCCTCCTCAAGCACCTCCCACAAACACTTTCACCGTGGCAAAGTCGCTCTGGAGAGGGTGGTAGAGTCACTGGTGCAACAGGAAGATAGCAGCGAAATCGATCAGGCCCTGGCCATTGCCGAACTGGGCGACTGGTACCTGGTATTTGGCCAAAGATTCTCTGCCACCGAGGCCTATCAATTGGCCTATGATGTGCTTGAAGACAATGAACAGGCAGAACAGCTGCGCGAAGAGCTGTTTAGCAAGCCTCGCATGATCAGCTTTAGCTTAAACAAAGGCCCTGAGTCAGATATGGTTGCGGGCCCCAGCGAAACTCAGCTGCAAGTCAACATGATGGTATCTGAGTTTGGCGTGCCCCAGGATATAGCTGTGCAGGACCCCGCCGCAGACCTATCCAGCGAGCAGCTGCAGGCCCTGCGCAAAGAAATTAACAATCAGCGCTTTAGACCGCGACTTATCGCCGGCCAGACCGAACCGGCGGAGCATATTATTTTTTATGACAAACCGGCTCCCCAGAGCTAGACAATCGACGAGCTGTTTATGACTTATACCAAAGCAACCACCGCCAGCTTCAGCCAAAGAATTGCAGGGCTGCTCAGTGCCCTGATTATTGGGCTGCTGTTAAGCGCCTGCCAAATGCCCTCCTACAGCCCTCCCGGAGGTTCCTCTGGACCCTCGGGCTCCAGCGGCGGTGCAAGTGGTGGCGGTGGCTCAAGCGGTGGAGGTTCCAGTGGTGGAGGTTCCAGTGGTGGTGGCGCTAGCGGTGGTGGAATGCCCGCTGGTGGAATGCCTGGCGGTGGAATGCCCGGCGGCAGTCAGCCTGGAGAACAGTCCGGCGGGCAATCTGGAGATCCTCAGGGAGCAGATGGCAGTGGCTCAGCGGGAAGCGCCGGGGACGGGCAGTCTGTTGAAGATCTGGATAAGGCTCTGGATGACTCACTCGACGGCTTTGATGATGCTGTGGGCGGCTCCGGCAAAGGTACCAGCGAAATAGATATCCTCAGCCCTAGCGGCAGCACCGGTATGGAAAACAATAGCGATGAACCCCTGTTTGAAGAGGGCTCTGAGGGAGGTATGGCCGAAGCCAATGCCGAACTCGAGAAACGCGCCGCCGAAGGCAGTGGCGAGGGCTCGGATGGCGCTGAGAGCTCAGATGGCGCTGAAGGCTCTGAGGGCTCTGAGGGTTCGCAATCAGAGGGAGGCAAAACCCAGGGTCAAGACAGTGGGGGTTCAGCAGGCGCTGAGGGGTCACAGGGCGAAGCTCTGCCAATCCCCGAGGATATAGATGATGGTCAGGGTGATGATATAGTCGAACGACAGATACGGGATGCCGCCATGAAAGAGACAGACCCAGTGCTGCGCGAGCGACTATGGGACGAATATAGGCGTATCAAAAACCAGTAATCTAAACTAACCAGCAAATTAGATAACTAAATTTAGACCCAGATGGACAGGATTATGAAAACCAGCATTGCAGAGACTAATCGAGCCAATCAGATTCAGCGCAAACTGATTGCGGCAACTCTGTTTGCCTGTGTCGCTGTACTGGCAATCACTGCACCTCCGGCTGTAGCTGCCACAGATAAGATTACCTCGTCCACCGCTCTCACCCTGCGCACCCCCAGCCAGCAAATTTCCGATGCTGCTCTGTTAGATGTAGGCATTCCCACCCTCAACGATGGACTGTACCTCACCGACGAAAGTGACACTGTATTTCCCGAGGTGCGCTACGCCGAGGCCATTTATTTCTCCAATCAGCTGGCCAAGGTTATGGAGAAAAGCGGTGCCTGGGGCGCTATTCGGGTCACTCCCACCGACAGCGTGATTATGGATCTGTATATCACCGGGACCATACTGCAGTCCGATGGCGAAACCATGGATCTAGATATACAGGTCAGAGACAGTAGCGGCAAACAGTGGTTCGCCAAGAACTACAAACAGACCACAGGCAAATACGCCTACGACCGCCGCCTGAAAAGACTGGGCGATCCATTCCAGAACCTGTTTATTCGCATCGCCAATGATCTGCTGGCCTACCGCGAAAAACTCAGCGAGCCGCAGGCCATAGAGCTGCGCACCATCTCAGAGCTGCGCTTTGCCAAGTCCTTTTCGCCTGAAGCCTTTGATAGCTATGTGAGCGAACGCCGCGATGGCACCTTAAAAATAGATCGCCTGCCGGCAGAGAACGACAGCATTCTGATGCGGGTGCGCAAAATCCGCGATCGCGACTATCTATACATAGACACCATGCAGGATTACTACGATGGTTTTTCCCAGCAGATGCATATGGCCTACCAAGATTTTCGCCGCTCTTCCTACGACTCGGTAGTCAAGGCCAGACAGCTGGAAAAGCAGGGTAACCGTCGTATTGTCGCCGGCATAGGAGCTATTCTTGCCGGCATCTACGGCCGCTCCCAGGCCGAGACCAGAATGGTTAATGATGCCAGCACCGCCACTGCCGCAGTGGGAGGCTTTGTATTGAAATCTGGTCTGGAGAAAAAACAGGAAGCCGCAGCGTACAACGAATCCGTGGCCGAAATGGGTTCCTCACTGGAGGCAGAAATTGCCCCCCAGGTTATCGAACTGGAGGACCGCACTGTCACCCTCACCGGCACAGTGCAAGCACAGTATCAACAGTGGCAGGAGCTGCTGCATAAAATCTACAAGCAAGAGCGCGGGACATTGTAATGACCAGCAGACCAGGCCAACAGGAAGGCAGACAAAAATTGATTATCGGCGGCTTACTGCTACTGGTAGTCGCTGTGGTCTTGCTTCTGCCCAATATGGTCTCCGACCCCTGGATTGCAACCGCCGATGAATCCGCCACCCCAGTCCCGGCAAAAACTGCCGTCAGCCCATCCACAGCTGCAGAAAAAACCAAGTACCGCCAAGATTCACAGAAGGTGCTAGCCCAGATTATCGCCGTCCGCGACAGTCTCAAACAGCAGAATGTCGAGTACTGGGGCGATTTTGAATTCCGTCAGGCCCTGGCACTAATCGACCAGGGTGATGAACAATATGGCTATGGGGATTACCGAGATGCCCAGGCCAGCTACCAGAGTTCGCTAAAACAGCTACAGGCCCTTGAGATCAGCGGCCAGACAACCCTGGAGACCGCCCTTCGCGATGGTATCAATGCCATAGAAAATGCCGAGCTGGCAGATATTGCCCCAGCCACAGAAGCCGCCGCTACCGCAATGGCCATAGCCCCAGAAGACCGCAGGTCTCAGCAACTGGCCCAGCGCGCCGGGCAGCTGGAGACTCTGATCGCAGCTCTGAACAATGGCCGGCAACGGCTGCAAACCAACGAGCTGGCCGCAGCCAAAGCCTATTTTGAGCAGGCAGTTAGTATCGACGGTCTACATATTAAGGCTGCAGCAGAGCTGCAGTCTGCAAACCAGGCCATTACTGAGCAGCGTTTTCGCGGCCATATGAGCGACGGCTTTGCCGCTCTCGACAGCAATCAATTTGCAGCGGCCACCAACGCCTTTAGTCGCGCAGCAAAAATCTACAGCAACCACCCAGCCGTGGCTCAGGCCCTATCGCAGGTAGCCACCAAACAGTCACAGATACTGGTCAGTCGTCAGATGTTGCAGGCCGCCGAGTTCGAAGACCGCGAGCAATGGCAGCAGGCACTCGAGCTCTACCAGTCGCTGCTGCAAACCGATCCCTCATTGACAGAGGCCAGAGTAAAAACCATTCCAGTAGCTGTCAGAGCCAAATTAGATAATCAGATTCAAGCCGTGCTGGCCGACCCCTTAAAACTGTCTTCCTCCAGCCAGTACAACAGCGCCCAGCGGCTATTAGCAGATGCCTCAGGCATCGCCAACCCAGGGCCTCTACTAACGCAGCAAATCGCCGACCTGAATAAAGCACTGCAACAGTCCACCACAGCAGTCGATGTGGTGCTGCAATCCAATAACCAAACCCAGGTTACATTATTCCGTATCGCCAAGCTGGGAGCCTTTGAGCAGACATCTCTGCAGTTAAAGCCGGGTCGTTACATAGCGGCTGGTACACGCATGGGTTACCGAGATGTGCGTGTTGAATTCACCATTACTGGTGCCCCTATCAAAGGGCCAATCAGAGTAAGCTGCGACGAGATGATTTAAGCCATTATGCCCGATAAAAATAATAACCAACCCCTATCAGCCACCGACTTCCAGCCCATAGATGCGGCAGGCACAGAGCGCAGCCTGCCCATATCCCCAGGGGTATTGGCGCTGGCACTGCTGGCCACCAGTGCGGTGATTATTCTGCTCTATCTGTTTGTGGCCCGCGCGGTGATCTTCCAGACCGAGCCAGAGAATGCCGAGATCGAGATCGGCGGCCTATCATTTAATATAGGCGACAACTATCTGCTGCTCAGCGGCGACTACAGCATCCAGGCCAGTGCCCAGGGCTACTATCCCCTCAATCAAACCATCAGCGTAAGCGACGAGGCCACCCAGGAATTAAAGCTGGTGCTGCAACCTCTGCCCGGCAATCTTATGGTCAGCTCTGAAATAAACGGCATAGCGAGCTCTGTAGATGGCGAGCCCAGAGGAGAGGTGCCAGGCACTATCGAGGGCATTAGCCGCGGTCTTCACCAGATTGAATTCAGCAAATACCGCTACTTCCCCCTGCAACAGGAGATTGATATCGCCGGCCTGGGTACCACCCAGTCAATCAATATTTCCCTGCTGCCGGCCTGGGGTGAAAAGCAATTTAATTCTCAGCCCCAGGGTGCAGACCTGTATATAGATGACCGCCTGATCGGCCAGACACCGCTAACTACAGAGGTGCTGGAAACTGGCAGTGATCTGCGCCTGGAGCTCAGTGGTTACAAAACCTTTAACCAGCAGGTTACAGTTAACGCCGGAACCAGCGCCGAGCACCCAACCATAAAGCTGATCCTATCCGACGGCACACTGCAGGTTAACAGCACACCCTCAGGGGCCAATGTGACCATAGACAATCAGTTTCTCGGCACCACTCCCCTGGAGTTGGCCATGGCGCCATTTAAAAAATACCGCGTAGAACTGTTTCTCGAAGGTTATCTCAAGGCCACCAGATCCGCTAGCCTGGAGCCCGAGGCCACCACCCAGATGGAGGTCAGTCTCAAGCCCAATATTGGCAGCATAGCCCTAACTGTCAGCCCAGGGGATGCCCAGATACTGGTAGATAATCAGCCCAGAGGCACCGGCAGCCGGACCCTGTCGCTCAATGCCAAACCCCATACATTGACTATCCAAAAAGCCGGTTATGAACCCAAGTCTCTTACCGTCACTCCGAGGCCAGGTCATCAACAGGCGCTGAGCATTGCACTGCTGACCCTAGAAGATGCCTACTGGGCCTCCCGGCCACCGCGTATTAAAAGTACTCTAGGCTCAGAACTAAAACTGTTCCGACCCAAACAGACCTTCACCCTGGGTGCCCCCCGTCGTCAGCCTGGGCGTCGCGCCAATGAAGCAGAGCGTAAAGTGGGATTAGAGCGACCTTTTTATCTAGGGGTTAAAGAAATCAGCAATATGCAGTTTCGTCGCTGGCAGGAGCACAGTTCCACCGCCATCAAGGGCCAGTCTCTGGATATGAACAGCCAACCAGTGGCCAAAATCTCTTGGGAACAGGCCGCTCTCTACTGCAACTGGCTAAGCCGTCAGGAAGGGCTGCCGCCTTTCTATCAGGTGGCCGACGGTGTAGTAAGCGGCTTCGACTGGGACTCCCATGGCTATCGCCTGCCCACAGAGGCGGAGTGGGCCTGGGCAGCCAAAATCGACAGCGCGGGCAATGCCATGGTTTTCCCCTGGAATAGTAACCTGTATCCGCCGCTGGAGGTTGAGGACAATTATGCCGACCAGAGTGCCTCCAGGTTTCTTAACTTCACCATTGCCAATTACAGCGACAACTTTCCGGTATCCGCAGATATTGGCAGCTTTAAACCCAACGCCAAAGGCCTCTTTAATATGAGCGGCAATGTGGCCGAATGGGTTAATGACTACTACGATATCAGGCCCCATCGCGGCGAACCCATAATGGA
>Ga0075468_10001193_pt1 | contig 10882 bp, 7 predicted proteins | sample DEB08_DNA_12_FD_77578 | JGI IMG/M metagenome (GOLD analysis project Ga0075468, IMG submission 77578) | Aqueous microbial communities from the Delaware River and Bay under freshwater to marine salinity gradient to study organic matter... | ecosystem: Environmental > Aquatic > Marine > Coastal ...
TGTTACTAAGGCGAGGTTCAAAGTATTTGCGGTTAAGCCGGAAGCGGTTCTTCTTTTCTCAGAACCCTCAGAACCCTCAGAACCCTCAGAACCCTCTGAACTCTCCGACTCCTCCCAGCAGCTCGAGCGCTCTAAATTCACTGGCCAAAAAAAGGCTCTTGAACAATCTAAGCAACCCGGAGACAGGCGCGACGCTTGGGTCAGTCTGAAGTTGAGGCCAGACGTGACGCCCTCCAAGGGGGAACATTGATGAACCTAAATGCCTTAGAGAATGGTTTGATCGAATGCGTGATGCGAAAAAGCAAAGGGTTACACTATCCGCGCACTTTCATTTTTTTTCCGCGCTTCTTTCCTAGCCTCTTTCCAAGCCTCTCTTCACGGCGCTTCCCACGCCTTTTCTCAATCCTCCTCATAATCCTTATTCTGGCGTCGAATAATAGTTTCGCCCAGGAGACTAATAGCGCTCTTGGGTCCTCTGCAGTCGGTCTTGGTCCCTTGCTGAACGTTTCCCAGTTGAAAATAGTGGCTGCAACTCAACAAAGCGTACTTGCCAAAACGAGCACCCCTAAAACAGACGCGCCAACCCACGCTAACCCACAACAAGTTCGTTCAAATTCGCAGGGTTCTGACTTACTAGCTGTACAAACAGAGCTGCGCCAACAAAGCGGGCAGCCGCTTACCTTAGATTTTCAGGACATTGAAGTGCGTCGGGTGCTGCAGCTGTTGGCAGACCTGCGTGGCATTAACTTGGTGGTGAGTGAGAACGTCACCGGCAACCTGTCTTTGCGCTTAAAGGACATATCTTGGGAGGACGCGCTAGCAACCATATTGAAAGTAAAAAACTTGGGCCAGCAGCGCTACAACAACGTAATGATCATCGCGCCAGCTGGGGAATTGGCGGCCCAAGAAAAATCAGCCCTTGCTAACGAGCGCGGGGTAGAAACCTTGGCTCCCCTGCAAACTCAATTATTCCGGGTTCGTTATGGCGACGCCAAACGCATGTTAGCGCTGATTAACCTAGGCAAAAACAGCATGCTCTCCAAACGAGGCCATGGTGTGGTGGACGAGCGTACTAACGCGCTGATTGTTGTGGATATTGCGCCAAGGTTGGCGGCTATTGCCCAAGTAATTGAGAAGTTAGATATTCCGCTGCAGCAGGTGGTAATAGAAGCGCGCATAGTTACAGCAAATAAGACCTTTAGCGAACAACTTGGAGTGAGCTGGAATGTTCAAAGGCAAATCTTGGGTTCGCCCAGTGATCCTAGCGGTGATCCTTTGTCTACCAGCCAAGACACCACGTCTATTGCTGCGGGTTTGTCATTGCCCGTGGCTCAGGCGGGGAGTACTACTTTTTCTCTAGGTCTTTCTAGGCCCAACTACGCGATAGATGTCGAGCTTTCGGCGTTAGCCGCACAAGGCGATGCAGAAGTTCTAGCGCGCCCTCGCATTGTCACAACTGATAAGTCTCCGGCCCTCATAGAGTCAGGGGTAGAGATTCCGTTTCAGGAGGCCAGTAGTAGCGGGGCGACGTCTACCTCTTTTAAGGACGCTGTGCTGAGTTTGCGCGTAGTACCGCAGATCACCCCAGATCAGCGCATTATTATGCAGTTGAATGTGAAGCAAGATACCGTGGGGCAAATTTTTGACGGCATCCCCTCTATAAACACTAATGCCATAGAAACCCAAGTGCTGGTGGATGATGGACAAACCCTGGTATTGGGCGGTATTTTTCAAGAGGACAAAAACAACGCCGAAACGAAAACGCCCTTACTTGCAGCCATTCCGCTAATAGGTCGACTATTTCGCCGCACGGTGCGACGCGAAGACAAACAAGAGCTACTGATATTCATTACCCCCACTATTCTCGCCGGACCTACAAGCGCACCGGCGCAAAAAAATACTACCCTCTTGGGGAACTCTAGCAGCGGGCCTTGAAAACTAGCTCCCACTCGTATCCTAAGGTCGCCGACTCAGTACAAAGTTAATGCCTTATCGGAAGCAATTTGGCCTCGCGGATTTGCATACCTGGGGTACCGTTTTAGATTACAATTCCCGTATTCAAGACGAGGGCTACACTTGGCCCCGGAACTACCTTTCCAATGGGTTGGTGGGTTCCCGAGCAAATGACATTGCGCCACTCGTCTGCACATCGTAAAAATAAATAGGGGCTTTTTGCGGCCACGTAAACGCTGACAGTCTATGAGTGAGCAAAATATATTTTTAGTCGGATTGATGGCTGTGGGTAAAAGCACAGTTGGCCGTCAATTAGCGGAAGCATTAGATCGGCCGTTTTTTGACTCAGATCATGAGATAGAAAAGCGGGCGGGCGCAGAAATTGCCTGGATCTTTGATGTTGAAGGCGAGGTGGGCTTTCGCGACCGCGAAGAACAAGTCATTGATGATCTGTCACAGATGCAGGGCATTGTTTTGGCCACTGGTGGCGGCGCAGTGCTGCGTGAAACAAACCGAAAAAATTTGGCGTCTCGCGGTACAGTTTTTCATTTAGACAGTTCCTTAGAAAAACTCTACGCACGCACGCACAAAGATAAGAAGCGACCATTACTGCAATCGGCAGATCCCCGCAAGGTACTCAAAGATCTAAAGGAAAAACGCGCGCCGCTATATCAAGAAGTAGAGGATTACCGCATATCTACAGATCGCCAAAATGCGACAGCGGTGGTCCGCCAAATTATGCGCCACCTAGAAAAGCGCAAGTAGAAAACTAGCAGCGGCAAAGCTAAATTAGAAACAATGCTTTGTTGTCCTGACAATTAAAAGGTCTGTAAAGAATTAATGAGTAATACAGCGAACACGACATCTTCCGGCGATCAAAAGCTCATGGTGTCTTTGGGCGAGCGCAGTTATCCTATCTTTGTGGGCGATGTCGGGTTTTCGGATCCAGCAAAGTTAGCAAACGGTATAGCACCGTTTATCAAGGGCAATCAGGTTGCCGTGATCACTAACGAAACTATTGCGCCACTTTATCTTCAGCAAGTGCTCGCTGCATTAGGCAACAGACAAGTAGACGTTTTTCAAATGCAGGATGGCGAGCGCTACAAGAGCCTAGACACCTACACCCAGGTTATGGACTTTCTCCTAGAGAAGAAACACAACCGCAGTACCTGCTTAATCGCCCTAGGCGGCGGTGTTGTCGGCGATCTATGTGGTTTTGTCGCGGCAACCTTTCAGCGCGGTGTAGATTTTATTCAAGTACCCACAACACTACTCTCACAAGTAGATTCATCCGTTGGCGGTAAAACAGCGGTAAACCATCCCGCTGGTAAAAATATGATCGGCGCGTTCTACCAGCCCTTAGCGGTGTTTGCAGATATTTCAGTGCTTACCACTCTGCCAGACAGAGAGTACGCAGCAGGCCTGGCAGAAGTAGTAAAGTACGGAATTATCTACGACGCAGATTTCTTTACTTGGATGGAAGACAACACCCAAGCGTTAGTTCAACGCGATGCCTCAGCACTCACGCATATCATCACACGATCGTGTGAAGTCAAAGCAGCCGTTGTAAGCGAAGACGAACGCGAAGGCGGACGCCGAGCTATCCTTAATTACGGACACACGTTTGGTCACGCCATCGAAAAGCTACTTGGCTACGGCAAATTGCTACACGGCGAAGCCGTTTCAATAGGCATGGTCATGGCAGCCCGGCTGTCGGTCGAGTTCAGTGGATTACCGTTAGAAGACTGCCAGCGCATTGAAAAGCTCCTGCAGCAACTCAACCTGCCAGTATCTTTGGCAGGTCTAGCGCTAAATTCCGGAGACATGATCGAAGCCATGGGTATGGACAAAAAAGTGGTAGATGGTGCGTTGAGATTTATTGTTGCAGATCAAATGGGCGCAGTGCGAGTGGCCGCAGATGTGAGCATTGTAGCCCTAGAAAAAACGTTGGCAGAGTTTTGTTAACCTTAAAGCGGCCGCAAAAAAACAGGTTTACTCGCTACACACGTAAGGCTTTAGGTACTGTAGTTGTACTGTTGTCGCTACACGGCGTAAACGCGTTGGCAGCAACGTCAGGTGAAAATCTAAATAGTGAGAGCGATACCCAACAAACCATGAACGATGCCGAATGGCTGCTTAAGCAAAGCCCCCAGAGTTATTCAATACAGCTAGTCACACTCTCAAGCGCACAACAGATCCAAGACTTAGTAAACGCGCAATCTCTAAGCGGATTCGCGCGTTTTCGCTACAAGTCAGATAACCAATTACGCTACGTACTTACCTATGGCTTATACGCCACCCCTGAAGCCGCAGAAGCAGGCAGTCAATTGCTTATAGAAAACCTGCAAGGTTTTAACGAAGCGCCCACGCTTTGGGTTCGAGAATTGATGCCTATCCAAAAGTCCATTCGGACGACGTTGCAATACTAGAGATCTTTAAGGGTGATTGATCATCTGCCCGCTGGGGTCTTTAGGGGTTAAACCTTAAAATATTAGCTCTATGAAGCCAGATAAATAGCAAATAGTGCTGTATAGTTTTTTTGCTAGTGAATGGGTGGGCGGTCGAGGGCGTCTAAACGCGTTTTGACTACGAAGCGTGGTTTCTGTTACTTCCTACACCGCTTGCTGCAATAAACTACCTGTTCCCAATCTCGCTCCCATTTTTTTCTCCACGTGAACGGTAGATTACAGGTGGGACATATCTTTGTGGGGAGATCGCTTTTCTTTACGCCTTTCATCTTTTGTTCTTTTTGGGTTTTTGCTATTTCTTCAGGGTAAGGAAAATGCTGAGAGTGCGAGCTGGACAGGGTCCAGCTTTGGTTGGATAGGCGTTGAGCGAGGCGCTCTCGCCTGACTATGGCAGTTCGGTGCTGCCCATAAGATGCCGGTCGATTTCTCGGGCGGCTTCTCTACCTTCGTTGATGGCTCTTACCACCAATGATTGTCCGCGGCGGCAATCACCTGCTGCGAAGACATTGTCTACATTGGTTTTGTACTTGCCGTAGACCGCCTGATAGTTAGAGCGCTCGTCGTAGTCCACGCCCAATGTGTCGGTGGCTACATGCTCTGGTCCTAAGAAGCCCATTGCTAAGAAAACTAAATCGGCTGGCCAATCTTTTTCCGAGCCCGGTACGTTTTCAAACTTACCGTCTTTCATTTCTACTTGTACGGTGCGCACGCCGGTTAACTTGCCCGCGTCATCGCCTAGGAAACATACCGACGATATTGAATAAACTCTGGGGTCTGCGCCTTGGGTATGCGCTGCTTCTTCGTGACCGTAGTCTACGCGGAAGATCTTTGGCCATGTGGGCCATGGGTTGTTGTCCGCTCTACCTTCTGGGGGCTGGGCGAATAACTCAAAGTTTGTGACGCTCTTGCAACCATGACGCAGCGAGGTGCCTATACAATCTGTGCCGGTGTCGCCGCCGCCGATGACTATCACGTCTTTACCCTTTGCGGATATATAGGCGTCGTCATCGTGCTGTGAGTCTAGGAGGCTCTTGGTGTTGGCTGACAAGAAGTCCATGGCGAAGTGTACGCCGGTGAACTCTCTACCTTCTATCGGCAGATCTCTTGGCACGGTCGCGCCTGTGGTGAACAACACCGCGTCGTTGGAGGACTTCAGCGCCGCAATATCTATTGAGCCGTCTTTGCCGTCGCCCACATTTGCGCCGGTGATAAATTGCACACCGCCGTCTCTTAGCAACTGCACTCTACGTTCTACCACTTCGTCTTTGGCGAGTTTCATGTTCGGAATACCGTACATGAGCAGGCCGCCGATTCGGTCTGCGCGCTCATAAACTGTGACGCTGTGGCCTGCTTTGTTGAGCTGGTCCGCAGCGGCTAAGCCCGCTGGTCCTGAACCAATAACGGCAACTGTTTTGCCTGATCGCAGTGCGGGAATGTTGGGTAGCACCCAGCCTTCTTCATAGCCGCGATCAATAATCGCCATTTCAATATTTTTAATGGTGACTGCTGGATCGGTAATGCCCAGTACGCAGGCGCCCTCGCAGGGTGCGGGACACACGCGACCAGTAAACTCTGGGAAGTTGTTGGTCTGGTGTAGACGGTCCAGTGCTTCTTTCCACTGATCTCTAAATACTAGGTCATTCCACTCTGGAATGAGATTGTGAATTGGGCAACCTTCTTCGGACTGACAAAACGGCACACCACAATCCATGCAGCGCGCACTTTGGGTGCTTAAACGTTGCACGTCATGGTCTGTATAGATTTCGTTGAAATCTAATAGCCGATCAGCTGGCGTGCGGTATGGCGCAGCGTTACGTGGAAACTCTATAAATCCTGTGGGTTTACCCATTGTCTTTTCTCAAATCTTTTATGTCTGACGCGGTTACTAACCCGCGCTCACTTGTTGCTTACGCTGCTCTAACACGCGCTTGTAGTCTTTTGGCATGACTTTCACAAACTCGCCAAGGCTGCTTTCCCAGTTTGTGAGAATTTTTTGCGCGACGGTTGAGCCGGTCAAATCTGCATGCTTTTGGATAAGGTCTTGTAACTCTGCGATGTCGCCAGCTTCATCCATTTGGTCTAGGTCTACCATCTCCGGGTTACAGTTAATGCTGAACTCAGACTTGGGGTCCCAGATGTACGCAATGCCGCCACTCATGCCTGCGGCAAAGTTGCGTCCAGTGGCGCCTAAAATCACCACGCGTCCGCCGGTCATGTATTCACAACCGTGATCGCCCACGCCCTCTACGACAGTAGATGCACCGCTGTTTCGTACACAGAAACGCTCTGCTGCTACGCCGCGAAAGAATGCTTCGCCCGACGTTGCGCCATATAGAGCAACGTTGCCTAATAAAATGTTGTCTTCAGCTGCAAATGTGCTGACCTTGGGTGGATAAACGATAACGCGTCCACCGGATAGGCCTTTACCCACAAAGTCGTTGGCGTCGCCTTCAACCTCTAGAGTAATGCCTTTAGCCAACCAACAGCCCAAACTTTGACCGGCGCTGCCGTTAAATTTGAAGTGAATTGTGTTGTCTGGAAGCATTTGCGGCCCCACTTGGTCTATGACCTGATTGGAGAGCATTGCCCCAACCACACGGTTGGTATTAATAATGGGCAGTTCTGCATAAACCTTCTCACCCGTTTTGAGTGCGGGTTGTGCCAACGGAATAAGCTGATTGTCTAATGCTTTATCTAGCTCATGATCTTGATCGTGTATGGCAAAGGCACCTAGGAATTCGTTAGGTATCTGCGCTGGTGCCAAGATGGTAGATAAATCTACGCCGTCTGCTTTCCAGTGGTTGATGGCCTCATCTGTTTTTAACAGGTCTACACGGCCAACCATTTCGTTGAGCGTGCGTAGGCCAAGTTCGGCCATAATCATGCGCAGTTCTTTTGCCACCATAAATAGGTAGTTAACAACGTGCTCAGGCGAACCGGTAAATTTCTTACGTAGCTCTGGGTCTTGGGTTGCTATGCCTACTGGGCAGGTGTTCAGGTGACACTTACGCATCATGATGCAACCCAGCGCAATGAGCGGCGCGGTAGCAAAACCAAATTCTTCTGCGCCAAGTAGCGCGGCTATTGCCACATCACGTCCGGTCTTAATTTGACCATCTGTCTGCAATACAACGCGTGAGCGCAAATTGTTCATAACCAGTGTTTGGTGGGTTTCGGCAATGCCGAGTTCCCAAGGTACGCCTGCGTGTTTAATGGAGGTCAGTGGCGATGCACCAGTACCCCCTGAGTCGCCAGCTATCACAACGTGATCTGCGCGCGCTTTAACAACACCTGCTGCGACCGTGCCCACCCCAATTTCTGCACCCAGTTTTACACTGATACGCGCTTTTGGATTGGCGTTCTTCAAGTCATGGATTAGCTGCGCCATGTCCTCAATAGAGTAGATGTCGTGGTGTGGTGGCGGGCTAATGAGTCCAACACCTGGGGTTGAGTGCCGTAGGCTGGCTATATAATCGTCTACCTTGCCGCCGGGTAACTCGCCGCCTTCGCCAGGCTTGGCGCCTTGAATAATTTTGATCTGCAACTCGTCAGCGTTGCTGAGGTAATTAATGGTTACCCCAAAGCGGCCGCTGGCTACTTGCTTAATGGCCGAGCGCTTAGAGTCGCCGTTGTCCATTGGGGTGAACCGCTTGGCGTCTTCACCGCCTTCACCGGTATTAGACTTGCCGCCTAAACGATTCATGGCGATTGCCAAAGACTCGTGTGCTTCCGCGCTGATTGAACCAAAGCTCATAGCACCAGTGGCGAAGCGTTTGACAATTTCGCTGGCCGCTTCTACTTCTTCTAGCGGTACAGGCTGCTGGCCTTCCTGAAAATCTAGCAAGCCGCGCAAAGTGGCTTTACGGGTGTTTTCTTCATTAATTTGCTTGGCAAAAGCCCAGTAAGAATCTTCATTGTTTTGTCTTACGGCAGACTGAAGATTAGTCACCGCAATTGGATCCCACATGTGGGTGTCGCCGTTGCGACGCCAATGGAAGTCGCCAGGATTGGGCAATATCGCTATAGGCGATGCATCTCTATTGGGGAAGCCAAGGCCGTGTCTGCGCTGCATTTCTTCAGCGAGTACGCTCAGTGAAATACCTTCAACGCGGCTGGCTGTGCCGGTAAATGCCTGTGTAATGATGTCGTGGGCCAAGCCAACGGCCTCAAAAATTTGTGCGCCTTTATAAGACTGTAGGGTAGAAATACCCATTTTCGCCATGACCTTAAGAATGCCTTTGGCCACTGCTTTACGATAGTTGTAAACCACGTCTTCTGGGGTTTCTACGCCAGCGACGCTGTCAAACTCGCCTTGTGCTTGCACATCCCAAAGCGCTTCGAAGGCTAGGTATGGGTTAATGGCATCTGCGCCGTAACCGACGAGCAAGCAATGGTGGTGAACTTCTCTGGCTTCGCCGGTCTCTAGGATAAGACCAATTTGGCTGCGCTTGTGCGCTTTAACTAAGAACTGGTGCACGCTACCCACGGCAAGCAGTGCGCTCATAGGCACTTGTTGTTCGCTTACACCTCGGTCGCTGAGAATAACTAGGCTAAAGCCGTCATTAATTGCTTGCAGGGCTTCATTGTTGATTCGCTCTAGCGCAGCTTTTAGGCCTTGCTCTCCAGAACCTGATGGATAGGTAATGTCGATCTTGTTAGTTTTCCAGCCGCGATGATCCATTGCCTCAATTGATGCCAGCTCGTCATTGGTAAGAATGGGGTGCGGTACGCGTAGACGGTGTGCATTTTCCGGCTCGGACTGGAGCAGATTCTGCTCGGGGCCCACATAGCAATCTAATGCCATGATCACCTCTTCGCGAATGGAGTCGATGGGCGGGTTAGTGACTTGCGCAAAACGCTGCTTGAAGTAGTCGTAAAGCATACGGGGCTTTGCAGACATAACCGCAAGGGCGGCGTCGTTACCCATAGAACCCAAGGGGTCTCTGAGTTCTTTAATCATTGGCTGCAGCATGAACTGCATGGTTTCTTGGGTATAACCAAATGCCTGCATGCGAGAAATCAGCGTATCCGCATTCAGGCCCAGACCGGCTTGTTGATCAAGGTCAGTCAGGTCAATGCGCTGCTCTTCAACCCAAGCTGCGTAGGGTCGGCGCGCTGCTAGGTCAGACTTCAGCTCTTCGTCAGGAATCATACGACCTTGTTCAAAGTCGATGAGGAATATTCGGCCTGGCTGCAAACGGCCTTTTTCTATGACCCGTGCAGGATCTACCGGCACTACCCCAACTTCAGAGGCCATAATGCACTTGTCGTCGTCAGTGATGTAGTAGCGAGAAGGGCGCAGACCATTACGGTCTAATACCGCGCCAATGCAGGTGCCGTCAGTGAATGCGATAGACGCTGGGCCGTCCCAAGGTTCTAATAGGCACGAGTTGTACTCATAAAAAGCGCGCTTTTCAGCAGACATATTTGTGTGCTGTTGCCATGCTTCAGGAATCATCATGAGCAATGCTTCAGGCAGCGATCTGCCGGACATGATTAAAAACTCTAAGACGTTGTCGAAGTTGCCAGAGTCTGAGCAGTTGGCTTCAACAATAGGGAACAGCTTATTAATGTTTTCACCGAAGTGCGCAGATGCTGCAACCCCTTCACGGGCGTTCATTGCATTAACGTTGCCCAATAGCGTATTGATCTCGCCGTTGTGGCTCATAAATCTGTTTGGCTGAGCGCGGTCCCAAGATGGGAACGTATTGGTGCTGAAGCGTGAGTGGACCATGGCCAAATGGCTTTCATAGTCCGCGTTGAGTAAGTCTGGGTAAAACGGGAATAACTGGGCTGGTGTAAGCATACCTTTATAGATGATGACGCTTGTGGACAGCGAGCAAACGTAAAACAGGTAGTTTTGGCTCAGGGCCTCGTCACCGCGAAGGCGGTGGGTACTGTGCTTGCGAATCAGGTACAGCTTACGTTCAAATTCTTCAGTAGATTGCGTGCTGTCGTTCGATCCAATAAAGAGTTGTGCAAAGTAGGGCATAGCAGCGCGTGATGCATTGCCTAGGTCTGCTGCGTCTGGATCGGTTGGAAGGTCTCTCCAGCCAATCAGGTTTTGTCCATTCGCAGCAATTTCTTCAGCGATGACGGCTATGCAGTGGGCGCGTTGTTCAGGATCTGTAGGAAGAAAAACGTTACCAACGCCATATTGTCCAGTTTCTGGCAGGCTGGCGCCAAATTGTTGCGTGGCAATTTGCCCGAGAAGTTTGTGGGGAAGGCCGGTTAAAATGCCTGCGCCGTCGCCCGAATTCTTTTCGTAGCCTACGCCGCCTCTGTGCTCCATGCAGCAGTTCATGAGGCTGGCATCAGTAACGATTTGGTGACTAGGTCTGCCCTTAATGTCACATACAAAGCCCACACCACAGCCATCTTTTTCGTTGGCTGGGTCGTAAAGCCCGTGTTTGGCGGGGAAGTTGCCGTCAAATGTTACCGTCATAATCTCTCTCAGTTAA
>Ga0075468_10001199_pt1 | contig 10859 bp, 5 predicted proteins | sample DEB08_DNA_12_FD_77578 | JGI IMG/M metagenome (GOLD analysis project Ga0075468, IMG submission 77578) | Aqueous microbial communities from the Delaware River and Bay under freshwater to marine salinity gradient to study organic matter... | ecosystem: Environmental > Aquatic > Marine > Coastal ...
TTTCAACCTTTTATCAAGGGCGGCTATCGCGTCGCCGGTGCGGTTTGGCCAGTGATGAGTTTGAAAGCGCTGGTTGCAGATCCCGGTCTTGAGACGCTGTCAAACCAGGTTTGAGCCGGATCAGTTAACACCCAACAAGGAAAAACAATGGCGGAACAACCCAGTGGTAAAGACGCAATGATGAAAAACCCGAAGATAACTTGGCTGGTTGTGACGTTGGTGTTGCTCGTCGTCGGTTATATCGGGAGCTACTATTTAGTGCTTCAGGATGTGAAGAAATCAACGGCCTATTTACGCCATTCAAATGCGTTAACCATTTTGTCCCAGGAAATGTCGAGCCACGGCGGCCAAGCGGCGGCTGGCGGTATGGCTGCATTCCCGTTGTTGGCAGAGACTCGCGCTGAGTTTGACACCCACCTCGGCAACCTAATAAACGGCAACGCGGCGGCTGGTCTGCCGCCCTCATCGGCGGCCCAGCAGTCGCGGTTGAAGCGCGTCGCCGCCTTGTGGGCAGAGACGCGAGGCTATGTTGATACAGTGTTGAATAATCGTGCGGCGCTTCTCGCTCTGGATGAGGGTTCTCGCGATCTGTTAATCAACTTGTCGGCGATCCAGCAGGAAAACAGCAAGGTTGTTGCCGAGTTGCTTCGTCGCGGCGTTCCCGCCGGGGTCGTCGTTCGAGCCCAGTATCAAGCGCAACTGGTTGAGCGCATGTCCCATACTATCGACAAGTTACTCGAGGTGGACGGGGTTAAGAATTTGTCTGAAAATTTCAATCGAGACAGGGCTGATTTTATCCAGGTACTCGAAGCATTAACCAACGGTGATAGAGCACTACAGATCCCGGCGGCGAACACGCTGGAGCTTCGAACAAGTCTGGATAAAATCGAAGTGTTATTCCGTTCTGTGTCCGCCAGCACGAATGAAATAATTGCCCGCGCCGAAGAGGTCTCGAGGGCCAAGGCTGCGGCTCAAGGCATCAACGTCGGTGCCGCTGAATTGTTGGTCCGGCTGAGCGAGCTGACCCATGGATATGAAGATGAGGCGGGCCAAGGACTCGCGTCACCTTTGGTGGGCCTTGGTTGTGCGCTCGCGGCTTTTTTTGTGATGCTGATCATTGGTATTCTGTTGTCCCGGCAGGCTAAAAGAAGCGTCACAGAGACCCGTCGTCAGAATGAACAGAACCAGCAGGCTATTTTGCAGTTGCTTGATGAGTTGGCAGATTTTGCCGATGGTGACTTGCGGGTGCAGGTCACAGTGACAGAAAATTTCACCGGTGCCATTGCGGACTCCATTAATTTTTCCATCGATCAGATGCGGGCGATGGTGTCGAAAATCAACGCAACCTCATCACACGTGTCGGCTGCGGCGAACGAGACTCGAAATTCGGTCAGTCAGCTGTCTGATGCTTCCCTTCGACAAGCCAAGGAAATCGCAGATGTATCAGCGGCGGTCAATGAGATGGCTATTTCTATCGACCAGGTCTCCTACAATGCGGCAGAGTCCTCGTCGGTGGCTGAACGTTCGGTAGACATCGCCGGCCAGGGCGCGATTGTCGTTCAAAATACGATTGGCGGCATGGACAAGATCCGTGGCCAGATTCAGGAAACTGCCAAACGTATCAAGCGTCTGGGTGAGAGCTCTCAGGAGATTGGCGATATCGTTTCGCTGATTAATGACATTGCTGATCAGACCAATATTTTGTCCTTGAATGCCGCTATCCAGGCCTCGATGGCGGGCGATGCGGGTAAAGGTTTTGCGGTTGTTGCTGATGAGGTGCAGCGGCTTGCCGAACGCTCTGGCGCGGCAGCGAAGCAAATTTCAGCGCTGGTTAAAACGATTCAAAGCGACACCCATGAGGCAGTCTCATCGATGGAGCAAACCACGGCTGAAGTGGTTCAGGGTACTCGGTTGGCTAAGGATGCTGGCGTTTCGCTGGGTGAAATTGAAGGCGTATCGAAGACTCTGGCTGAAATTATTCAAAATATCTCGGACGCTGCACGTCAGCAAGCGGCCTCGGCCGGTAAGATTTCGAATACCATGAAGAGTATCGAAGACATTAGTTCGCAAACGACGGCGGGTACCAAGTCGACGGCGACGGCGGTAGGTAATTTGGCAGATATGGCCAACGAGCTTAGAGCCTCCGTCACAGGTTTTAAGTTACCGGCCTAAGGTGATGTGGCTTGCCCGAACGCAGTTGAAGCGATTGATAGTGGGAGGACGATGAGCACAACGCAAGATTACGTAGCCCTGGAATGGATCAAGGGTGAGATATTCCAGCTCTTTGAGCAAGCTCAGAATGCGCTTGAGGCTGTCGCTGTGTCCCCTGACGACGCCGGCAGCATGCGGGCGTGTCTGACGGCGATTCACCAGGCTCATGGCACGCTGAAGATGGTGCAGCTGGTAGGTCCGACCCACATTGTGGCAGAGATGGAAGAGTTGGCGCAGGGCTTAATGGGCAAGTCTGTCAAGGACGTCAGTCTGGGCCAGGAAACACTGATGCAAGCACTGCTCCAGATGCCCGGTTATCTGGATCGGATTCACCGAGAGCAGCGGGACGCTCCAGAATTTGTCCGATTGTTGGTGAACGAGTTGCGGGTCGCCCGTGGCGAGACAGCGCTGGTGAATGATTCGGTGCCTTCAAACCAGGAGATCTCAGCCTGGTTTGTTGCTGAGCCGAATGCCAGTGACAGAGCTGCATTTGAGGCTGGCCTCGGCGCGGCGGTAGCTAAGAAGCTGCGAGTGCATTATCAGCAAGCGTTGGCTGGCCTTTTGAAAAAACAGCGCCCGCGGGACAATCTTGGGGTGCTCGCCAAGGTGTTTGTCCATCTGGGTAAACTGGCCGGTGATTCGGCCATGGCGAATTTATTTGAGCTTGGCTCGGCGGTTATTGAGGGTGTCGTCGCGGGTGCGATCCAGCTGGATAGGGCATTGGTGAATGAGCTCAAAGCCATAGACGCTGAGCTCAAACGGCTTGGCGATGAGGGTTCCAGTGCCTTGGGCAGCATCCCGGCTGAACTGGGTAATGGACTCTTGATTCGGATTCAGCAGGCCACGCAAGTCACGCCGAAAATCAGCGCGGCAAGACTCAGGTTTACTTCCACCGCCGCGCCGCTTGCGTCCGCCTCTAACACAAACTTTGGCCCCGACGACGAAACGCTGGCGGCGGTTGCGAATATTCTCATCGAAGAATTCAGTGCGATCACAGACAAGCTCGATCTCTACGTGCGATCCGGCTCGAAAAGTAAACAGCGGATCCTTGACCTGGCACCCGCACTCGAGCAGATAGCGAGCACGTTGTCAGTGGTGGGTTTAGATGAGCATCAACAGACAGTTCTCCAACAGCTGGCCATGATAGAACAGATTGGTAAGCAGGCTGACGAGGCCCAGGATGAACAACTTATTGAGATGGCACGGGCGTTTCTGCAGATTGACGCCTCCCTGCGTGACGTCAGTGGTAAAGGTGCGGGTGCAGAGGTGTTGGGCAGCATTGGTGAAGCCCAGGCCACTGTAATTCGGGAGACTCGTCACGGTCTGGCGCAGGTCAGAGATGTGCTGGTGGATTTCGTCACGGCAGAATTTGATGGCAGGAAACTTGAGGGTCTGGCCCAGAACCTTCGCGAGCTGCGGGGTGGTCTAACTATCGTAGGTCAGGACCGACCTGCCAATGTGCTGCTGGCCTGTGCCGTATTTGTTGAGTCGGTGTTGATCGAGGCGGACACTCTGCCGGATGCCCTGGTGCTGGATGACCTGGCAGATGCTATTACCAGCATTGACTATTATCTTGAAAGACTACTCGAAAGTGCCTCTGACCCTTATATGCAGATGATCGAGGTCGCCGAGGCGTCGGTCGCGAAATTGGGCTATGACGTGGAGCGGGTGCTGGCGATGAGCCGTGGTCCGCTGGTGCCCATAGCGCCAAGTCAGGTGCGACCTGCGGAGATAACCGGCGCGACTGACGCACCGTCACTTCATGCTCAAGGTGAGACTCAAGCAGCACTACAGCATCATTCTTCAGCTAATGTTGGCGTTGAAGCGCAGGGGGATGCGTCTCTGATGGAACCGCTGAGTCAGCCCGAAGCCCCCGTCGAGAATCTTGCTGATCAAGAGATTCTGGACATATTTTTTGAGGAAGTTGAGGAAGTCCAGGCGGCGATCGATCAATATTTTCCGCTCTGGCGTGCTGATGAGCAAGACCGTGAGGCGTTGATGGAAATTCGTCGAGCCTTTCATACACTCAAGGGCAGTGGTCGAATGGTGGGCGCGATAGTCATCGGTGAGCTTGCGTTGGCGACCGAAAACTTACTGAACAGCTTGCTGGAAGGCGCTGTTCAAGTAACGCCCAAGATCTACGAAGTTGTTGAAAGCGTGATAGCGCGCATTCCTGCCGGTGTTGCGGCGCTTAAAAATAATGTCCAGCATGAGTTCGAAATCGCCGATCTGGTGAGCCAAGCTGGGGCGCTAATACACGCCGAAACACCCATGGAGACGGCCCTGGAAATACTGCCTGGCGACGCGGTCACAGCAGCCGCGAGTCAGGCGCAAGTGACCAGTGACCCAATCGGGCTTGAAATGCTCGAGTTGCCTGAATTACCTGATATGACCGCGCCGCCGGAAACTGTCGATGGGCCCCAGGTTCTACCGGATAGGCTCTTAAATGACGACGACTTGAATATAGATGAGCCGGATATTGAGGTGATGGGTCGCAGCGAGGCTGATATTCAAGCGACCGATATTCAAGCGACCGATATTCATACGACCGATATTCATACGACAAGGCCAGAAGGGATTGAACGCCCAAATGGCGAAGCTGCTGCCGTTGCTCTCGAAGATCAGGCGTTGCTCAAGGTTTTTGTCGACGAGGCTCAGGCAAAGCTCGCTATTATTAATGCCTACCTGGAGGACCCAGAAGCTCTGCCGGGAGCTGTGGTCGGTGCATTCCATAACCTAAAGGGTAGTGCTGGTGCGGTAGGGATTGACGCCATCGTCCAGATCGCGGGGCCTCTGGAAATACTGGCTCAACGGCTCCTTGGCGTTGGGATGCAGCGAACGCCACAAGTGGATGCGCTGATTCGACGGGCTGCCGAGTTTGTTAGGGGTATTGTCGGTGAAAATCTGGCGGATTTATCTGGGCGAGATGTCACCCTGCCGGGTATCCCCGAGCTCCTAGACGCTGTCGCGATCATCATCGACGATGGCGAACGGCTCGCCGCATTTGATTTGAGATTCGCCAAATTGCTAAGTCGACCTACCGAAGTGCTCAGGCGTTGGGACGAGGGCATGGTTGAAATGCTGATCGCCGAGCTTGAAGCTGTGGAGGTTCAAGCGCAGGCCATGGGCCAACAAGGGTTGTCAGAACTGATCGCCGCATTAATAAAAGTTTATGCCACAGTGAAAGCCAGGCCGGCAGTGGAGATTATCGAACTGCTGGTGAAAGCCCATGAAGCCTTGGTCGATATGTTTGATAACGTAGCCGCGAGCCTGGATACCCAACCCGCCACGGCGTTGATTGCTGAGCTTGCCAAGCTGACTCCTCCGGGACTTGAAGCTAAGCCAAGCGTCGAGGGACTGACAGCCGCCGATGACCTTGAGGACCAAATAGCGGCGTTACCAGAAGATCAGATTGATGAGGATGTTCTGCCCCTGTTTCTCGAAGAAGCTGAAGAGCTGATCGAAAGCCTGGACCAGAGCATTCTGGATTGGAGCACGGATACGGGCAGTGTTATGCACTTGGACCGCCTGTTACGGCACCTGCACACCTTGAAGGGGGGGGCTAGAATTTCTGGCCTCAATGCGTTGGGTGAATTGGCTCATGATATGGAAACCTTGCTGGCGCAAGGCCAGCAAACCGGTGTCGAGCTGAATGAAGCGTTTTTTGCATCGCTGAATGAACACCTGGATGAGATTAATCGCCGAGTCTCGTTGTACCAAGACTATATGGCTGGCCAAGTGGGTATTGAAAGCTTGGACGAGCCGCCGCTGAGTCCCGTCACCGAGGTCATTGCGGGAGAACTTGAAGAAAAAATCGATGAAAAAATCGATGAAAAAATTGACGCAGAAATTGATGAAGAAATCGATAAAGAGATTCTAGGAATCTTCATCGAGGAGGCTGATGAGTTGCTGGAACTCATTGAACAGAGCATTCATGACTGGAGCGAGGACCGACAGTCGAAGGAGCCGTTGATATTGTTGCTTCGATATCTGCACACTCTCAAAGGAGGGGCTCGGCTCGCAGGTCTAACCGGCTTGGGTGAGTTTGCGCATGGTCTTGAGAGTTTCCTCAACAGTCACGATCACAGCGGTGCACCGCTTGACGATGCTTTCTACCACGACTTGAATCGGCAGCGGGATGAATTAGCAGGTCGAGTAGAAAACTACCGTCAGTCGTTCGTGGCGGAAACGCAAGAGAATAGTCCGGCGCCTGATGACGGACCCGCTTCTGTGGCAGAGGCCGTTATCGAGCCTGGCGCCCCTGAGCAGGGGGCTGTGACCGACCGGGTCGGGCCGATGAAACCGGCGCCCGAAATGGTCAGGGTCTCATCAGATCTGCTTGAGCAGTTGATTAATCTGGCGGGAGAATCAGGGGTTACTCGAGGACGAATCGAACAGACCATCGCTGACTTCGGCGGCGCGATCGAGGAGATGGCAGACACCATCGCTCGAATCCGAGAGCAAGTCCGGTTGTTAGATATTGAAACCGAATCTCGAGAAACGGTATTTGGTAAGCGTGCAGCTGAGGGCGACGCGGCTTTCGACGAGCTAGAAATGGATCGTTATACCCTGCTTCAGGAAATCTCGCGCTCACTCAATGAAGGTTCATCGGACATGATGGACCTTAAAGAGACGCTGCTGAATAAGAGTCGCGATACTGAAACCTTGCTGCATCAACAAGCACGAATCAGCGCCGAGTTGCAGGAGGGCTTGACCCGAACCCGCATGGTGCCATTTGCACGACTCATACCCCGGTTACGGCGAATTGTGCGACAGATCAGTGCCGAAGTAGGCAAATCAGTCCGCTTTGATGCCTTTAATATGGAGGGTGAGCTCGATCGAAATGTTTTGGAGAGGATCGTCGCGCCCCTCGAACACATGCTACGTAATGCTGTCGATCACGGGATCGAGCCAGCAGAACAGCGACTGTTGGCGAATAAACCGGAAATCGGACGCATCAGTCTGCGCCTGTCGCGAGAAGGCGGCAATGTGGTCCTGACGGTCAGTGATGATGGTGCTGGGATCAATGTCGCCGCGGTGAAAACCAAGGCCATTGAGAGAGGGCTGATCAAAGCCGGTGAGCCGATTTCCGATCACGAGGTCAGGCAATTCATTATGCATGCTGGCTTCAGCACAGCGGCAAAATTGACTCAGATATCCGGGCGCGGCGTGGGCATGGATGTGGTCAATAGCGAAATTAAGCAACTGGGTGGGTCTCTGGCGATTGATTCGGCGGAGGGTCAAGGTACCCAGTTTATTATTCGTATCCCTTTCACCGTGTCGATCAATCGTGCGTTGATGGTGGTTGTCAAAGAGGAGACTTATGCGGTACCGCTGAACACGATTGAAGGTATCGTGCGGGTCAGCCCGTATGAACTTGAAGCCTACTATCAGCCAGATGCGCCAATGTTTGAATACGCGGGTCAACCCTATCGGCTGGCCTATATGGGCGAAATGCTGGAGCGTTCCGAAAAGCCGAGTTTTGCGGGTCAGTTGGCGCCATTGCCCGTCATTTTGGCGAGAAGTGGTGATACAGCCATTGCCCTGCAAGTGGATCGAGTGATCGGTGCCCGTGAAGTAGTGGTTAAAACCCTGGGTCGACAACTCAGTGATGTCGGCGGCATAGCCGGTGCGACTGTGCTCGGTGACGGTAGCGTTGTGATCATCCTCGACATTATGGCGTTGGTCCGCAATGCAGGTGAAGCGCAGAGCGAGACCCGGCCGCTGGACACCGTTGAGCCGCAAACCGCCATCAGAACAGTGATGATTGTGGATGATTCTGTGACAGTGAGAAAAGTGACTTCCAGGCTGATGGAGCGGCATGGCTGGGAGGTGGTAACGGCCAAAGACGGGCTAGATGCCCTGCGTCAGTTACAAGATATCTACCCGGATATTGTCTTGCTGGACATTGAAATGCCCCGTATGGACGGCTTCGAGGTGCTACGTTCTGTCCGCCGGGATGAGCGTCTCGCAGCATTGCCGATTATCATGATCACGTCCCGTACCGGCGAAAAGCACCAGCAGCAGGCGAAAGCGCTGGGGGTCAACGACTTCCTGGGTAAGCCATTCCAGGAAGCAAGCTTGTTGAGCAGCATCGAAGATGTGTTAGCGGCGGCCCAGACAATTCGGCAGGAATCCCCATGAGTCATGAGACTGAAGCACTTGCGACCTACGTGATACCGTTACAGAAGAGCACGATCTTGCTGCCAGAAGCGAGCGTGGCGGAGATTATTCCCTATGAGCCGCTGCAACGGGTACAAGACACACCTGATTGGTTTATTGGATTGCTGGCGTGGCGTGGTGAACAGGTTCCGGTTGTGTCCTTTGAGATGTTGACCATTAAGCGCGCGAGCTTTTCCCTCGTCAGCGTATCGTCTGCCAGTTTAGTTGTGGTGCGCGCGTTAGGTGACTGGCGAGGCTTTCAATATTACGCCCTGGTGGCGCAGGCGCAGCCGCAGCGGGTAATGATCCATGATGATGAGCTGTCGGATGTGGCTGACGAGATTGCGATGACGGAGGTATTGAAAGTCAGGTACGGCAATCAGGTCGTCTCAATCCCCGATGTGGACTATATCGAGGCCCAGGTCGACCTCATTGCCTTCGAGACTGTGCTGTAGATCTCCAAATCGCGCCTGCAGTAGGCCAATGACGGTTGCCGGAGCGTGCGCCGCGCGTAAAATTCTTGGGCCCAAGCCCACGGCAATGAACCCTTGCTGGTGAGCATCAACCAGTTCCTGCGCTGAAAACCCGCCTTCAGGCCCGATCAAGACGGCGATGCTGGCAGGCGTCGCGCTCAGCTTCAGCAGATTGACTTGGCCGCTGGGATCAGCGATGAGTTTAAGGTCGGCATCGGCCTGCGCCATCCAGTCGCTCAATTCTTCAACAGGGCGCAATACCGGTGGGCGGTTCAAGCCACATTGCTCACAAGCGCTGTAGATAATGTGTTGCCAATGGCCGGCGCGTTTTGCCGCTGCCTGTCGGGCAACGTGAGTGTAGTTCGAATACAGGGGCTGGATCTGGCTGACGCCCAGTTCAGTGGCCATTTGCACGGCGGTATCCATTGCCTCGCGTTTAGTGACACACAGGCCCAGCTGGATAAGGACTGGCGAGCATCGGTCAATGGGTTCCAAGCGGCCGAGCTGGATGGTCACCTGAGATTTGCCAAGCGCGACAACAGTCCCCTGATATTCGCCGCCCTGTCCGTTAAAGAGCACAACCGTAGCATCGAGGCTGAGGCGCAGGACGTTCTTCAGGTAGTGGCTGGTGTCGCGGTCGAGTTCGATGCGAAGCCCTGCGCCAAGTTCCTGCTGAACAAACACTCTTGATTGGCGCATAGGCTGATTCGATACGCGTTAAAGGCCGAGATTGCGCCACAGCTTGAGGGTGGGTCCAGACTGGTTCAGGGTATAGAAATGCAGTCCTGGCGCGCCCGCATCCAGCAGTTGCTGGCACAGGCGAGTGACCACGTCTTCACCAAAGGCCTTGAGGCTTTCCGGATCGTCTTGATAGGACTCGAGATGTTTTCTGATCCAGCGGGGAATGTCGGCGCCACAAGTATCTGAGAACCGAACCAGGGTTTGGTAATTAGTGATTGGCATAATCCCGGGCACGATCGGAATTGAGATGGCCAATTTGTCGCACGCATCGATGAAGCGAAAGTAGGCCTCGGCGTTATAGAAATATTGGGTGATCGCGCTGTTGGCGCCCGCATCGACCTTGGCTTTGAAAAACGCCAAGTCCGCTTCAACACTACGAGAGTCCGGGTGAATTTCCGGATAGGCCGCGACTTCGATATGAAAGTGATCGCCGGTTTGTTCGCGAATAAAGCTCACCAAGTCATTCGCGTAGGTCAGCTTGACCGAACCCATTCCCGACGGGATATCGCCGCGCAGGGCAACCACCCGATTGATACCGGCGGCTTGATAGTCTTTCAGTAGTGCGCCAATTTTAGTCGCATTGTCGCCACCGAAAGACAGATGTGGGGCCACGTTTGAGCCCGCCGCACTGATATCCAGCACCGCTTGCCGAGTACCGTCCCGAGTTGAACCGCCCGCGCCATAGGTGACGGAAAAGAAGTGCGGGTTAAGCGCCTGAAGGCGCTCGTGCGTCTTCGCCAGTTTCGCCAGCGCCTCATCGGACTTGGGCGCTGCGAACTCGAAGCTGAAATGCACCGGGTGTCGGCTGAGTGATGTCATGGTGGCGGCCTTCTTAAATAGTGCCTTGTTACAGTGACTTGTTATAGTGCCTTGTTATAGTGCCTTGGCCAGATCAATGGCCTTGTCGGTGCGCTCCCAAGTGAAATTGGGCTCTTCTCGACCAAAATGACCGTAGGCCGCGGTGGTCAGATAAATGGGCCGTTTCAGGTCGAGCATGGCAATCAAACCCTTGGGTCGCAGATCAAAGTGTTCTCTGACCAGCAATTCGATTTCCTGGTCAGGCAGTTTGCCTGTGCCGAAGGTGTCGATGCTGATGGAAGTGGGTTCGGCGACGCCGATGGCATAGGAAATCTGAATTTCGCAGCGGTCAGCCAGTCCGGCGGCAACGATATTCTTCGCCACGTAACGACCTGCATAAGCGGCGCTGCGATCGACCTTGGAAGGATCCTTACCGGAGAAGGCGCCGCCACCATGGCGCGCCATGCCGCCGTA
>Ga0075468_10001203_pt1 | contig 10856 bp, 9 predicted proteins | sample DEB08_DNA_12_FD_77578 | JGI IMG/M metagenome (GOLD analysis project Ga0075468, IMG submission 77578) | Aqueous microbial communities from the Delaware River and Bay under freshwater to marine salinity gradient to study organic matter... | ecosystem: Environmental > Aquatic > Marine > Coastal ...
GTTTTATAGAAGCTGCAGGAATTGCATTTAAATCAGTTCCTACACTTCCCCTTCCAAAGGTTCCATTGACATTTATTAAAGAAGAAGTATGCCTTCTTTTACCATTGATCAGAACCAGTACTTGGTCTGGACCAAGACCTCGTAAAGATGCTGGGTCAATGTGATCTGTCCCATCTGAAATTGTTTGTGTATTCGATGTGAATGAAGGAGCAACAAAATTTAAAATCTGATTTAAATTAACCTGAGGAGATAAATTAATTAGTTCTTTTACATTGATAACATCTATCGGAACTGGAGAGTCTATTGCCGTTCTATTTGGATTTCTAGACCCAATAACCACAATTTCGTCTAAAGATTCTCCTCCATTCAAAATCACATTGATTATGCTTTGACCGCTAGTTGCGATTTCTTTTGTAGCATAGCCTATATAGCTAAAAATTAAAGTTGAATTATCGTCCACTACAATGTTATAGTTTCCGTCAAAATCAGTAGTAGCGCCAGTTGTTGTGCCTTTTACTACAATACTAGCTCCTGGAAGCGGATTTCCTTCTTCATCCTGAACTGATCCAGAAATTTGAGCGCTTGCAGCTAAACCAAAAAATGCAAACAGGTAGAATAAAATTTTGTTTTTCATATAAGTAATTATTTTAAAATTAAAAGTATAATTTCTGTATAAAAAAATTACATCCCTATTTTAACAATCTATTTTTATGAAAAAAAGATTATTATTTATTCAAAACTCACGAAAACTCACAAAAATTATTTATTATATATATGTAAATTAAATAGAATATTGAGTTTAATTATTATTCCGTGTTCTGTCCCTAAAAAAACAACGTTTTGATTATGTATAATATCTCCGTTCGGAAATATTCTTTTAGATCAACTTTAACGAACAAATCCCCAACCCATTCTTTTTTTAAGAGCCCGTATGTGTTCAAGATGATGCATACAGTGCCAAGAGTATATCGCCAACACAACGTATAGTGGGTATTCTTTGGAACCTTCAGGATGAAAATATGTACGTTCCATTTGAGTGGTCGAAAGTTTACTGAAGAAGCTTACCCAGCGATGATGAATACCTTCTATGATAGAAAGGCTAGGGGAAAGGTCACTAGAAGTAGCGTCCTCTTGTTCGGCCCAATCTGTTTCGGTATAACCTTTTATTTTAGGAGAATCCTCAAGTAGTGCATGCTTACATCTGAGATATGCATGGGAATGACTATCTGCTAGGTGATGAACAACTTGAGCAACGGTCCATCCACCTTCTCGGTATGGAGTTTGTAATTGACTTTCATTTAGACTGCTTACTTCTTCTTTAAGAAGTATTGGAAAGTCCTTTAAAATCGATATGGCTTTGCTAATATTTTCAATAGAAGGTTGTGCAGAAGGCCATTCGAATTTTCCTGTAGGGTAACGTAAAAGATCTAGGGGATTCATAGGTTATTGGTTTGAATTTGATTTTTTAAACATAAAGAAAAGACCAAAAAGAATCATGGGAATACTTAGCCATTGTCCTGTTGATAAAAGGGGAATGTAGGTTTCAAAACCACCTTGACTTACTTTAACAAATTCTACTAAAAAGCGAACACTGAAAAGCACTACAAAGAACAATCCAAATAAATATCCATTGGGTCGATTTACTTTGTTGTTGTATAAATAACGAAGTAAGAAAAACAGGGCAATGTATCCAATTGCTTCGTACAATTGTGCGGGATGTCGAGGAGCAATTTCTCTTCTGTTAAGAAAGACAACACCAAAATTATTGCCTGTATAATTTCCCACAATTTCAGAGTTGAAGAAATTTCCAATTCGAACCAATGCAGCGCCCAAACTTACTGGAATAACCAATCGATCTAAGATCCAGATTAACGGCTTATAATTGTATTGCTTTTGATATAAATACAAACCTATTAAAATTCCAATAGTAGCTCCATGGCTTGCTAATCCTCTAAAACCTGTGAATTCATATCCATCGATTAAACCGAATAAAAAGCTCGAACCCTCCAATGCTCGTATTGGTAAAAGAATTTCGATTAAATGATTTTGATAATAGCCCCAGCTGTAAAAAAACACTTCTCCTAGTCGAGCACCAAGTACTGTAGCTATAACAACATAAAAAAGTAAGGGTTCAACATAATCTACAGACACCTTTTCTTTTTCATACATTTTCTTCATCAGATATAAACCCAGCGAAAATGCAACAACAAACATTAAACTGTAATAATGAACCCCGAAACCTCCAATTTTAAATAAAGTATCAGAAGGTGCCCATTGTATTTTAGAAAAAAGCATATGTGTCTATATTAGTTGGTTAAAAGTAGCTATTTTTTATGAATTCTGCCAAGTTTATGGAACAGGATCATATCCTCCTTTGGTCCAAGGATGGCAACTCAAAATGCGTTTAAGGGTTAAATAAAAACCTTTGAATAAACCATGTTTTTCAAAAGCCTCAAGCCCGTATTGTGAACAAGTTGGGGTATGCCTGCAAGATGGAGGTGTTAATGGTGATATGAATGAACGGTAAAATTTAATGAGTAAGACAAAGGGGAGTATGAAAAATCTTCTCATTGTCTGTGTGTCATTTATAGACTAAATCCTGTTCCATCTTTGCCATCCTTCAGTTGAACGCCTAGTGCAAGTAGCTCATCTCGAATACGATCTGAAGTAGCAAAATCTTTATTATCACGGGCAGTTTTTCGAATGTCGATTAACATGGAAACGGTACCTTCTAGTGCAGTGTTTACTGCTGATTGATTTTCAGATCCATCCAACATAATGCCCATAATGTCTTCAACAAATTCATGCATTTTATGAGACAATTTGTCTTGATCGTTTGCAGAAATTGTCTCAGTTTCATTCTTAACAGCATTGATGAATCGAACGGCATCAAAAAGCTGAGCTATAAGAATCGGACTGTTAAAGTCATCGTTCATTGCCGCATAACACTTGGTTTCCCAAGCATTAAAATCAAAACCTGATGTTGCTTCTGAAGAGGTTAATTGTTTGAGTGTCTGCATACCATCTTGAAGGCGATTGAATCCTTTTTCGGAAGCCAATAAAGCATCTTCACTCAAGTCTACAATACTTCTGTAGTGAGCCTGTAACAGGAAAAAGCGAACCACTGAAGGGGTAAACGCTTTCGTAAAAATATCATTATCTCCTGAAAACATCGCATCGGGTAGAATGTTATTGCCAGTTGACTTTGCCATTTTTTGACCATTAAGAGTCAGCATATTAGCATGTAGCCAATAGTTTACTGGCGCTTGGTTGGTCATCGATTCGGCTTGTGCAATTTCACATTCGTGGTGAGGAAATTTAAGATCCATTCCGCCTCCGTGAATATCAAATTGATTACCAAGGTATTTTGTACTCATTGCAGTACACTCTAAATGCCATCCAGGGAAACCATCACTCCATGGCGAAGGCCATCGCATGATGTGTTTTGGCTCTGCTTTTTTCCAAAGAGCAAAATCCTGTGGACTTTTTTTATCCGACTGACCTTCTAAGGTTCGTGTATTGTGAATGAGGTCTTCAATTTTACGGCCACTTAGTTTTCCGTAATTATGGGTTTCGTTATACTTAAGAACGTCAAAGTAAACCGAACCATTGATTTCATAGGCAAATCCTTTTTCAAGAATCGTCTTTATGATTTCAATTTGCTCAATAATATGACCCGTTGCAGTTGGTTCAATACTAGGTGGGAGGTTGTTGAATTTAGCGAGTGTTTCGTGGAAGTCAACCGTATAGCGTTGAACAACTTCCATAGGCTCAATAGCTTCTAATCGTGCTTTTTTTGCAATTCGATCCTCACCTTCGTCCGCATCATTTTCTAAATGTCCAGCATCGGTTATGTTTCGAACATAGCGTACTTTATACCCCAAGTGTTTTAGATAGCGGTAGATTAAGTCAAATGACATGAAGGTTCTACAATTGCCCAAGTGTACATTGCTATAAACCGTAGGTCCACAAACATACATACCCACGTAATTAGGTGTGATAGGTGTAAAAACTTCTTTTTTTCCGCTGAGGGAGTTGTATACAGAAAGTTGCTGCATTAGAATTCAGTGTCGAGTTGGATATAATCCAAAAATTCGCGTTTGGTTTCTTTGTTTTTGAAAACACCTCCAAATTCTGAAGTAATCGTGCTACTACTAATATCACGAATCCCTCTAGAATTTACACATAAGTGCTTTGCATCTATAACACAAGCCACATCTTCTGTCCCCAATACCTGTTTGAGTTCTTCAACAATTTGTAAAGTAAGACGTTCTTGTACTTGTGGACGTTGTGCATAGTACTGTACAATCCGATTCATCTTAGATAAACCCACAACAGTTCCTTTTGAAATATATGCTACATGAGCTTTACCTACGATGGGGAGTAAGTGATGCTCGCAGGTGGAGTATAGGGTAATGTTTTTTTCAACAAGGATTTCTCCGTATTTATATTTATTGCTAAAAGTTGAAGCCTTAGGCTTTTTGTCGGGGTGTAGCCCACCAAAAATTTCATTAACATACATTTTCGCAACTCGATTTGGAGTCCCTTTGATGCTGTCATCCGTTAAGTCCATCCCTAGAATTTCTAGGATTTCCGCAACTTTTTCTTGTATTAACTCTACCTTTTCCGGGTTACTGAGTTCAAAAGCATCAGCACGTATGGGTGTGGTAGCACTGCTACCTACATGATCATCGCCATAAGCATCGATCGTTTCTTCTAAGGAATTGTTCACTTTCATAGGATATTTAAAGTCTTACAAAGATAATCATTTATGCTAGATTTTTCAGAGCATATTCCTTTTTAGATACAGGAGATTTATTATAATTTGAGGGTGTAGGTCAATCCGACGGTAAAACGATCTTTTTTAAGGTCAATATTATCCGTTAGACCAGTAGAGAAAAGTTGTTGTTGTCCATTAAATTCGCTGCTTACAATACTCAGATCTAAAGAGCTTCCTCCGAAGTTTATGCCACCACCAATGCTTTTGGATGAACTGCTGTTATCAAAGTTTTTTAGAGAAGCACCTTGCTTGATATAACCAGCTCGAATACTATAATTCCCAAAGCGATATTCCCCACCAACTCTAAGAATCCCAGCGGCATTTACGTTCTGTATGATATTGTCATTTTGATTGTTGAAAAAATCATCATTTGGCTCGTTGAATTGTGCTTTGTCGTAATTTACTTGAGTGTAGTCAACACTGATCAATCCTTTTTGCCCAAAAATGTAGGCAAAACTTCCGCTGTATTTTGATGGGGTTTTAAAACGATATTCTGGGAAATAATTGGTGCTCTCAGGAGCTACTAAAATATCGAGTCCGTCATTAGCTTCAATAAACTGCCTAGTTTCTTCATTAATAGAAAACCAAGTAGGGCTTTCGTAACTTAGTCCTACACGGATTTGTTTACTTAGTTTAGCGATTCCCCCTAATTGAAAAGAGATCCCTTCCCCATAGCTTAGGAGTTCATTGTTGAAGCGAAACGCGTTGAGAGTAGAACTGTCAGCATAATTACCTTCATCAAAATCGTTTACTTCACGATATTCTAATTTGTGGGAATTGATGTTAATACCCACATTGTACTTGTTTAAATATTCTCCACTAAAATTAAAGGTGTACTTCTTGATTCCACCACTTCTTTGTGTTACATATTCATGTGAATACCCCTCAGCCGCTGGACTTACATTACTGATATATGCAGTATTTGTTGATTGAAGAGTTAATGCATCAATGATTAAAGACTCATAACCTAAAAAACCTTGTTGAGCCTTGAATCCAACCTCATCTATTTGATTTAGATATTCATATAAAGAAGTAACATCTTCTTCAGCATCCCTATTTACTGTAAAATTTTCTAACTCGAATCCTTGAGCATTATTGAGAAAGTATTGATCAATTCCGGTTGAATTGTATCCATCTGCTTTAAAAGCATCATTTAAGTTAGCTGTTTTTTGGTAATTAAAGGCAAAACTAATTTTGGACCATGGGCTCTCTATTGTGTTTTTTAAAACTAAAGCAAAACCTACTTGATCAAATTCGGAATCCCTATTCTTAGACTCATAACTACTTTCAAAATAAGTGGCGTTGGTTTGGTTTCGAATAGAACTTGTAGTGATGCTGAATTGGGTATGTTCAAATACAGATCCCGCAGCTGGGTTGTTGCTTAAAGCACCAAAATCTCCTCCTAAGGCTCCAAAAGCGCCTCCCATAGCTGTGTAACGAGCTGTTCCGTTAAGATCAGATGTGCTGTAGCGAAGAATGTCTTGAAGGGATTGTCCGTTCATTGAAGTGACAAAAAAGAGCAATAATATGGCTTTGAAATAATGTTTCATAGGATTTAATTGGAGTGAATGTGTATGTTAATTTCCTCTATTTGATCTTGTCGAACGCGAACTAGAACTTGATCGAGAAGAAGAACTACTTCTACTGCTGGAGCTTCTGCTGCTTGAACTTCGGGCATTGGAACTTCTACTGCTGCTGTTAGTATTGTAGTTAGCGTTATTACTTCTCGAAGGTGTTGTTCTCGGTTTGTAATAGTTCGAGTTTGTACGTGTATTAGCGCTAGGTCTCGTTGCACTTGATCGACGACTACTATTGTTGTTAGCAGGAGCAATATAACGTCTCGTGTAGTTGCGGATTTCCTCACCATTACTCCGCGTTACATTAGAAGAGTTTCGAATTAAATTCGGAACTCGTGCTACTGAATTTGTACTTCTTGAACCGATATTTCCTCTGCGTATAGAAGTAGCAGATATTCTCGAAGCACTGGAGTTGGATCGACTTGTAGCATTCGATGATCCTCGTCTGGATTTGGAATAGGCTCTTCTTTTTGGCGGAACTCTATTTCCAGCTACGCGATTAAAATATTGATTATTGTAACGATTGTATCTATTATATCGATTGTAGGGATAGAAACCCCCGTAGGAATATGGATTGTAAAAGCCATAGGCATAAGGAGCATAATATGGATTATAAAAGCCCAGACGATAGGGGTTGTAAACTCTACCAAAACCGCCATAAAAACCACCATAAAAACCACCGCCAAAGTTTCCGTAACCAAAACGGAAGCCATTGTTGAAATACGGGTCGTAGCCTAAGTAGTTAAAACGATTGTCAATAGGACTTCCAACGATATACACATTGGTGCTTTGCGGAGCGCTTCCCCATTGTCCCTGGGGTACTTGTGCTGCGTTTGCAGGGTTCCCGCTATAGTTGTCGGTGTCGGTTAAGTATACATCTCCAGCGGATTCATCCCATGCATATTCTTTAGATTTTTCATCAAAATATTGAGAGTATCCAGTCGATTTGGGTGTTTGTTTTTTAGGAGTATTTTGAACCTGTTGATCACTACCATAAATGCCATCAGTAGCATAGTAGGAGGTAGGTTGAAAACTACCACAAGAATATAGAAAAACAGAAAAAACAATAAGAAATGTAGTTCTTAAGGTAGAAGCAGATGGATGATTTTTCATAACATTCAGTTTTAGTAGTTGTAACAAAAGTAAATTAAAAGAGATACAACTTGTGGTTCATTCACAACTTATTCAAATTCTGTGCCAGAAAAATATATAATTAAAACACCTTCACTACTAGACTAGTATACTTTTCTTGATGGGTTTTGAACTGGTAAACCCAAATAAGCGTTATTGTTTTTTTGTGATCACACTCCTTTGGTTGCGACAACTTTTAGCCTAAATTAATGTATAACTCATTCTTTTTTTATAGTTGAGCCTAGAATGAAATCCTCTAAAAACTCTTAGGATTTAACTGAATTCCTTACTTTTGTGATTGAATTACACTACTGAATTCTAGTTTTTTTAATATGCTTAAACTGTTTTTTTCGAAAAGACTATTTCCTGTAGTGTCAAATAATTTTCAAAAACAGATAGCTTTAAATTTCAGAAAAACCACAACGATCACTGCACAGTGACTAAATTTTCAGTTTTATTTAAAGCTCCAGAGTTTTATTAAAAACTCGGGAATAACCTATAAAAAAAAGAATGTTTAAAGAATCTGAACAACTCCTCAACTCCTTAGGTTTTAAAATTATTTCTAAAGACTTCACCAGACCCTGGGGAGGTTTCCTAGTCATTGACGAAACTCAAGCACAAGAGTTTTCTAACCACTTTTTTAAGGGTTTGAATATAGATACGTTAAAAATAGGAGGGAAGTTGAGTCCCAAGGTTTTGATTGTAAAATCCAAAGCTAGATTATCTTGGCAGTATCACAACCGAAGAGCAGAAGTCTGGCAAATATTCAAAGGCTCAGCTGGTATTGTAAGAAGCGATAGTGATGCTGAAAATGAAATGGAGATATATAAGGAAGAAGATCAAATTGTTTTAAAACAAGGAGAACGACATAGACTAATTGGTTTGGATGAACCTTGTGTAGTGGCAGAGATTTGGCAACACACAGACAAGAATAACCCTTCGGATGAAGACGATATTATAAGAGTGCAAGACGATTTTGGTAGATAAAATTTTAGAAGATGAGCAAGAAAAAAGGAATGATTGTTTCGGGATATTTTAATCCCATTCACAAAGGGCATATCGAGTATTTGAATAATGCTAAGGCTTTGTCAGATGAGTTGTTTGTGATTGTTAATAATGATCGTCAAAGGATTTTAAAAGGAAGTGATGAATTTCAAGAAGAACATGAACGAGTATATATCGTTTCTAATATAAAGTCTGTAAATCATTGTGTTTTATCAATCGATCAAGATAGAACGGTTTGTAAAACGATAGAAAAGATTGCACTTGATTTTGGAGATGATTACGAGCTAAGTTTTGCCAATGGTGGAGATCAGAATAATAAAAGTATCCCCGAAAAGCCAATTTGTGATCAATTGGGAATATCCTTGGTCGATGGGCTAGGCGATAAAATTCAGTCGAGTAGCTGGCTGTTGAAAAAGTAAATAGTTTTTGAAATACCACAATATAGAATTGTGATAGTTGATCAAAACACTTTGAATATTTTATCCAAAATAACACACAAAGCGAAGTGATTAAAGTATGTTCTTATGCTTTAATCATTTCGCTTTTCCTTTCCTTAAGATTCATTCACGTTGATAAAATCAGATAACATTCTTTTTTTTGTAGGTAAAACAAAATGAAAACAATTAGTTTTACACCTCAATATTTTAAAGAGCATATAGTTTAATTCTATTTCAAAATAATGTCAAAGAAACTTACAACACGATCAGAAGATTATTCCAAATGGTATAACGAACTGGTTACTAAAGCTGACTTAGCAGAAAACTCTGCAGTACGTGGGTGTATGGTAATCAAACCTTATGGTTATGCCATTTGGGAGAAAATGCAAGCTGAATTGGATAAGAAATTCAAAGAGACTGGACATCAAAATGCCTACTTCCCCTTATTGGTTCCTAAAAGCCTTTTTGAAGCCGAGGAAAAGAATGCCGAAGGATTTGCAAAAGAATGTGCGGTAGTTACCCATTACCGTCTTAAGAACAACCCAGATGAACCTGGAAAACTAATGGTAGATCCTGACGCTAAACTAGAGGAAGAACTTGTGGTTCGACCTACCAGCGAAGCGATTATATGGAGTACCTATAAAAATTGGATTCAGTCGTACAGAGATTTACCCATCCTCATTAATCAATGGGCTAACGTGGTGCGTTGGGAAATGCGTACACGTTTATTCCTAAGGACAGCAGAGTTTTTATGGCAAGAAGGGCATACCGCACATGCAACTAGACAAGAAGCCTTAGACGAGACTATTTTGATAAACGATATTTACGCCAATTTTGCAGAAAACTTTATGGCCATTCCAGTCATTAAGGGAGTGAAGTCAGAAAGCGAACGTTTTGCCGGGGCAGAGGAGACCTATTGTATAGAAGCGCTGATGCAAGACGGGAAAGCCTTACAAGCTGGAACCTCTCACTTTTTAGGACAAAATTTCGCAAAAGCATTTGATGTTAAGTTTGCAACCAAAGAAGGGAAGTTGGAACATGTTTGGGCGTCTTCTTGGGGCGTATCGACCCGTCTAATGGGTGCACTAATCATGACACACTCAGACGACAACGGATTGGTTTTACCTCCAAATTTAGCCCCTATACAAGTCGTTATTGTTCCTATTTACAAAGGAGAAGAACAATTGGCTGCTATTTCTGAAGTAGCTTTAACCATCAAGCAACAATTACTTGACCTTGGCGTCAGTGTTAAATTTGATGATCGCGATAACGTGAAACCTGGATTTAAGTTCAACGATTATGAGCTTAAGGGAGTTCCGTTGAGAATTGCAATAGGTCCAAGAGATTTAGAGAAAAATCAAATAGAGTTAGCAAGAAGAGATACACTTACAAAGTCGTATGTTCCCATCGCTGATCTTGGAACAGTAATTCCGAATTTGCTCAAGGAGATTCAAGAAACTCTTTTTACAAAAGCGGCAAACTACAGAGATGATCACATTACCGAGGTAGATGATTTTGAAACTTTCAAGGAAATTCTCAACACCAAAGGTGGTTTTATTTCTGCGCATTGGGACGGAACATCCGAATCTGAAGAGTCGATAAAGAAGGCTACAAAGGCAACAATTCGATGTATTCCGTATACTTCGGTCTCCAAAGAAGGAACATGTGTTTTTTCTGGTAAACCTTCTGCTCAAAGGGTATTGTTTGCTAAAGCCTACTAATCAGCACACTTAAGAAACTGCTTTTATGTCAAGAAAAATATTTAAAAAAAATCAGTAAAAATTAATGGAAAAGGGTTGCAGGGTATATTATTTCGTTTTAAATTTGCAACCATAAAAAATGGCCCGTTCGTCTATCGGTTAGGACGTTAGGTTTTCATCCTAGAAAGAGGGGTTCGACTCCCCTACGGGCTACACATAAAAAAAA
>Ga0075468_10001214_pt1 | contig 10820 bp, 5 predicted proteins | sample DEB08_DNA_12_FD_77578 | JGI IMG/M metagenome (GOLD analysis project Ga0075468, IMG submission 77578) | Aqueous microbial communities from the Delaware River and Bay under freshwater to marine salinity gradient to study organic matter... | ecosystem: Environmental > Aquatic > Marine > Coastal ...
GTATCCTTAATCATGGATCAGCAATTACTATGGGCTGTGAAGAACAAGCATAATAAATAACTCCTAGGGGTTTTTAGGGGGGAGGCTTAATTGCTTCCCCTTTTTTTGACAACTAAAATATAAGGAGGATTAAATGGCATTATTAACAGAATTAGAGGCAATCAATCAGATACTAAGTGTAACTGGTGATGCACCCGTTTCAAACGTAAACAGTACGTATGAACAAGCAGTAGTAGCAAGAAGAGTACTACTAGAGATCTCAAGACAAAAACAATCAGAAGGATATTGGTTCAATGAAGTTGATGAAGTACTATTACTTAAAGATAGTGATGGTTATATTAACCTATCAACAGATACTATACGTGTAGATATACCTAGAGATAATGGGTATTTCGTACAAAGAGGTTTAAGAATTTTTAATAAAAGACTAAATACATATGTATTCACTATTGATTTATATGCTAATATTGTTTCAGAATTAGTTTGGGACTTATTACCACAATCATTTAGACAATATGTAGTAGCTGAAGCAAGCCTTAGATATAACGCAGAGTACTTTGGTTCACCAGAGTTAGACTCTAGAATACAGCAAGATGTATTTAATAAGAAGATGGCACTAGATGCTGAAGATATAGACAACAGAGATTTAAACATGCTAGAATCTACAAGAGCACAGAATATAGCATTTAAAAATAGGGGGTAATTATGAGCTTAATTAGTAGAGTAATACGAAGCCTCATTAACGGGGTGTCACAACAGGCACCTAGTGTTCGATTAGACAACCAAGTTGAAGAACAAGTAAACATGATACCAGATATATCAGGAGTGTTGACTAGGCGTAGTCCAGCAGCATTAGATGATGTAGAGACTCAGAATGCTGGGTGGGATCATGATGAAGAACACGCAATGATCACTATGACAATTGATGAAGAAAAGGTGGCACTTGGTATTAAACCAGATGGTACAGTATATAGATTTGATGAGAACAATGCTAATACCACTACAATCACACAAGCTGCTTCAGTTAAGACATACTTAACTCATACAGATAAGAATGATATATCTAGTATAGAAACTAGTGACAGTTTAATTATACTTAATAGGGGTATTACAGTGGCACTCAATGCTACACCAGCAGCAAGTACTGCATTAAACGCTAGAGCACTTTTTTGGGTAACAACAGCTACATCAGGTGCTACATATAAGATATATAGAAACGGTGCAGCAACAGCAGTAGCACACTATAAGGCAGGTACAACAGATACACCAGCTACTATAGTTAAGGGTTTAATGGATGGTACTGTTACAGGTACAGCGGTTTCAACGTCTAATATAGCTACTACAATGGCAGCTACTTTACAGTCTCAAACACAGGAGAATAATACCTGTATAGTTAGAGATGGTAGTTTAGTCAACCTTACAGTGGAATGTGATTATGGTGAGTATCTATATACTATAAAGGAAGCTGAGAGAGATAATGATAAGACCATTATAAATCCATCAATATTGCCTAGTAAAATACCTATTGACATAACTGATTCATTAACACCAGTAGGTACAGCTAACTTTCTAGTTAGAGTCAATGCTAGCGTTAATGAAGATTTAACAACTTACTATCTTAGATATAGTTCAGAATTTGAGGCTTGGGTTGAAGAGACTAATGGCTATACGACTACTATAAATAATGAGACTATGCCAGCTACAATAACTAAAGCAGGTGTGACTACTATAACAGTAGCTCATTCTACATTCACTGTACCAGCAGCAGGTGATGATCTAAGTAATCCAGCACCATCTATAGTAGGTAGTAAGATAAAAGATATTATACTATATAACTCTAGATTAGGATTTGCTTCAGAAAGTACTTTACTGTTCAGTGTTATTGATGAGTATTACAATCTGTATAGAACAACTACATCTTCATATCTAATTAGTGATGCAGTAGACTTAGAACTAGATTCTAGTAAACTAGGATATAGAAAGATAGATAATATATTCACTATTGATAATAAGATCATAATTAATACTGGTCTATCTCAAAGTGTTCTAGCAATGCCTACAAACTTAGACATATCTAGTGCTATATTTGCACAGGTGTCTTCATTTGATCTAGGTAATAACGTACCTATTAACGTACGTAGAGCAATGTATTTCCCTATCAAACAAGGTAGTTTTACCACGGTTAAATCCTTCCAACAAGATATTGAATCAGGTATTGGGTATACTGATAATCCTGTAACAAAACATTGTGAGAAGTTCATAGCAGGTGAGATAGTACAGAGTTTATTCTCTAATGATATATTTCTAGCAAGAACAGATGCTGATAAGAAGAACCTATACATACAAAATACTTATGTAAGTGAAGGTAAGATCTTACAGAATGCTTGGCATAAATGGACATTCAAGTACGATATAAAATACATCTATTCAGATGGTGATTCTATAAAGATTGTATTTGAAGATACAGATAACACCAATACGTTATTCTGTACATTATCATTAGTTCCAGCTGAAATATCAGAAGACACTGATTCTCAAATAGGGTATGTACCTTATCTTGATTACTATACTACAGACACTGGGTTGTCAGCTAATCTTGATGGTATAATAACTGTTGAGCAGAGTCTTGGTAAATTAGTAACATCTGGTACAGCTAATAGTGTAGATGGGAATACCTATGTGTCCTCAGTGACACTTAGTGAAATAGTACCTAGATCACAAAGTCAAGATGGTACTTTAACTAAGATTGGTTATGCACTATTAATGTTAAGAAGAATGGCTATATCACTAGGTTATAGTGGTCGGTTAAATATAACCGTAGAGAGAACAAAGAGAGTAATATATACACACAATTTTATACCTGAATTACTAGGTAATATTGTAGTAGGTAGAGAACCAGTTAACACACGTGAGGCTAAGTTTCCAGTAAACGGAAGATCACACGATGTAGTTATTAAAATCTCTACAGTAAACACGTTCACACCATTACAGATAATAAGTCTAGAATGGCAAGGACAATTAATAGAACAGGGTGGGAGATAACTCCCCCCTTTGAATAGGAGGATATATGGGAGTATTAGCAATGGCAGCAGTATCTGGCTTAATACAAGCAGCAGGTGCAGCTCAGAAAGGTGTTAATGAGGCTAGACGTATTCGTAAGCAGAATCAAGCTAGGATTAGACAGATGCGTAATCAGTTTGAGCTTAGTACACAAAATCTACATAATAATAATGTAGAGATTAAACAAAATAAAATGAGAAATGATATACTAATTGAAGAAAGTAAATTAGATTCACAAGATGCATTCGCACAGGCATTTGTAGGCTCTGGTGTCTCTGGTAGAACCAAAGATGTTATGGCAGCTACTATGCAGAATGAAGTGGAGAAAGCTCATATACAAGCAAGTGAGATGGCTGTAAAGGATACTGATAGACAGTTCCTAGGTCTAATGAGACAAAGTGACCAGATAGTGTCACAAATAAATAACCTACAGCAATTTGATACAACGGCTAATGATGCTAATATAGCTATGGCAGGTATATCAGGGGCTGTAACTACATTCGCATCTAAATGGGATGGTAGTTTTGGTTCAGATAAATAATAAGGAGGCAATATGGCAAGCAAGTTTTTCAATAAACCACAGTTAGGTAGTGCTAACTTATCACAAGCAGCTCAAACTAATGAAACTGGTGTTGACAACAATGCGAACGCACAAGCTCAACAGGCTAACCAAAGTGTTGACTTTTTATTAAACATGGCTGGTTCAGCTACTAAGATCTATGGTAAGTACCAAGATAATATAAATGCTAAACATAGGTTGGAGAGTAATGCAGAGATACCATTTTATGTAGAAAAAATGTCTCAGAAGTTATCTGATACTAAAGATTTGGATAATGTTGGTAAGGCTGGTTTAAATAGCATGTTTAATGATGTAACTGAGGAATTTATGGATGGTTATAAGGATAAATCATTTAATAAACAACTCAGAGATGATATAGAAGGTATGCGTAGTCAAGTACTGACACAAATGATTAATAAACGTAATGACGTACATGTTAAGAAGGTGGGTAATGCTACAGCAGAGAGGGCTTCTAGTTTAGCTCAACAACTCACAGCAGGATCTATTGATGTGAATCAATTTAAGGCACATATGGTTAACCTTAAAAATGAATCTACATTAGCACATGTTGTAGGTACAGCTACAGAAGTAGGACTACCCGATGAGGCAACAGAGAGTTTACTGGGTTTAACTAAAAAACAGTCGCAAGATTCAATGTTCAGGGGAATAATGATTCAAGCAGCTGATCCACAAAACTCTATATTATCTGAAGTTGTAGCTAATAAAGAATTTAGAGATATGATGGGTGTTGAAGATACTGATGAGGAATATAATAAACTTGCAGCACACGTAGCTAAAAAGGGTGCAGCAGCTGATAAGCTTAACTATTCTAAAGGTCTTGATTCATTTAAAGAGCAGTTATATAATGTGACTAATCAGGGTATAGAAGTTAATATTGATAAGCAAGTTGAAGAGTTTAGAGCTAGTGGGAGACCATTGACAGCTCAAGATGAACATAAGCTTAGGAAGTCTTTTAAGTCTGAGAATAGCATACTGGTTAAATCAGAATCATATATAGAAAACATTACTAGAAAGTCAGGTGCTTTTGATGAATCGGCTGGTAAAACTAATAAAGAGCAGCAAGCTCTATATGACAGGTCTTTCACATCTATACTTAAGCTAACTGGTGATACTTTTAGTATTGATGATATATCAGCACAATTAGGTAACACTGAGATACAACATCAGTTTGGTGAATACATACATGGTGGTGGTAAAATACCTGACACTGTTAAGGATATGTTTACTGAACCTTCAGGTATAGGTGCTGAAAAGTGGTCTAAAGCTAATGATGCTATAGTGACATTAGAGGCAGTAGCTTCTGGTTCAGGACAATCAGTTGAACAGATATTAGGAGCAGCACAGGTAGGTAAGATACGTGGGTTAGCTAGGTTACATGCTGATGAGTCAATGGATGCTGGTGTTAAACAAGCAGCTATAGAGGCTCTAAATAGTGCAGCTACGACCTTTAATTCTAGAGGACAATTGACTAGTACTGAGGACACTAAGGTGGACAAAGAGTGGTTAGATGATGTATCTAAGGATGCTGATTGGACTACTGAGGATTTTGTCAGTAATGTACAGAATGGTCAAGAGATAGCTCATAATTTCTACTCTTTTAAACTGGCAGGAATGTCTGATAGTAAGGCTAAGGAATCAGCTTTATCATTATTCAAGTCTAGTAATAAAAGCTTTGAGATGCCTAATAGAGATGAGATAACTATACCTAAAGAACATCAATTTCTTAACAATGAAAGTATAAAAGCTTTTGCTAAGGATGCTTCACGTTTCCCAGAGATTCAGAAGTTCAGACAAGCTGAAGCAGCTAATGCCTTTACTGGTGATAGTTGGTTTACTGAATGGGATACTAATAATGAAATTAGCATACAGAAGACACATAGCTTTGCCAAAACAGGTAAATATGAAATGATGTTAGATGGTATGCCTCAAGGTTCATTTACTTATGATGAGATGAGAGATTTTATTGGCAACTCACCAGCACCTGTTCGTAAAAAGATTACGGGAATGAAAGAAGAAATGTCTTTCGCAGAAGCAGAAGCAAAAGGTGATGCAGACAGAGCAAAAAATATTAAGAAGAGACAATCAGTTGAACAATTCGATTTTATAAATGATCTTAGTGTTCTTCCATAGGAGGTAAATATGTCTAAAGATAAAATACCTGAAGGCTTAAACTTTGCTGGTAAAATAGCTTGGAGGGAATCTAGAGGAAAATATGATGCTGTAAATAAACTAGGATATCTAGGTAAGTATCAGTTTGGTGGGATGGCTTTACAAGATTTAGGTTATCAAGATTCTAAAGGTAAATGGTTAGGTAAAAATGACATAGATAGTAAGGAGGATTTCCTAGCCAGTAAAGAGGCTCAAGAAAGTGCTTTTAAAGAATGGAAACCTACACTAAAAAGATACCTTAAAAGTAAGGGTTCTTTAGAATTTGTAGGTAAGAAAATAGGTGGTTTAAATATCACAGAAGAAGGTTTAATAGCGGCATCACATTTAGTTGGTGCAGGTGCAGTTAATCAAATGTTAAAATCAGGTAAAATACCTGAAGATGCTAATGGTACTAAAGCTACAGATTACCTAAGAATGTTTCAAGAGGCTCCTAAAATGGATATCAGTGATATGCATAATAATTTAGTTATGCAACCTATGCCTATGAGTTTTCAGAATCAAGTAATGAGTGACGTATTTAACAAGAAGATCACTGAGATACCAGAGGCACCTAATACATTTGAAGGTGCTTCTAAGGTAAACAGATCTGTTAATGGTAACTTTGACGAGGAAGATAGTATATCTATTCAGCAACATTCACCTCAAGTAGCTTATGAGAAAGTTAATAAGTTTGTTAAGAAACAACATAACGAATTTGAAGCTAAGAGAACAGTTGTTAATCAGAAGCATTCAGACTTCGGTGGATCAACCATATCTACTGGTGGTGCAATTAATGCAGTAAAGTCTTTTATAAAAGAGACTCCAAGCTATTTAACAGATAAGGTTAAAAGAATACCCAATATTGAACAGTCAGATATTGATGAAGCTGGTGACAATTTCGTTGATCACTTGACTGAAGATTCAGCTATCGGTTTAGGTATACAGAGAGTTATGCAAGGTGCATTAACTAGTGATAAAATAGATCCTAACTTTAACCCAAAAGATGATGACTTATATGAACACTTTACTGAGAATTTAGATAGTGAAGATCTTGTTAGTTTACTAGCAGATTATTCATACAATCAAAAAGATTTTAGAATGGTTGGTAATATGATGAATCAACGTAACTCACGTCTTAAAGAAATGGACGCTTATGCTAAGGAAAATCCTGTGATAAGTGGTGTTAACTTTATGGGTTCAATGATGCTTGATGCAGCAGTATTTATGCCAGTAACTTCAGCTATAGCAGCTCAAGGTGCAGCAACATTAACTAATGTTGGGTTTAAATCACTATCATCAGCTAAGAAGCTTGGGTGGTTAGTAGCTGCTGAGACTGTTGAACAAGGTGGACAAGAGTTAGTATGGAATGCATATAAGAAAGACTATGAATTTAGTACTCCTATATTCATGGCTGGTATTGGTATGGGTGTTGGTATGCGTAGTGCGATGGACTCTTTTGCTAATAATAAAGCAGTTAAAGAGATGCTTGATAATGATGCTGGTTTTATTAAACTTGGTAAGGAACAAGCTAAAACACTGGTGGAGCAAGTAGCTAAAGAAACTGATAATAAACAAGCTATTCAATTAGCTAGACATTTATCAGAGATTAAACTTGCTAAGGCACAGTCTATTCGTAAGGCTTTAATACAAGATTATGACATAATTCAAGTAGGTATAGAAGATGCTAAGAAAGCTCTTAAACAAGTACCTAAGAAGTCAGCTGAAGCTAAAATACTAAGGGGTGAAATACAAACACTTACACGTAGAGCAGCTTCTCAAGAAAAGAATACAGTACAACAACTGAGAGAACTTGTGACAGGAAATCATCCATCATTAAAAACAGCACTTAATCCAGAGTTTAACATTAAGAGAATATCTAAAGAACTTGGCATTGACTATGATCTAGTCAGTTCACCAGATAAAATTAGAAACTTCTTAGGTTTAAAACATGGTGACTTTGCAGAAGGTTTAGTGGTAGATGGTGAGAAAGGTTATGAGTTAATACTCAATAAACAACTTAAAGAACTTGATACTAACAAACGGTTAAATGCTTCACACTTCTTAAATAAAGTATCTGAAGCTATGGAAACATCTCCATTAGATATAAATACTGGAATGGGTAGATATATGAATGATCTTGTTAAGTCTCAAGCAAATACAGATAGTAACTTTACAAAATATTTACTAAACAAAGGTAACTTAGTTAATAGTGAGAATGCTCATGTTAGAGGTTTTTATAATTGGCTTGCTCCTGATAACTCAGGTAGACAAGGTGCTTCTAAGATTAGAGCTGGTGAAACTAAGACGATTTATCGTAATAGATACCACGGGACACTAATGAACACTTACAAGCAAGAAGGTTATGACTTATTAAAGCATATGAATGCTGATAAAGGTCTTAAGGCTAAGCTTGATGTTTATACTGACTTTGTTAAGTTTGAGAACGATGTCATACCTGTGTTTAGAGATAGACTTCAGTTAACAACTGCTGAGTTTAATGCTAAATATCCTAGTGCAAAAGTACAGGAGATTGGTGATAAATTTGCTAGTAACTGGAACAAACTGAATAACGAAGTGTCTAATGATGCTATACGTCAAGGTGTACTAGGTATTGGTGAGAGTTCTGATAACTGGATACATAGAGCATGGGCTTCTCCTAAAGCTAGGTTTATACCTAAAGAGGATTTAGAGTCAGCTTTATTTGAAGGTATGAAAAAGTCTATACTTGATAATGGTTTACCATTTGAAGAGAAGTTCTTAAGAACAGCAGCAAAAGACTTTGCATTTGGTTTACAGAGTAAAGATATTACACACAACATTGAAGCGACATCAACTTACATTGAGAATCTAAATAAGTTCTTAAAGTCAGCTGAAGGTCAATCAAGTGATGATGTTATTAAAGCAACTGAATCAGCTATCACAAAAGCTAATGCTCAAAAGGCAGCTAATGAGTTAGGTGAATTAGGTAAACGTGCTGATATAGATATCACTGTTGAAATCCCTAATACTAATGGTAAAACATTAGCAGATCTTATGGAGGATAATTTCATATCCACACAAGACAGATATAACAGTAGAATGGCAGCAAGAACCGCAGCGGCAGAGCATGGTATTAAAGATATCAAAGTTCTAGATAGCTGGAGGAATGATGCAGTTCTAGAAGAGAAGAAACGCTTAATAGCTAATAACTCTAGTAAAATCCAAGAGAATACAAAGTACTTAGATGATGTCTTAAAACAAGATATTAAATCATTTCAATATGGTGGTCTGGGTGGTCAAGGTGATGTTATAGAGGCAGAGGCTAAGGACGTTATTAGACTAGCTAAGAAACTTAGTGTAGCTAATTTAATGGGTAAAGTTGGTATTGCCAGTATTGCCGAGTATGGTGGTACAGTATCAGAGATTGGTATGTATAATGCTGCTAAGACTTGGGCAGAACCTATACAACACATGTTAAGACGTAATCATTTACTAGGTGATGCTACAAAGAATACTGTAGCTATTAGTGATGATATTGCAACACTAACAGGTATTGGTATGGGCGACATGGCATTTACTAGTAGAGGTGTATCACAGGCAGAACGTATTTATAAAGATGGTGTACTTGGTGCAGTTGAAAATAAAATAGATGCTTTTGGTGCAGTTACTCAAGGTACATTCGGTTGGATAGAAACACAAGGTAGACGTACAACGGCTACTGGTTTAGCTGTTCAATGGGGTAGACATTTTAAAGATGGTGATCCTGAAGGATTTATTGGTAAACTACTTAATAAGAAGATTACTAATAGGACTTTTGAGAACGTAGGTCTAGGTGATTGGGTTGAAGAAGGTGGAGAACAAGTGTTCAAGACTAATAAGATATATGACAAAGTTAAAGATAACTATTTAAAGCATGTAGGTTTTACTGATAATGGTTCAGTTAAAGCTATGAACTTTGATAAGTGGGACGTAGATGCAAGAGATTCATTTAGGGATGCACTTAAGTTACAAACATCACATATCTATGCAGATCCTGATAGCACAACTTCAGCACTATGGGAGACTACATCAATAGGTAGGATATTGAAACAATTTCAGTCATTCAGTAGAAACTCACAATCTAAGATTGCAGCTTATACTTATGCTAATTTACATAATGGTGTAAAGCATCAAGACATGGACGAAGTGTTACGCTTTGGTAATAAAATGTATTGGGCAACAGTTATGGGTACTCTAGCAGTAGGTTTACGAGATGAACTTAAAGGTGGAGGTACTGGTGAAGATACTACACTATTTAGTGGTGATTATTGGGCAGATCCACAATCATTAGCTATTGGTTTTAGTAGAAGCTCAATGATAGGTGGAATGGATACGGTTAATGGATTGGGTGGTTCGCTATTCGGTTATGACAATATCTTTAATAAATCAAGTTTCACAGGTAGAGATAAGAACTTCTTTAACTTAGCGGCATCACCAATAGGACAAATTGGTGTTGGTGCTTTTGATATAAGTTCTAATGTACTACAAGGTAACTTTGGTAAAGCAGGTGATTCTGCATTGAAGATTACACCATTCAAAAGACAGTTGATTATTCAACAAGCAATAAACTTTTTAAACAAATAAGGAGGCAATATGGCTATAGCCACATACACCTACATACAATCAGGTGCAGTAAATACAGACTTTAATTTTATACCGTATTTACAAGCATCACATGTTACAGTAACCCTTGACGGTGTTACTAAAACATTATCTACAGATTATACTTTAGAAGCAGGTAATGTTGTTAGATTCAACGTAGCACCTACCGATGGTCAGGTAATTGTGATATCCAGAGATTCTGATATTACACAGAAGTTAGTTTCATTTGCCGATGGTTCTAACTTAACAGAAGAAGATTTAAATGATGATGCAAGTCAGGGTATCTTTCTTCAACAAGAAACTAGGGATCAAATTGATAGTATCAATGCAGTTAATGCAGGTGTTGATGCTAGAATCACAGTTAATGAAGCAGATATAGCAACTAATGTTTCAGATATTGCAGCTAGAGTAG
>Ga0075468_10001227_pt1 | contig 10761 bp, 10 predicted proteins | sample DEB08_DNA_12_FD_77578 | JGI IMG/M metagenome (GOLD analysis project Ga0075468, IMG submission 77578) | Aqueous microbial communities from the Delaware River and Bay under freshwater to marine salinity gradient to study organic matter... | ecosystem: Environmental > Aquatic > Marine > Coastal ...
AGCGCGCAAAAATGGGTGTGAAAATGAGCGCAAAAAAAAGCCGACAAATAATGCCGGCCCTATTTTGCAGCGCCTCTAAGTTCATCTGCGAACCCAGAAGCGCAGGCTGTCTACATCTTCATTTCATAAAAGCACAGCTTGTTGCCATCGGCGTCGCGCACGTAAGCACCATAGAAGATAGGCAATCGCTCACCGGGCGCACCGTCGTCAGTAGCACCCAACTCCATCGCTTTGGCATACAGGCGGTCAACGCCAGCACGGTCGCCGCCAGGAATCGCAATCATGTTGCCATTACCGGAATGCGGCGCCTCTTCATTGTAAGGCACGCAAATGGCGATCATCGGCGCATCAGGACCAGTGCCATAGAACTTAATGCGATCCATGCCAATCAACTGAGTAGCACCCAATTCAGCAAGTAAAGGACCGTAAAACTCGCAAGCGCTGTCCATATCGCTCACACCAATAGTGGTATATCCAATCATTCCAAACTCCTAGTTAAGATTGCCTGAATCTTTTACAGCTAATACTAACCCACATGCAACTTATTATTATGGACCAAGCCGAAAAACCCAAGAGAAACCACCACTTTGACGACACACTGTAAGTATAGAAAAGCGCATTCGCAAAACGAGATGTTTCCCCACAATCCATCGCTCTAATAAAAAACAGCCCCAACCAAACACGCCCACTGCTCTTCTATAATCGGCGCTTCAAATTGGATACTCGGATAAGCCGCCATCACGTCATCGGCCTGCTCGGCCAGCACGCCAGACAAAACCAAACGTCCACCCGGCCCCAGCAACCCGACAAATTCGTCGGCCAAACTAATCAGCGGCGCTGCCAATATATTGGCGACAAGAAGGTCGAAGGCGCCTTGAAACTTGGCACGCTCCAATGCTGGCAATTGCTGCCATTGAGCCAATGACAAAGTCTCAATGCTCGCCGCCACATTATTGAATTCGGCATTTTCATTGGTGGCCAGCACTGCCTGGTCGTCATGATCAACGGCCACCACCTGAGCACCCAAAAGGGCTGCGCCAATGGCCAATATTCCTGACCCACAACCAAAATCCATCACTCTCTGCTGGGGTTCAAGGTGCGATGCAATCCACTCAAGACACATTCGTGTAGTGGGATGACTGCCACTACCAAATGCTAACCCTGGCTCTAGATACAAATAAGTTTGGCCGCTTTCGACGGTTGATGCTTGGGCAACCTCGCCCTCGGTGTCTGTTTCAAATGACTTAGGTTGCAACCACAACCGGCCACCGAACTGAGCATTCACCGCATGGTTAAGCATGCGCAACTGCCAATCCTCTTCACCAACAAAATCCACTTCCAAGCGCTGGTGAATATCAGGATCAATACTTGTTAAGATTTCGCGAAGGGCAGGAATATCAGCGTCCAAAGAGAAAAGTGCTTTAAGCCGAATGCTACTCCACAAAGGAATAGCGCCCGGGTCAGGCTCCAGTACCACCTCGTCGGCTAGGCTTTCTAATGTCACCGCGGATGCACCCGCTTGGAGCAGCAACTCTTCCGCCACCACTACATTTACAGACGTCAACGACAGCGTTACCTGTAGCCAACTCACGAAAGTTTAAACAGCGCAGACCCTGTAGATACAGCCTCGCCGTTAGCCACACATATCTCAGTCACAATACCCGAGTGCACCGCGGTGATTTCATTCATCATTTTCATGCTTTCAATAATGCACAACACCTCGCCAGCGTTAACCTGTTGGCCCAATGCAACAAAGGGATGAGCTTCCGGGTTCGCCGCTTGATAAAAAACGCCGGCCATTGGCGAAATCACACTCTGCATAGACACCGGTTGAGTCGACATAGATTGAGTAGGCGCTGACTCCGTTACAGGCGAAGCGGTGGAAACACCGGGCGCAGGCGGAACGCTGCCTTCCGCTGCTGCAGAATTTGGCATAACAATACGAATGGACTCGTCGCCACTACTGACTTCAAGTTCTGAAATACCAGATTCTTCTACTAACTCGATTAATTTTTTTACTTTGCGCAGATCCATATTGCTCTCCAATGCCTGCTGGCCCAACCGCTGCCTTGTCGCCCAACTTTAGCGGGCCTGCCGCGGTCACTTTTACTAGGAATGTGTTAACTACGTGACGCCGCCTGCAAGGCAAATTCATAACCTTGAGAACCCAGCCCCGCGATGACTCCCAGGGCAATATCACTCAAATAGGAGGTATGTCGAAAGGTCTCGCGTGCATGGACGTTAGATAAGTGCACTTCAACAAAGGGAATAGAAACCCCTAGAAAGGCATCGCGCAGGGCGATGCTCGTGTGGGTAAGCGCGCCCGGATTAATAATTATAAAATCCACACCATCGGCCTTTGCTTGATGCACCGCTTCAACCAATTCGTGCTCGGCATTACTCTGCATGCAGGTCATGGTTTGACCCTGCTGGGCAGCCAAGCCCACCAAGCGGGCTTCGATATCTGCCAAAGTCTCATTGCCATAAACCTCTGGCTCCCGAGTCCCCAGCAAATTTAGATTTGGGCCATTGAGTAGCAAAATTTTTGCATTAGGATTAACCATAAAACACCTTTAGGTAATATCTAGGAAATATCGCCCCGTAATTCGGCGATACTTTTGCTTATATTCACGATCCGCGAAGTTTATAGCTAAAAGCGGGTATTTAGCTACACGTTCAAAGAACTTTTATTCCTCTATACTTGCTTTATATCTTGGAGGCCGCCAAAACTCGGGCTAAATGGGCAGAGAAACGTGCCACGTCCACTTCACCTTGCACTCTAAATTCTTCTATCTCGCGGGCATCTTCATCAAAAAACACCATACTTGGCGGTCCAAATAAACCAAAATGCTTCAACAATGCACGGTCAATTTCATCATTAGCGGTTACATCGGCCTTCAGCAAGGTATATTGCTGCAGCAAGCTAGCCACCTCGGGCGCAGGAAAAACATTGCGCTCCATGATCTTGCAGGAAATACACCAGTCCGCGTATAGATCCAACATAACCGGCTTATCGCTGGCCAATATTAGGCCTTCCACTTGCTCTAAGCTTTTTACTGGCTGCCATTGCACTTCATTCAGCTGGCCCGCACCAGTGCTTCCTCCACGTTGGGTGCTCGCGAATTTAAGCGGTTGTAGCGGATCAACGGCGCCGGATGCTGCGCCCACTAAACAAAAAGCGCCCCACATCAGCATGATCAAACCTACCATTTGGCTGAGTTTAGACGTTGTGTCCTTTGCCGTGAAATCTAACGCACCAAGGAACACGCCGCTGCCCAGCAAGAGAATTGCCCAGAGGGCTAACGCCATTGAGCCTGGCAACAATCGTTCCAGCAGCCATATCGCCACGCCCAATAAGCCAACACCAAAAGCACCTTTAACCAAATTCATCCATGCGCCAGCGCGAGGCAGCCAATGCCCTCCACTGCCGCCAACAACAAGCAGTGGTACGCCCATGCCCATACCCAGAGCAAACAGCGTACTGCCGCCCAACACCACATCTCCGGTGTTGGATATGTAAATCAACGCGCCAGCCAAAGGCGCCGATATACAGGGCGAAACCACCAAGCTGGAAAGCGCGCCCATAACAAAGACCGAAGGGTGTCGACCGCCACCCTGCGCCCCACTTCGCTCGTTCAACCACTGCTGCAAACCTTGAGGCAGCGCCAATTCATAAAACCCAAACATGGACCCTGCTAAACCCACAAATACCACCGCAAAGGTAATAAGCACTGCCGGGCTTTGCAGCTTGGCCTGTAAATTCAATTCAGCGCCAAATAACCCGACCAAGGAACCGACTAGGGCGTAGGTCAAGGCCATGCCAAGGACGTAGGCCATGGACAAGCTAAAGGCGCGGGATTTAGATAAACCCTCTCCTTCACCCACGATAATGCTGGACAGAATGGGCACCATAGGAAATACACAAGGCGTAAACGCCAAGCCAATTCCCAGTAAGAAAAATATCGCCCATGAGTAGGCGTAGCTTTCTTCAGCTAAAACACGGGCCAATTCTCTATCTTCGGTTTCTGCACCATTAGGCGCAGTACCTAATGCGGGCGTTAGAGAGGCGTTACTCTCTGAGTTTGTGCCAGTGTCTCGCGCAGCTCCACCACCAAATGACGTATCTGCTGAGAACTGGGAAGCTTGGTCTGCGGGTATTAGCCCAGTAGCTGTAAACGTAAAATCTCTGGTTTCCGGCGGATAGCACAAGCCTAAATCCGCACAACCTTGGTAATTGATGCTGATCGTTGCGCCAACGGCGGGGCTACCAATCAACGGCACTTCAATTTCAACTTGGTCGTAATAAACCTCTACTTCACCAAAGTATTCATCAACTTTAGTTTTGCCTTCAGGAATCTTTGCCTCGGCCAGCATCGCCCCACTTTGCCCAGCAGACAACTGAAACGAGAATTGATGCTGATACAAGTAGTATCCCGGCGGCATTTCCCAGCGCGCAACAATAGTCCTATTTGGATTAAGTTCGGCAGTTAAGCGGAAAGCTTCATCCACGCGCAAAAACTCAGGTTCTTCATCTAACCACTCGTTCGCAGCTTGGACACCGGAAACCGCAAAAGTCAGCGCGGCAGCAATAAGCATGGCGCAAAGGCGACCCCAGCCCTCTTTTGGCAAAGCACCCTGATCAAGCAGCGAGAATTTTGCCGCAGAAATAGTTTTTGCAAAGACCACTTTCGAGAAAAGGCCAATCAGTACTGACTTAACTGGCAAGGGCATTGACCTGACCAGCGCCACCGCCTCTGACAGCGATTTAGACAAAATAGTTCCCACGATTAACCTCGCAATAATTTCAACGCAGTTTTCTGCGTTATTTTCGGCAATTCTCTTCACGCTACACTTGACGCTAAACCGAACATCGAACATCGCGAATAATACCGGCAGTCATTGCGCATTGTTAGCATAGCTAGGCAACATTACGACGGTTCTCCAAATAACGGGGCCGCCGCCTTACGAGAGGTTGTGAAAATGCGCCTCGCGGAGGATACCCCTATTGAAATCCAGCGCATGTGGTTAAGATGCGTCATTCAACCTCTTCATCAAATGAAGAAGCCTCACTTAACTGCCAAGCGTCTATCACTAACCTTTACACCGTGAACTATGCACATTGAAGCAATTCGCAGAACCTACACTGGCGTGACCAAACTACATCGCCTTACAACACTTCTTGCAGGGCTATTGTGGGTACTCAGCGGCTGCGCAGGCATCGCCCCAAAGACTGAGCGGGCCGCCGGTGCACAACAAGAACAAGTCGACCCCACCCTACAACGCAAGCTCAATACGCTTGAGGATCAAGCGGCATTAGCCATAGAGCAAAACCACCTCGCATACCCAGAGGCAGGCAGCGCGGTAAGCCTTTTCCAGCAAATGCTCGCCCTCAACCCAGGCAACAAAGAGGCTACTCGTGGTCTTGAGCAAGTAGTAGAACAATACATTGCATTGGCACTCGCGGCGGCAGATGAACGGTTATTTGCGAAAGCCAAATCGATGCTCGCTCGAGCCAAGTTGGTAGACGCCAGTCACCCGTCGCTGGAGCCAACCATGGCGCAAATAAGCCTGCTGGAAAATGCTCAGCGCAACACCATCCAGCTCAACGCTAAGCAACTATTCACTTCAGCGACAAAGGATAAAATTACCAGCCTAGTTGAACGCGGTAACACAAACTGCCGCTACGCTATTGCTGCGAACAATGATGAACATGGGCGCTGGATTTACAAAACTATAAAAAACGCAGCACCTAATGGCCGGCCTAAAGCAAAAATAATTATTTCTTCACCCACCAGAATCGAGCAAATATGTTTAACGATCTCAGAATAAGAAAATCAGCACATCCAGCGAGCAGGTTACCCGCTAGCAAGTTTCTACTTGCGCTTGGCATTTTCATCGCCTTCACCGCGTGCGGCGGAGCCACCACCGACGCTGGCACTGGTACTGGCACCGCAGCAGCGCCTTTACTTGAAGTGAGCAACGCTAAAGTTCGCGGCTTATTGCCCGGTCGCAATATGACGGCCGCCTACTTCACACTGAAAAACAATAGACCTGCTGCCGTTACACTGATCGGCGCCAAATCTGCCGCTGCGGGCAAGGTGGAAATGCACACCGTTGAAATGGTGGCAGAACAAATGCGCATGCGCCCACTCACCGAGGTGCTTATAGAAAGTGGGCAAAGTGCAACGTTCATCAGCGGTGGTCACCACTTGATGCTATTCGGTGTTGCAGACATCCAAGCATCTATGGCAATTACCTTGCAGTTTACCGACGGCACAGAACTGCCCGTGGAGTTCAGTAAAGTCGATATCGCTGGCGGCGGACATTGACTAGTATTCGGGTTACACACCCCAACCATTATCGTTGCAAACGCGGCCATGCACATATCCGACTAGGAAGATGATTAAGTATGAAATGGAAATTCTGGCAATCGACAGATTCAGACTTGGAACAAGCTGAAGTCACCGAAGGCGAAAACCCAAAAAGCAGCATATTACGCGTGACTACTGCCCTTATTGGCCTGTACCTAGTGACTGCGATAATTATCGGCGTGATCTGGTCAAGAGAACCTGCGGGGCTCGACGGTTTCGAAGACCTAGAACAGCAATCAGGCTTAGCCCAAAACGCTGTAACCGGCACCACTACTACGGCCACTTTTATTGCCGTAGCGGACAAAATGTTAAATAAATCCGGTGGCTACCTCAGCAACGACATCTTTCCGCCGGGCGTTTGGTTAGACAATATGCACAACTGGGAATTTGGTGTGCTCACGCTACTGCGCGACACAGCCAGGGTTTACCGCAACGATATTTCGCGTTCACAAAGCCAGTCCGCAGAAAACAAAAATCTAGCGGAAGCGGAAGGTAAGTTCTTCTTCAAAAATGACTCGTGGTTTTTACCGAGCACCGAAAACACTTATGCAGAAGGCATCGACTTCTTCAAAACCTACCAACAACAACTCGCCAACAACCAAAATAACGAAGCGCAATTTTACGCCCGAGCTGACAACCTACAGCAGTGGCTGGCAACAACAGAAACCCGCTTAGGCAGCCTGTCGCAAAGACTTTCCGCCAGCGTAGGTAAGCGCCAACTCAACACCGACTTAGCAGGCGACAGCTCCGCCAGCCAAAGCACCAACGCGCCAAAAGATCAGCTAGTGCAAACACCATGGCTAGAAATTGACGACGTTTTCTACGAAGCCCGGGGCTTTACTTGGGCACTGATCCATTTACTCAAAGCGGTTGAAACAGATTTTGGCGACGTGCTGGACAAAAAAGCCGCTAGAGTCTCACTGCGCCAAATCATTCGGGAATTAGAGCCCACCCAACAAACCTTGTGGAGCCCCATGGTACTGAATGGCGATGGCTTCGGTATAGTCGCCAATCATTCATTGATCATGGCCTCACACATTTCCCGCACAAACGCAGCTATCACAGATCTCAGAGCCTTACTCACCCAAGGTTAAGGTCCGCATTTACCCCAAAGTCTCTGGCAAGACCTTTGCCAGGGGCCTCGGTCAACTGCCCTTTAACAAAACCCTCACCAACCTGCCTAGCACTGATAAGCAAAATCACCGTTAGATAAAGTTTTTTCAACTAGCATGTGGCGCAGACATCGGTATTATCTGAGTGGCTCGATGGAGCGGATGCGGGGGCATCCTTGGGGAAAAAATCTATTTATAGAGTTACAGCAGTTCATATTCTATATGCATTAAGAACATTTCGACTTGGGGTTTTGCGCAGCCGTTCTTCAATAATTTAATTTTCTGTTGGGGACCGAAATGAATGATCTCTCTCAAATCCCACCGTTAGTAGGTGTAGTGGGTTTACTTGTCTCGTTTGTAATTTATGCAGTTGTGAGGAGCTATGACCCTGGCACTGACGCATTAAAAAAGATTGCTGATGCCATACACGAGGGTGCCATGGTGTTTATGCGTCGTGAGTACTCCATGTTGTCAATGTTCGCACTGGTACTGTTGGTGGGCATCTACTTCACTCCGGGACTAGGTCCTGACACCGCCACCGCCTTTTTAGCCGGTGCTGTGTCTTCTATGCTTGCAGGCTGGTTCGGTATGTACACCGCCACCCAAGCGAATGTTAGAACAACAACTGCCGCTCACAACTCGGGCCAAGCTGCGGCACTCTCTGTTGCTTTCTTTGGCGGCTCCATCATGGGCCTGGCCGTTGCTTCACTAGGTCTGTTGGGCCTAGGACTCGTTTATTGGCACTTTGGTGGCGATCCTGAAACAGTCCACCACATCCACGGCTTTGGCATGGGCGCATCAGTAGTCGCACTGTTCTCAAGAGTCGGTGGCGGCATCTACACCAAGAGTGCCGATGTGGGCGCAGATTTGGTCGGTAAGCTAGAGCAAGGTATTCCAGAAGACGACCCCCGCAACCCAGGCGTTATTGCAGACAACGTAGGTGACAATGTCGGTGACGTTGCAGGCATGGGATCAGACATCTTTGAGTCCTACTGTGGCTCTATGATCGCGACCATCGCCATTGCAGCCACCTTAGCGCTAGGTTCTTTGAACATACTAGTGCCCGGTGCTAGCGAAGGCGACGCTCGTGCAGCACTGATGTTTTTGCCGTTAGCGTTGGCCTCAGTGGGTCTCATAGCGTCCATTATCGGCATCGGAATTGTCCGCGCCTTCTCCGCCGCAAACCCAGCGGTAGCACTTCGTATCGGCATGATCGGCACCCCGATCCTATTCATAGCGGCAGGTTACTTTATGCTCCAAGGTCTTGGTGTATCCAATAACATATGGCTGTCTGTTGTATTCGGCGCGGCTGGTGGCGTGGGTATTGGTCTCATCACCGAGTACTACACCTCATCAACACCGGTTGTACGCATTGCCGAATCTGGCAAAACCGGCCCAGCTACCGTGATGATCACCGGCTTAGCCGTAGGTATGCAGTCGGTTGTGGGTCCCCTGCTCATCATTTGCGGTATCATTTTTGTCTCAACTGAATTAGCCGGGCTCTACGGCGTTGGTGTTGCAGCGGTTGGTCTTTTGGCGACAGTGGGCATGACCATGGCAGTAGACGCATACGGCCCTATTGCTGACAACGCTGGCGGTATTGCGGAAATGGGCGGTCTAGGTGAGGAAACTCGAGCCATTACAGATTCATTGGATGAACTAGGCAACACTACCGCGGCAATGGGTAAAGGCTTTGCCATCGGCGCAGCAGCGCTGGCAGCTCTGGCAATTATCGCCGCTTTTGTAGAAACCATCAGCAGCCAACGAGGTGGAGACTTTATCCTACATATTGGCGACCCAATGGTCCTCATCGGGTTATTCATCGGCGGTATGGTGCCCTTCCTAATTGCCAGCATGACCATGACCTCAGTGGGTGAAGCAGCAATGGAAATGATCGAAGAAATTCGCCGTCAGTTCCGCGAAATCCCCGGCCTTATGGAAGGTACTGCAGATCCAGACAGCGCAAAGTGTGTAGACATTGCGACCACTGCGGCGCTACGGCGCATGTTAGCGCCCGGAATTATTGCGGTAGCGGTGCCAATTGTAGTTGGCTTCGGTCTTGGTGCAGAAGCGCTTGGTGGCTGCCTAGGCGGCGCACTTCTGGGTTGTGTGTTACTTGCACTAACCATGGCAAATGCTGGTGGCGCTTGGGATAACGCTAAGAAGTACGTTGAGAAAGGTAACCTTGGCGGTAAAGGCTCTGATGTTCATTCCGCGACAGTAGTGGGTGACACAGTGGGCGATCCTTTCAAGGACACATCTGGCCCAGCCATGAACATTCTGATTAATGTTATGGCTATTGTTAGTTTGGTAATTGCACCCGTGCTGAGCTAATAATCGGCTAGACGCCAGTCATAGGGTCTTGCGCAAGATCAACAATAAATGCGCAAAAGATCCGCAAAAGGAAAAGGGGCTTGTGCCCCTTTTTTCTACTCGGCTATTCGATTTCAGCATCCAACATTGCGCCTAACTCTGCCCAAGATTTTAAATTGTGTCTTTTGTAACCCAGCCCATACAACCTCGCTATTACTATACCGATTAAGCTGTCTAACAAAAGTGCGCTTTGACCATGTGCCAGCAGAGTATATTCGGTACTACGCCAAAAAATTAAATTGAATAGCAAAAAGCAAAGAAGCGTATTAGAAAACGTGAAGACAACAAAGTTGCTGATAAAACTTGCATAAAAAGGTGGTTTAAACCGAAGACCAAATAGCCCCAATAGCCGATGCGCTAATGGGAATATTGTTTGAGCAGAAACACCTGCTTTCTCCAACTCGGCTCTTGCCAACTCACACTGCTGGCTGAATCTGTCTTGTTTGCTATTGTCCAACGACCTGCCTCCAAAACAGCTGCCCAATCATGACTGCGGCACTTAGATGCTAGCGTCTACCATATGTGTACAAATTGCAATGAAGTACTGACGTTGATTTAGCGGATACGAGATCCAAAAAGTTCGCTATTTCCAGCAAAATATCGAAACAACCGGCCATTATTCGCATCCAGATTGTGAGAATACTCTAAGGAATGGGACCAGAGTTGCGCAGGCGGTGGCTTATTTGCCCTTCTGGCTTTTGTCGTGAGGTTAGATTTCTGGCTTGTCTTTCTATTTCGCTTTCTGTTTCGCTTTCTATTTCGCTTTCTGGCCCAAGGTCCGGGCAACCTGCGCCTCTTCATCAGTTGAAAGCACCCCATAGCCTCTAGGATATGGCCAACCGTAGCCCCAACGAAACGGCGTCGGCAAAAATGGCGTGCCACCCACAAAAACACCCATCGCCATT
>Ga0075468_10001234_pt1 | contig 10746 bp, 15 predicted proteins | sample DEB08_DNA_12_FD_77578 | JGI IMG/M metagenome (GOLD analysis project Ga0075468, IMG submission 77578) | Aqueous microbial communities from the Delaware River and Bay under freshwater to marine salinity gradient to study organic matter... | ecosystem: Environmental > Aquatic > Marine > Coastal ...
CATTAGCAAGTGCAGTTTCTCTTACGGCTTTCGCGTCTGCAATTGCTTCTTTTAATAAATCATTTGCCATGATTTTTCCTCTTATTTAATTTGGAAATAAAGCTATTCGAAGCTTTAATTAGTACAGAACGTACTTGATTGAATAAATGTTTGAGTGACCGATTATTAAAATACGGTATCGTTTACAATTATATATATGCAGGTAATTTTAAAAACATTCGTTTATAACGTAAAAAAGTGCCAAAAGGCACAATTTTTACTGATTTTGATCATCTAACCATTGATAATATTTGGCTCGATCAACAACTTCTTTTCGTTTTTGACTTTTTGATTTAAACTCTTTACGATTTTTTAAATCTTCCATCTTTCCAGATTCTTTTAATTCTCTTTTAAAAGCTTTTAATGCTGAATTAATATCACCTTTTGGATATTGCTTTGTTGATAAAACTTTAACGGCTACACCTGATCCAGGTATAATACTTTTGAAATGTTTACTTTGTTTACTCATGTAACTTATTTTATTTTAATATTAATTGATAATATAACAAATATATTTCAAACGTCCTAATCTTCTGATAAAGATTCGCCTATCTTATAATAACGATTTAAAACAGTACCCATATCTTCATACGCAGATTCTAAACGTTGTTGCATAGAACTCATTTCAGTTGCAGTCTTTTCAAAAACTTTATACGCTTCATTCATTTGTTTCATATGACGGGATGTTGTAACATTATCAAACCAATGTTCAGTTTCTGATAATGTCATCTTTTCTGCTCGTTCTACTACACTTTTAAGAGTCTCTGCAACTTCTTTTAATCTACCCGAACCATATACCATCTCACCTAACTTATGAAAATTACCAACTGCTTCCAAAAACGAATCACGTTCTTCTTTAGTCATCTTCTGGTCATCTTCCTCTCCTAAATATTTTTCGTTTAGTATATGTTTCATTAATTTGTTTTCATATTTGTTCATTATAAATCTCCTATATCTGCAGAAAAGGTATCTCGGCTAGCTAAATTTTGTTTTCGATCTAACATTTTTCCCATGGCTGCTATTTGCTTTTCTGCTCCTTGTAAATATCTAGCAACTTGATTTTGTAGTTGTTGATATTGAGGATCACCAGTTTCTTCATCTTTAGCTTCTAACGCAGTTGATAATTCTTTTTGAAAATCTTCTACAGCTGTAAGTAGTCCATTTGTTTGCTCAATAAAATATGCGTAATCTAAAGGTTCAGATTGCTCTTTTAATAATTTACTTAATTGTATTCTACTCATAGCTTCTCTCCGGTGGTATATTTCCGAACACATCTGGTCCAGATGGTTTTTTTCCATTTTTGGAACTATCAGCATATTTACTTTGTCCATCAATTAACCCACTTCTTTGACCTTTAACAGTACCTGTCGTTCCTTCATAGGCTAATGTATCAAATACTTCTCCAGTACCTTTTGATCCCTTTTTATTATAAGGACCGTATTGTGATTGTAAATCTTCTAATGCCATAATTAAAACTCCGTTATAATATCGGTAATAATTCGTTCAATATTAATAAATTTATTTGTTACATGAATTTTTGATTCATTTACCGGAGATAAAAATGCTCCTTGGGTAGATGGATTAGAAACAAAATCAAATGCAATTAATTCAAAATCTGGCTGTACTTCTAATGTTTCATCTCCTTCTCTCATGACTTCTTTAACAGACCCCATTCCTCTAGAGGATATACCTAATCGTATACCTGATTTAAATAGTTCTTTAAGTATATTTCCTGCAGGTGTTCCTAACACTTCTACCTTACCTACCAAATCATCTCCTTGCCATCCCATTTCTAATATGTTATGAGATACATTTGCTAAATTAACTACTGATGAATCTGGGTGATCAAGTTCTCCCAATGCCCTACGTTCTTTTATAAATGTACCAGCATAATTACTAGCTTCACGCATTAACGTTTCTTTTGGATATATTCTACCATTTTGATTTTTAGACTCAGCTCTTTGTAAAACGCCGTTAACAATTAATTTACCATTATTTTGAGTTAATGATTCATTTATTGATTGGGGCGAAACTTCAAATACTGAATAATCTACTAATAATTGCTTATCCATTTTTAAGTCCTTTCATATATAGACCAGAATTTAAATATGATTGATGAGCATTAAATCGTTTACGTTCATCTGCATATTTACGTTTCTGTTCTTGCAATGTTAAATTTTTATTTTCGGATGCATTAATAAACTGTTGCCATGTTCTATTCAATATCATTGTGATAACTCCTTTAATCTATGTGCAACACGTAACATACGTTCGTTAATTTTTGCAAATCTCCTTCCGGTAGCTTTCCAAAAATGTCCGGACTGGACTCCCATTTCTGTTTTTAATCGTAAATTATTGTTAACAATTTTTTCCATTTCTCCTACCATCCGATTAACTTCCATAATACCTCTGTTAACTTTTTGTTGAGGAGTCGATGTAGGATCTTTTTTATAATCGCGATAAGATACTTCATGAAGATCTTCCATTGTAGCAATCATTTTTTTATAAATACTTTCAAAATGTTTTTCACTATTTGCAGATTTTTTAAAATCAAAAACTTCTGCGTTATCCTTTTCATCTTCTGATTTGCCAAATGCATATGGAGTTTTTGGTGGACCTTCGCCGCCATCTATATTACCGGTAACATTTGCTTCAGTTACTTTACTTTCAAAAGCTTTATCTACATACTTATTGCCATGTCTTTGTCTTATTATATCTGACACTAGACCTTCTTTATCTAAACTATTAGGATTACCTACTTTGTTCATTCTACTCCATTCCTTTCGTAGATTGCTTATAGATTGTTTCTTAAGTTCTTTATATTCTTTTCTAATTGATGCTGGATCCCTTGACTCTTTAACATTACCATCCATATCTAAATAATCTGGTTTTGCATCTTCGTCTAAATCTTTATCTTTGATAGCCTTTTTCATTGGCTCTTTTTTATTGCCATCACCATCCATATCTAAATAATCTGGTTTTGATTTAGATTCTTCAAAAAATTGTTTCATTTCTTCAAGTAATTTCATAATGTTCCTTAAAATTCTGAAAGTTTATATACGTTAATATCACATGTACCGGCTGATGCACTTATATAATATGTCGCGAATTCATGTATTTCACCAGTATTCAATGCATCAGTAAATACTTGTCCGCCATCATATAAACTAGCAGTTGCTTTAGAAATGTTTATTGATATAGGTCCAAAACCATACATGGAACCAGTAAGATATAACTCTCCGCCAGTAAAATTATGAACGCCTGAATATTTTCCAGTAGGTCCTAATTGTTTTGCAATATGGTTTGATCCGGATCTATAACCGGCTTCTCCTGTCCAATAAGCATTATCATATACTCTAGCCATTATTTAGTCTCCATATTTTTAAGTTCATTTACTAATTCATAATATCGTAACATTGTTAACACATCTTTATCTTGAATAGAATGTTGATTAGATAATTTTGTTAATAAATTAGCAACTTCAGTTAATTTAATACGAATTACTTTACTTGGAATAGAAGATTTTAATGATACAATATTAGATTTTAATTGCGTCGTTTCTCGTAAAATATATTTTTTTAAAGCAGTTGTATTAGTCACATTATTAATGTATTCACGTAACATATTTTTTTGAGCTGCTGATAATGAATTGTACTTTTCATTAAATTTATCAACAACTAATTTTGATGCTAATAATCTAACATCTTTATGTTGTAAGGATAATTTAGGTGCATCATCTTTTTTAGCAACCTGAGTTTGTATATGTTCTATTAACGCATGTTTACTAGATACGTAAAGTGCTGGCGAATCTGCTTCTGCATATTCAAATATTTTATATGTTGAAGCATGTATTTTATAATTTGTAATTCTGGAATTAAAAAATTCTTCTAAATTATATGTATTTTTTAAATCTTTAATTAAATTATATTTATCACGTCGTAGCTGTGATTCGCTAATCTGTTTACGTGCTCTAACAACGGCGGCTAAAAAATCGGCTGCCTTTGCTTCTGATAAGAATTTTTCCTGTGCTAATGTACGATATAATTTTAATTCTTTAGCTAATTCAGAATTAGATTTAAAATGTTTTTTAATCACGCGAAGTGCTTTAGAATCTTTATTATTCATTGTGTCCGAAGCCACTTGTCGTACGAGCAATTCAAATATAATACCGGTGTTTTTAACTTTAGAATGTTTTATTCGTTTCATGAAATGTCGCCCTGTATAATCATACTTTTTAATAAATATGCTATAGTTTTAGAAATCAATATATAATTAATCCTCAATTAATTGAGACTCATCTAACAATGTTCCAGAATCAGTTTCTTGAGTTTCTTTTAACAACGTTTGTTTTATAATTTTTGATGATTTCATTGAATTGATTAATGAATTAATTTGTATGTTTTCTGTACTTAACGGCGATCCTCCACGATATTGATGTTGTAATGGAGATTTATCTGTAGCTAATGATGTTCCTAATGATTTAATTGCTAATGGATCTCGGCCATGAGGCGAATTATGAGTTCCCCATGATTGATGTTTTTCTGGACGCCCGGGGCCTGCTACATGTTCTTGCTCTTGACCTGGTAATAATCCACCTTTATCGGCAACATGCATCGAAGCAATATCATGAGGTGTACCAAATGATTGATTTGTTTTTGTAGGATCATTACCTTCTGATTTAATTTGTTCACGACGGAAATCTTGTTTTAAATCTTCTATTACTTGTTCTTGTTCTCTAATCCATTCATCATTGCTCAATCCAAATACATTTTCATATATCCACCGGTGTGAAAATAAATTAGATTCTTTCATATTTGTAGCTAATCCAATTTTACTTTCTAATACTTCTACTTTTTGTTTTTCATATATAATAGATGGGTTAGTTAAAGACAATTCAAAATTAACTAAGTCTGCATCAGTATAACCTTGAGTATATAAATGAACAATTGCAATTTTTGTTAATTCAGATGTAAATATTTTTTGTATACGTTCAATTGTTCTTGAAAATCTCACATCTTCAGCCGCTAATGTAGCTTTTCCTTCCACGCCTTCATCATATCCTAAAAATGCTTTAGGTACCTTTAACGCTGCAAATAATTTATTTTTTAGATAGTCAATATCTTCAATTTGACCTTCTGATGATAATCCAGGTAATGCTTCAATCGATGTTCCAGATTCTCCTCCACGCACTGGCATAAAGTAATCTTCAATCATATTCTGCATATTAAATTTAAGATTATAATCACCTGTTTTTTCGTCGATATAAGGAGTTTTTTTCATTTTATTGACAATAGATTGAATATGATTATCAACCTCAGCCGGTGGTATATTACCTACATCTATTTTAAATATTCTACGTTCTGGGGCTCTCATTATTCTATGAATTAACATTGCATCTTCCATTAATGTTAATTGTTTAAATATTTTTCTTGCAGGCTCGATCATTGATTTACCATATGGTAAAAAGTTTGTATCTGATAACATTCGGAAATGGGCTATTTCAAAAGGTTGAAATTCTTGAGCATTGCCTCCTTCTTTCTGATAAGAACCAAAATTATGAGAACCGCCTCCATGAGTATTTTGTAAAGAAAATTTAAATGCATATGGATTTTCAGGATCAAATCCTTCTTCGCGAATAATTTCATATGCAGATAATGGAGTTACATTAACAACACCAATTTCTTCTTCAATATCTAAATGTAAATAAAAATCACCATATTTGCATGCGTTACGGATCCATGGCCATAAATTATAATCTACGTTTAATATATCATAAAATAAATTACGAAGAATTTTTCTTATTTCATCATTAGGAGATGTAATAGTTAAAGTATCACCATCAGCATCTTTTACAGTAGATTCGTCTGCATAAATATCTAAAGCGGAAGATAATATTGGATCCATATCCATGGCCTCGTAATCTGTAAATAACTCTACTTTTGAAGTATGGAATGTTTGATTTTGGTTATATGTACCATAACCTGGCATGCCACGATGTACACCGGAAAATCTATCAACATATCTTTTGTTACTTAAATTTCCTGTAGACTGTAAACGGTTTGTGTCAACTGCTTTTAATCTATTTTTTGAGATTCTGCGTACAACTACATTAGTTGCAAATAATCTACCTAATCGTGCTCTTAATGAAGTATCTGTCATATTTTACCTATATAAATAAATATTAAAGTAGCCACTTTAAATCGTTATTTTCACCGTCACCGGATTTCCATTGCCATTCTTTTGGTGTTTCTTGAGTAGCCGAATATACTCCTTGGGATTTTCCAAAATGTCCTAATGCTTTTCTATTTAAATCCATTCCTTGTTGTTGTAATCTTAATGCAGTATCTCTCATCCATAACCCAGTAGAAAAGGACATTACTAAATCATCATTATATCCACGCGATGCCTCTGCTCGATGACCTAACCAAACAAATGTAAATAATTCATCTATTAATCGTTTTGAATGCACTAACGGTGTTTTATCTCTAAAATACGTTTCTAATTTTGATATCACCAATGGACGAGTTCTAGAAGTCATTGAAAATCCAGGAACTGTTTTTGATTTACCTTTCAAATCATAACCTTTACGTAATTGTACATCTTCATCCACATAACCATCTTGTTTATACGAATAATATAAATTTGAATATCCTTTATCTAACGCAACTTGAATTGATGCCCAACCAATATTAGCGTTTTCAATTACTAGCAATGCATTATTATATTCTGTCGCAACTGCTATTAACATGTTACCATATTCAGTTGTTCCAATTTTACCTTTATACTCGGCTACTTGATGGCATGCTTCTGTATCAAATACATGAAATGCGGAATAATCTGTGGAATCTCCACGTGCAACATCTGCAACTACCATATAATTTTTATTATAATCTGCATATTCCCAAATCCAAAAATTAGAATCAATACCCCGTTTTTCTATAGGATCTTTAACATGTGTATCTGCATACCATTGTAATATTGAACCATCTACAACAGTATGTCCGGATGATATAAAATCACAATCACATTCTTGTGCCGCGCCTTTCTCTCCTAACAATTGAGTTTGTTTAGATCTCCATTCTTCATCTCTATCAGGATGTACAGTCCAATGCAATTTAATTGTGTTAAATTCTCCGCCGGCTTCAGCGTCAACCCACATCCGATGAAACCAATTACCAACACCATTAGGAGTTGATAATGCAATACAATCACCACCAGTTGCTAACGTTTGTTGAGCCGCAGTCCATATTTCATCGATACGGTCAATAAAAGCTGCTTCATCAAATATTAATAATGATAATGCTTCAGAACGACCGGCATCTCCTTTGGAAGAAATTGCTTTAATCTGAGAGCCATTTGCATACCGCAATGATAATTTATTATCTTCTAATGTTTTACCTTTTAACCAATTAGGTAAATTTTCATTCATAACTCGTACTTTGGTTACAAGATTTTTAGCAACGTCTTGTTTTGTCGCAATAACCAGAACGTTAAAATCTGAACGGAATATCATTTTCCATAAAGCATATCCAGCTGTTAATGTTGATATACCTAATTGCCTAGATTTTAAAATAATATTATATCTATTTTCTTTTAATTGAGTTAAAGATTTTTCTTGGAATGGATATAAGTTAAATAGCATTTTTCCACGCGTGGGATGTTGTATTATACAATATTTACGCATAAAATGTATAGGATCTTGAGAACACCGTTTGTATTCTTCGCTTATAATTTCTTTAAGAGATTTCTTTACTGCCATTATTTTAAATATAATAAATTATTTGCAATATCACAAATTATTTCTTAACTCTTTTTTCCATGGTACGGCCGCCGAAGTAGGCACCTATGACAGTTATAAGTACTAATTGAAGTAAATCTGTCCATTTAGCTTCTACTTCAAATGCTATGGTGCCGGCGTCTATGAATATCATTAATACTGTAGATACAACTAGAAATATTAAAACTAATGGTCTTACATTTTTTGATAACCAAGAATCTGAATTCATATCAGCGGACCATCTGTCAGTGATATTCTGTTCCATTTTAGCTTCATGATCTGCAATAAGTTCTTGCATTTTACGTTTAGCTTCTAATTTTTCTGCCTTTGTAGTAGTTAGATTATCTAATACGCCGCCTACACCTTCAACTAATTCTTTTGCTCCACTCGAAAATATTTTATTTAATATACCCATATTGTTCTTTCATTAATTTAGTAACTTCCGATTTAATTAATTTTGTCATTTCATCAATTTGCAATTCTGCATCTTTATCTGCGGCGCTTACAGCAGATTCCATTTCTGACTGTAATTGTTTTTTCTTTTTAGTCATTTGTTTTAATTTAGAAATCATTTGCTGTTTTTTAGCACCATCTGCTTTGGCATATTGCCCAGCCATTTTTTTCATATCTGCAACTAATTTATCAAAATCTTTTCCAATTTTATTTAACGATCTATTTTTTGCCATTACCTTTCTCCGCAAATTTATTTCTAATATTTTCTTTTAATTTTTTGTAATCTGTTTCAATACGATTGATAGTAGATGAAATATCTACTTCTCCACGTTCGCCATCAGCATTACCCCAAACTGTTTCTGTGACAGACTGTTTTAATATTTCAACTTCTTTATCAGTATCTTTGAACCATGATTCAGCATTTGCCGACATTATTGTATTTTCATATTCTTTCCATGCAGATTCACCTTGAACTTTAATACGGCGTTCTTCTGCTAGTACACATCCAAAACACATTTTACGTTTAAACCAAAATTTAAAGTTAAGTCTTTTTTCTTTAGATCGCATATCAGTATCACATTTAGGACATTTATTTGGAACTGATAACGTATCTTGTACTGTTTTTAAAATAGAATTTTCGGGTTCATGTGATTTAAATCCATCATGTTGAGTAACGCGAGTTCGAATTCCAGTAGCTGATGTTTCGATCCAAATCTTTGGTTTACCATTATCAAACCGTTCAATGATATCATCTGCTGGTATTTCTGTTTTTGTAGAACCTGTGTAAATTGATTTTCTAGTTTGAGATTTATGTGTCCCAGCTAGCAATTCATTTACAGCTTTTATATTTTGTAACTTACTAGACATATTATCTTAATTGACCTAAACCGGTTTTAATTCTTTGGAAATACTTTACAAAAGTTTCTTTATCAACGCCGGCTTGTTTTATTAAATATGCTAAAGCCTTTGCTTTCTTTTTATCATCTAATTTTGCAATATCAGCAAACATACCAGATGCTCTTTTTATATCAGCAGCACCACCTAAATCTTTTTGTTGCAATCCAGCAGTTCTCTTTTTTCCCATTTGAAATTTATTTGCTTCTGCTACCGGTGCTTCTGGCGTAGATTCTTCTGCTCCTAAACCACCTTGTTGTAACATTTGAACCAGTTGACTTTTAACTGCTCTAGCACCGCCAGATACCAAGTTAATTACTTTAAGTAATCCAGCTGCTTGCTGTTTAGGTGTACCTGATGATAATGCTGTTTTTAACATTTTAATACCAGGTTGTTTTTCTAAACGTGATATACCAGTTTCTGCTCTACCAGTTACGTCCACTTCTTTTAAAGATTTACGAATTTCTTTTCGTATAGTTTCTCTTAAAATTGATTCTTTCATAATGTCCTTTATTATATTTTATATAAATATACAAATGTTACTTAGTAAAACCTTTATCCATTGCAAAATTAGCTCTACTAAATTCTACACGATCTACAAATTTAACTCCTTGCCCGATTCGATCAACTGCTACATATCCTTCCGGAGCAGTTACTCTTAACCCACCTTGGCCATCGTCTACAAAGTGTTTTGTATTATATACTGCATTATTATATTTTTTAACAAATATTAATTTTGCATCTGCTAATAATTTTGATACAATAAATATATTTAAAATATCTTGTTTTCTTTGATTAAACATTGCCAATTGTTCTTGTTTTGCGGCAGTAGCCTTTTCTATTCCACGGTCTGATTTTAATTTTGCTATCTTTTTATCAGTACGAAGTTCGAACCATTTCTGAAAGGCTTTATACGATATGGCCGCATTATCAACAAATTGTCCGGTTTTTATTTCCTGGTTAAGATATATGTTTAACAATGAACTTGGTAGATTATCATAATTTATTTTTATTGAATCAGCCTTTTTAATCATCATTGCAACTTCTTTTGCTTCAGATGCTGTCAATGTTACTATACCAGTAGTATCTTTAAAAAATGCATCATCGAACCATACATTAGGATTACGTTTTAATCCACTGACATCCGCACCAAATGATGCGCCGCTATCTAATGACCGGTATGTTGTATGAAACACAATACCTAATTTTGCAGAAGCAACTTGACTTCCTAATTCAGAGTCTGCATCTACTGCATATGTAATTGTATTTGGTCTAAATGAATAATGCTTTTTGCCATCAATATTTGTAGATTTTAAAATACTTTTATCAAACATAAAATCGCCTTGCAATATATTTTTAATTCCTAATGCTGGTAAATATTCTAAAGCTAATTTTAATTTATCAGCTAATCCTTGTGCATGGCCATGATTTAAATCTATATCTTCTTTTGTGTAGTTAATCTTAGGTTCTTTATTAAAGATGGACTTTGTTCCTACAAAAAACTGTTTATTATCCGGATTAATTCCTGCGAATATGGCTGGTGCACCATCCCATTTAACTGATGTATTAACTTTTGCATCGCT
>Ga0075468_10001239_pt1 | contig 10718 bp, 10 predicted proteins | sample DEB08_DNA_12_FD_77578 | JGI IMG/M metagenome (GOLD analysis project Ga0075468, IMG submission 77578) | Aqueous microbial communities from the Delaware River and Bay under freshwater to marine salinity gradient to study organic matter... | ecosystem: Environmental > Aquatic > Marine > Coastal ...
GCCTAATTTGGTCATACCCTGAGGGCTCAGACCGATCAGCACCTGGTCGCCATTCAAGCTTACCAGTAAGAGTTTCTGGCGACCACCAAGGTTTTGTATCTCCAGCAGTTTAAGCCGTCTATTGCCGCTGTTACCCAGGTTTGGTCCCAGTTTTTTGATCGCAAAAAGCGTGGCCACCAACATGCCTATCACCAGCAGCAAAGATGCCATCATCGACAGCCATTCTGACCAACCAAACTCAGTCAACATAGGGTTCTCTATTTAAAGGTTAGCTACGCGCTCTACCGCTGGTATTACTCTGGTCAATTTAACACCATAACGGTCATTGACCAAGACAACTTCACCCTGAGCTACCAGTGTATTGTTTACTAGCAGATCTAGAGGTTCACCAGCCAGCCTGTCTAGCTCGACAACACTGCCCTGGGTTAGGCGCATCAAATCACGGATTTTGAGCTCCGTTCTGCCCACTTCAATAGAGATGGTCACCGGAATATTTTCAAGAACATCCGCATTAATACTTACTGGAGCATCCAGCTGCGCAGCCTGCCCCGTTTCTTCTGCCGCTTCGACTTCTTCATTTATTTCTGGATCTGACATAATGTTTCTCGCTGTTGTTACTTCAATAATGGTTGGTTGCTGGAGCCCTGAGTTCTAGTCCTCGGGCCTCAGCGCATTGATAACCTGTACTGCCATCTGCGAACCCTGCACGCCGATCTCTGTGTCAAAGAGCGGGACATTCCTCACCAATAGCCTGGCGTAATCGTCTTTTTTAAAGAAAATAATATCGCCTTCTTTCGCCTGATTGAACTGTTTAAAGGTAGTTTCGAGCTCACCTAGCACCACCTTTACCTCTAGCTCAGCATCTATGGTGGCTGAACGTAAATTGTTGCGCCAGGAGTCATCGGTCTCCTGCTCCCCACTCTGTACCCGGCTGGAGAGAAGATCGCGGACCGGCTTCAGCATGCCATAGGGATAGACAATAGCTATGTCTCCGCTGGCACCATCGCCAAAATCTAGGGAGAACCTATTAACAATAACCAAATCGTTCTCTTCGGCTATTTCTATAAATTGTGGGTTGATATCTGAGGCAACCGTTTCACATCTAACCGGCATAATAGGCGCCCATGCTTCTTGCAGAGAGCCAAACAGAATATTGGTCATTATGTTGATAATGCTGGATTCAATGGGTGTAAAGGCACGATCAGACTGAAGATTGATCTTGCTGCCGCCGAAACCGCTAAAAAAGTTGTCCAGGCAGGCAAATATAATATCTGGCTCAATGCATACCATCGACAGTCCACGCAGTGGATGCAGATTAATCGAACTTAGCGCTAACGGCGCCTCCAGGGTTTTCATATAGTCCTGAATGGCCATGATTTCCGCTTTGGCAGTGTTTACCTTGGCGGTGGTTCTCAATACGTCAAGCAGACCCACTCTGAACTCTCGAACAAAGCGTTCATTAATAAGGTTGATAGCCGTCAGATTCATGCTCAGCGAGCGATCTTCATTGGTAATATCGTGCTTAATAGCCAGGGCGCTAATATTTAGCCCTGTATCTGTCTCGATAGAGCCATCCTCAATACCAGCTGTAAGAGCCTCTAGCTCTTCTGGGGATAGTAGATTGTCTGTATCAGCCATAGTGGCCCTCGCAAATTACTCAATAGCAAATAAATGTCAATATTATTCGATAGCTTCGGAACTCTGTCCATTTGACTATCTGTGGTCAACTGCTCGCTTATCTAAACTTCAATATCCAGCCCATGGCTGGAGACCCGCCGCCGCTGACTGTTGCCGCTGTCTTCAGACTTTTCCGATGCCTGCTGATTAAAGCGCTCTGGGCGCTGCTCAGCTGTCGAATTTCCGTCTGAATGCTGCCTTTGACCAGCACCTAATCCTATATAAGCAGAATCTATGCCATGTTGATCAAGTGCTTCACGCAATTTTGGCAGACTGTCCTGCAACAGCTCTCTGGTTAAATGTTTGGAGGCATTAAAATGCGCCTCTAACTCGCCATTTTTCATCTCTAGCTGTATTTCAATACGGCCTAGGGACTTGGGGTGAATATCCATCTCAACACGCCAGGCTCCCCGAGCAATCTGGGCGCTTAACCTCTGACCCAGTGCCTCAGTCAGACGTCTCGACATCTCCATATGCTGGTCGTGCTTGCGCCAAGCCTCCGGCTCTGCGCGCTCTGGAGTGGCTGTTCTGGTCTCTACCGATGACTTCTCGGTGAGATCCACCCGCACCTCAGATACCTGATTCTGTAACGTGGCTGCCTCGCTAGTCATACTGCTAGCCATATTGCTAGCCAACAAGTTAGTTGGCGCTGGCACTGATGCTATGCGCGATTCTAAAGTGCTCAGCTTTGGCAGCACATCTTGCAAATTAATTGTGTCTAATTTCAGTATCGACAGTGAGGACCGATCAGGGCTCCATTTATCATTCTGCGCCATAGCCATGCGGCTCTGAACCAGCACCCCCAATGCCTCAGCATCAAAACCCTGAGCTCTGGCAAATGCCATAACCGCCTCTTCAGAAGGCTCTTTGCCGCCGAGCAGCAATTTTATCCCCCCTTCCAGAGACCGGCTCTCTAATTCAATGTCCCCCTCTGCCCTGGCTGGCGCAACCATGCCGCTTTTCGGCGGTGGGTTGCCACTTTTTGCCGCCATCAATCTGTCAAAATTTTCCTTGAAGGCGACTTTAAATCTGTTCGCTGTGCCATCCAGTAAACTGTCGCCCTGCGCTGAGTGCGCCGACTTTACTGCATCTACAGGCTCTCTTCGCTCTGTAGCTAAACTTTTTGTAATGTCCATTAACCTGTTACTCTCAATGAATTGCCTGATTCCTATTATTGGAATTGCAAGACACGTGCCAATACTGAAAACCTAGTATTGGCTGCGAGAGTTAAGGTTAAACTGCATCATACTTTGGGCTTCAGCCTCTCTGCTCTCTTTGTATGCCAACAGGGCGCGCTGCTTTTGCTTAGCCCGCTCGGCTAACTGTTCATATTTATGTCGCTCCTGCTCGGCAAGCTGCAACTGTTTACTGGCCTCATCGCAGTCGTGCTGATACAGGGCCAGCTCTCGTATGGAATCCGTCTTAATGCTCTGCAGTTGGACTAGGAACTGACGGAAATTGGCTGCCTCGGTGGTGCTGTGAGCGCGGCGCTGAATACCGTTGAGCTTTTCAGCATATTCCACCAACATTTGGTCGACTTTTTGGTCTCGGTCTATGGCCTGCTCTTTTCGCGACAGGGCATTGTCGTAGCGGAATCTAGCCTGACGTGCCTCTGTCTGAGCCTTGCTTGCCAGGACATCCCAGACTGGGGTATTGCTCATGACTGCACCGCCGTCAGCTGCTGCATCATGGCATGACAGTTATCGATTGAGACCGACTCGTCACTGGACTGCTGCAACAGAGATTCCATTTGTGGGCGCAGTCTGATGGCCTTATCCAGGTCCTGGTTGGCACCAGTCTCATAGGCGCCCACCTGAATTAGATCCTGATTTTGCTGATACAGGGTCCATAGGCGGCGGAACAGATTGGCGGACTTCAGCTGTTCAGGGCTGAGTAGGCTGTTCATCACTCTTGATATAGACCCCGACAGATCAATGGCCGGGTAATGGGCTGCATCTGCCAGTTCTCGGGATAACATTACCTGGCCGTCCAGTGAGGCTCGGGCTATATCCACGATCGGGTCAGCGCGGTCATCACCTTCAGCCAACACGGTATAAATGGCGGTAATGGATCCTACACCTTTGCGACCCACACCTGCTCTTTCAATAAGTCTTGGCAACAGGGCAAATACCGAGGGCGGATAGCCCTTGGCCGTGGGTGGCTCACCTATGGCCAGTCCAATCTCGCGCTGGGCGTGAGCCGCCCGAGTCAGGCTGTCGCAGAGTAACAATACATTTTTACCCTGATCGCGAAAATACTCCGCAATCAGATGACTGAGGTTTGTGGCTTTCAATCTGAGAACTGGGGAAACATTGGCCGGTGCGGCCACAACAACAGATTTGGCCAGGCCCTCTTCGCCCAGTGTCTGCTGGATAAATTCTTGAACTTCACGCCCGCGCTCACCAATAAGCCCTATAACCACCACATCCGCTTTGGTGTTGCGTGTCAGCATGCCAAGCAGCACACTTTTACCCACACCGGAGCCGGCCATCAGTCCTATACGCTGGCCCTGACCCAGAGTCAGACAGCTGTTAATTGCCTTGATACCTGTATCCAGAACTTGCTTGATCGGGCCGCGCTCCATAGGGTTAATCGGCAGGCCCTCGAGGCCTAGCTGGTCTGTATAGGCTATGGGGCCCTTGTCATCCAGGGGCTGCCCAAGACCATCGACAACTCGGCCCAACATGGCATTACCCAGAGAGGCCTTGGAGTGATTTGAACGCACCCAGATTCGGGCGCCAGGCCCTATGCCACTGGGTTCAGTAAAGGGCATTAAATAAAGCAGTTCATTGTGAAACCCCACCACCTCGGCATCGATAAAGGCGCCAGTATCAATATTTTCGACCTGACAGTGCGCTCCCAGCGGAGCAATGATGCCCTTGGCTTCGAGGGTAAGGCCTACAACCCGCACCAGTTTGCCGCTTGCCGACAGTTCCGGCGCGCGCAAATGGGCTATGTGGTTGTCAACCTGAGTGGCGAAGTCAGTCATTGGACTCAGCACCCTGGTCGGTCTGTGTCTGCCGGCTTTGATCCTCAGCTGTAATATTCTCGGTGGGCTCTAAGCCGCTGTCCTCTGGCGAGGAACTATCTAATTCGGTTGCCTCTTTAAAGGCCTCTGCGGAGGGCTCATCCTCAGGAATAGGATCAGTGTGCAGATCTACTTCTTCCGCTATGGGCTGCAGCTCTGGCTGTATATCCGTTTCTTCGGTAGGCTCTAGTTCCACCGCACCTTCCAGGACTTTTTCTTCTACCTGGTTGGCAAAGTTATTATCAAACTCTGGCCTGGTGCTGGTCATTGGCTGGCCGAGCAGCCCCTGGGACAGGCTGTCAAGTCGGTGCTCGATCAGGTCTTCGATGGCACTGTCATCAATGCTGAGTTTGACGCTTCCAGATGACAGCTGGGGATCGGCTCGCACCTCTAGGCTGTCCATTTCTCCATCTAGGGTAGCGGTGAATTTATCTTTATCCCCGGGATTGAGATAGAGGATAATCGGGGCCTCGCCCTGCTGTTCCACATCTTTCAATGCTTCGCTAATCAACCTCTCTATAACGGTCGATGATTGGGCGAGCTCTCCCCGCACCAACTGCTCGGCAAGATGCAGAGCGAGCTTTTTAAGGGGGTCGTAAAAACCAGTCATATCCTGTTGAGCTGCGCGAATACTCTCAGTCAGTTCATCGAAACTGGTTTTGGCGGCAGCCAACTTTGCTTCACTTTCATCTGTGCCACGCTGATAGCCCTCTTCAAAGGCCTCTCGAATCGCCTGTTGGTGAGCGGCTTGGGTAACTTCCTGCTCCTGCCTCTGCTGCTCGGCAAGCTGTTCCTCGGCGCTCTCCTGTTGAGAATCGCTGTCGGCAGCCGGGGAATCCTCTGACGCTGGGGACTGCTCATCCAGCAGTTCACCGCCTGTATCTTGCCCTGGGCCACTCAGAACCTGGGGCTGCCACTTGGTAAACTTAGATGGCCGACCACTTGGGTCACTGTTGTCCCAGGATGTGGCTGCAAAAGCCTTAGCCTTTTGGCGCGCTCGCAGCAGACCATTTAGCCGCCAGGATACGGATGATTTTGAATTAGACAAAACTCTCACCAGATCCTACCAGCATCATTTCACCATCGTCGGACAGCTTGCGAGCAATCTTCATAATGGCACGCTGGGCATCTTCCACTTCAGCCAGGCGCATTGGGCCCTTGGCTTCCATATCGTCTATAAGCAGTACTCTAGCTCTGGCAGACATATTGGAGAGGATCTTCTCTTTGGTTGCCTCATCCGCGCCTTTCAGTGCAGGCATAAGCAAGTCTTGTTCTACATTGCGCAGCAATGTCTGGATACTGCGGTTATCAACCTCGGCGAGATTTTCGAAGGTCAGCATCTTATTTTGAATTTCGGTTGCCAGTTCTTCATCTTTTTCTGTCAATGGATCAAAGACACCAGAGACAATCTCACCAGAAGAAAAGTTCATAATCTTGGCGGCCGTGGTAATGCCCCCTAAATTCGACGCCTTGGCGGTAGTCTTTATCAGCTTTTCAGAAAGTACGCCTTCGAGTTCAGCCATTGCTGAGGGCTGCACGGAATCCAGTTTTGCCAGGCGTTCAATAATTTCTGCATGCTTATCGTTGGGCAGAAAACTCAGTACCTGAGAGGCCACATCGCTGTCGAGAACCGAAAGAATAATAGCCGAAACCTGGGGGTGCTCATCCGTCAGAATTTCACCTATGGCTCTGGGGTCCATCCACTGTAAAATCTCAAGCTCCTTAGTCGAGCCCGCTGGCATAATTTTTGCCAATACAGTGGAGGCCTTGTCGTCGCCGAGGGCTGCCTTGAGCACATTGATCACATAGTCGTTGGCGCCCATGCCCAGATCAGTCTGATGCTTGATCACATTAATAACGTCATCAACTACCATGCCAACCAGATCTCTGGAGAGATCCGAGACCTCTACCATAGCTTTACCCAGGGCATTTACCTCGCGGCGATTTAAAAATCGCATAATGTCGGCAGCCTGTTCTTCGCCGAGCAGCAGCATAAGTACAGCTGCTTTCTGGGCGCTTGCCATTGCCGCAAATTCGGCATCTAAAGGACTTGCCTTGGGCGTCTCTTCGACAAGATCATTTTTCTTTGCTTTCTTTGCCATAGTCTTAATTCCTAATCAATCTCAAGCCTAGCGGATCATTTTCTTGAAAACATTGGCCACACGCTCTGGCTCTTTAGCCACAAGCAACCGAATCAGTGCCACCTTGTCATCATAGGTTCGTGCATTGTCCATAAATTCTGGAGAGATGGTTGATTTGTTTTCCAGGGCCCTTTTCGCATCATAGAGTGACACATCTTGCTCTGTTTTGCGGCTACCCATGGGTTCACCATCTAAGGATTTTCCAGCGCTTTCGCTACCCCTCAATGCTGCCTGGGCTGCGGCAGCTTCAGCTTCCATATTGGCCACATAGGTGCCAATGGTTGGCTTTACCACGAAGTACAGCAGGGCAATAAATAACAGAACCGCAGCCAGGGTTTTGATCATGCTGATTACCTGGGGATTTTCGTACCAGTTACTCGTAATTTGTTGGGGCGGTGGTGCCGGCTCAAACTTGGTAGAGACTATGGTGACCACGTCACCGCGAGCGGCGTTAAATCCAACGACACTTTTTACCAAGTCGGTGAAGCGCTCTAACTCCTGCTCAGAATAACCCTCGGCAATACCTGTCTCTTCATTGGCTTCAGGTGTATTGAGCACAACAGCAACTGATAGCCTTTCCAGCTTGCCACCCTGACGCTTAACATGGCGAACTGCACGGTCCATCTCATAATTGCGGGTTGTCTTGCTGCTTAGAGTATCTAGGGTATTGGCTCCGCCTAAACCTTCCTGAGAAATAATCTGCCCGTCAATAACGGCGGTCGCATCCAGAGGAGCGGCATTAGAAGTGGCGCCTGGAATACCACCAGAGCCCGCACCTGAACTTTTTTCTTCCACCAGGATTTCTGAGCGAGCTCGCAGGCCATTGTTATTGCCGTCGTATTCTTCATAGGTGGACTCAATTTCAGTAAAGTCGACAAGCACATCAACTTCGGAGCGCACATTGCCGGCGCCCACAACCTGGGATAGAAAGGCGTCAATGCGGTTGCGGTACGAATCTTCCAAGCGCTGCTTGTGAGCGATCTGCTCAACATTGTGGCTTGATGAGGCCAGTTGATTGCTGTCTGTCAATAATTTTCCCCGCTGGTCCACTACGGCCACGTCGTCTGCTGACAGATAGGGAACGCTGGATGCAATCATATGCACGATCGCCTGTACCTGTGAAGCTGAGATAACTCGCCCTGGATAAGGAGTGACCACTGCGGAGGCTTTAGCAGGTGTGCGGTTGCGCACAAATACACTCTGCTTGGGAGAGGCCAGATGAACCCGCGCGGACTGGATGGTCCCTATTTGACTAATGCTGCGTGCCAGCTCGCTCTCCATTGCGGATACATAGCGCACCTGCTCCATAAATTGGCTGGTGGTCATTGAGGCATCATCATTTAGCGACGCTATGCCCCCCACTGTGCCACTCTGGGGAAGGCCTTTGGAGGCTAAAAGAATTCGAGCCTCGTGAAAACGCGAGTCAGGAACCTTAAGCTGTCCAGTCTTTGAATCTATAGAGGCACTGAAGTCTGCTGCAATAAGGGCTTCAAAGGCCGCCTGTCTGTCCGCATCTGAAAGCCCTGGATACAGGGTTCTGTAAGGCGGCTGCTGTACCCAGGAGTAAGCAATAATAAACACAGCGAGGGTCAGCAGAGCCATAATTGCCGGCATGGATTTTTTCACTGCAGGCTGTGACATAACACCCTGAACACCGGCCATAGACAGGCCCGATGAGTCAGCTCCCGCTGCAGGAGCGGAACTTGCCTGTCCTGTGGGGGCTGCTCTATTGGGAGCCTGAGCTCCACCAGCCCTAGCTGGTGCTATATTCATATCCGCTGGATTTGCGACTGTAGTTGCCATAACTATTTTCTCTTTTCAGTGCTTACACTGGCATGTTCATGATTTCTTCGTAGGCTTTAAGCACTTTGTTTCTTATCTGCAAAGTGGCTTCAAAGGCCAGCGACGATTTTTGAATTTGCATCACCACATCCGTCAGGGGAATGTCTTCGCCACGCTCATAAGCGGTGCGCATAGTTTTCGAGGTTTGCTGTGTGGCATTGACTTCTTGCAACGCGCCTTTAATCGAATCAGCAAAGCCTGAAACTCCTGTTGGCTCTGTGGTTAGGCCAGAATTTGGAGAGATATTAACTCCCTCCGAGGCCTGAGCCTGGTACTGTCGAATTTGGCTGAGAACCGACTCGACATTTGCTGCATTAGTTGGATTAATCATCTTCTAACCCTCCTAGCGCGCATAGGCTCTGGTGACAGGCATACCCTGTTCACGCAGACGCTGTAGTTTGTGACGCAGTGTTCTTGGACTGATGCCGAGCTTCTCCGCAGCCTGGTCACGGCTGCGCGATGCCTGTAGGGCCTCGGAGATAGTCTTGTATTCGCTGCTTTTAATTGCATCGCTCAGCTGGTCAATGGGTTTGCTAACCGAGGTTTCTCGGGGTGCGTTATCCGAGTAAAAAGGTTGCGCAGCTCGCAGATTTGCACCGGCCAGAGATCGAGCATAACTCAGATCAGAACTTTCAATGGTGGGAATATCATCATAGATCAGATGCTCTGTATCAATGACACCCTGCTGTGCCAGAACCATTGCGCGAATCATCACATTTTGTAATTCACGCACGTTGCCGGGCCAGGGATAGGCCAGCAGACTTTGCTCCGCCTCCGGGGTAAATGTCATAGCCAGATTTTGACCGGCCTGCTGAGAGATAAACTGCTCCACCAGAGGAATAATATCCCCGGTGCGTTCGCGCAGCGGGGGAATACTGAGCTTAAAGGCACTGAGTCGGAAATATAAATCTTCGCGGAAGGTACGCTCAACTATGGCATCTTTTAAATTGCGGTTGGTGGCGGCAATTACTCTTATATCCAAATCTATAAGCTTCTGGCCCCCCAGGCGCATAAACTTGCGCTCTTGAAGAATTCGCAGGAACTTTGCCTGCAGGTGGAAAGACATTTCGCCAATCTCATCCAGAAAGATAGTGCCACCCTGGGCCTGTTCAAAAAGCCCTGGCTGCACCTTAGTCGCGCCAGTAAACGAGCCTTTATCATGGCCAAAAAGCATATCTTCCACCAGATTTTCTGGCATGGCTGCACAGTTAAAAGCAATAAAGGGGCCCCCATGACGAGGGGAGGCGTCATGTAATATGCGGGCCAAAACTTCTTTTCCAGAGCCTGTGGGGCCTGCCAGCAGAACTGTAACGTCCACGCTGGCGACGCGTTCGGCCAGAGCGAGCAGATTGCGACTCACAGGGTCGGCAAATACATAGGCAGACTTGCTGCTATTGGATTTAATCTCACTGGCGTCAAAAATCTGACGCCAGTCCTCCGGCGCAAGCTTATTATCGGGAACAGCGGTTAATGCGCCCTGCCTCATGGTCTTGATCACCAGATCAAAATTATCGGAAGGCACTCGAGCGATCACCGGCACAGATAGGTTGTAGGCAGCTAATTTAGCCAGCAACTCTTTGAGCGCTGAACTTTTGCCCACCACATTAACGACTACAACATCGGCAGTCATAAAGTCATGTTCTGAAACCTGAGTTAAACAGGCAGGCACTATGGCAATGGACTGCTCTTTGAAGGCGTTTAGATCTCGCGGGTTTACTGTCCCTGCGGAGTCGATCCAGAGTACCGAAGTCATGTTGTTCATTGATTTGTTGATCCTTTTCGTCGTTGCCACTTTGGCTTCTTTAGTCTTGAGATAGCAAGTTGCGTGCCAAATATAAATGTTGAGCAAAAACAATAGGTTAGACCAAGAGCGGCAAAGAACTGTCAATTTATTGCCAGTGGCAAGGCGTCGGCCAGCTGACAAATTACCGCCACATAGGCGGCACTTATTGGCCGCAAATAGGGCCTAACCGGCATAAAAGGGCAATATTTGAGGGAATTACAGAAGGAAAACTATAGCCCGCGGGCTG
>Ga0075468_10001244_pt1 | contig 10699 bp, 19 predicted proteins | sample DEB08_DNA_12_FD_77578 | JGI IMG/M metagenome (GOLD analysis project Ga0075468, IMG submission 77578) | Aqueous microbial communities from the Delaware River and Bay under freshwater to marine salinity gradient to study organic matter... | ecosystem: Environmental > Aquatic > Marine > Coastal ...
ATTAAATCTTATCGTTGGACAATGAAAGACATCTTTGCACCAGATGCACGAACAGAAGAAACACCGGAAATGCAATCTGAAGAAAGAGAATTAGAAGCTGTAAGTCAAAAAATTCAAGATAATTTAAAACGTGTACAAACATTAGATATCACAAACATGCATCCAGAAGATCTACGTAGATTGAGAGAAGCAGGACTTATACTAGAAGAATGATACAAGAATATCAAACACAGAATGAATTGAATCCAAAACTTTGGGATGGTGATCAACTAAAACCTAGTCTTCGTCTCAAACTGCTTAAGATTGCTCAATACTTTTATGAGTTCTTAGGCATCGATGCTACAATTAAAGGAGTTATTCTTACAGGCAGTAATGTAAATTATAATTGGACTGATACTTCTGATATTGACCTTCACGTACTTATCAATTATAAAGATGTAAATGACAGCATACCATTTGTCAGAGAATATATGATGGCAAAAAAGAGTATTTGGAACAATACTTATCCATTACAATATAAAGGTATGCCAATTGAATTGTATGCCCAGGATGAAAATGAACCTCATGCATCAACTGGTGTATATTGTTTGAGTTGTGATAAATGGCTCAAGACACCATCCCCAGAAGAAGTGTCAGTAGATGATATAGAAATAGATCGTAAAGCTGATCCTTATAAGTTTGAAATAGACAATCTTCAAGCAAATGATCCGCAACTTGAAATGAAGATTAAAAGTCTTAAAAAGAGATTGAAACGCATGCGTCAAACAGGCCTTGAAGCTTCAGGTGAATATTCAGTTGAAAACTTGGCATTCAAGACACTTCGTAATTCAGGACATTTAGCTAAACTCAATGATTTGCAGCAAGGCAATGTAATGACTTCATTAGCATTAGAAGCTTCAGTAGATGAAGTATATGCAGATAGCGGTTTAGGAAAATGGTTTGGTAAAGGTAAAAAGGGCGGAGTAGGCGGCGGAGGATGGGATCGTTATGATGCTCAAGGAAATCGTGTTGGCAAATGTGGAGATGCAAAAGACGGAGCAGCATATTCTGCTTGTTTGTCTAAAGGCAAAGCAGAAAAGTTAGGAAAAGATGGAAGAGCCAAATTTGTACGAAGAAAAAGAGATGCACAACGTAAAGCAGGAGATTCTAAAAAGGGCGGCGAACGTACAAAAGGACAAAAGCCAACAAAGGTTAAAACAAATGAAGAACAATTTAATCTATTTTTAGAAAAAAATGTTCCTAATGACTCAAGCAAATGGTCATACGCAAAGTCACAAGCAAAAAAGAAGTTTGATGTATATCCGTCAGCATACGCAAATGCTTGGGCAAGCAAAAAATACAAAGAGCTTGGCGGCACTTGGAGGAAATCAAAGAAATGAAACTAAAACATTTAGCACTAGAAGCAAAAACAAAATGTCCAGCACCGACACAAGACATTGCACTCAACTTGAAGAACAGACAGACTGCAATAGATGGATATGGATATGGACCTGCTGATCCATCTCAAGAAAATGAAAAGTTTTGGCAAAAGAAACAGGATATGTGGAATACAGATTCTGCAGATGAATTAAAAAATATGATCTGCGGTACATGTGCTGCATTTGACATAACAAATAAAACCTTGAATTGTATTAGCAAAGGAATTGGCGGCGAAGAAGCAACTGATCCATATGATGTTATTGATGCTGGCGAATTAGGTTATTGTAGATTTCTTAAATTTAAGTGTGCGTCTAAAAGAACTTGTGATGCTTGGGTTTCAGGTGGCCCGATAAAAAAGGAAAAGAATGAAAAGTAAAGGTTTAGGCGATGACATTGCAAAGATTACATCTGCAACTAAATTAGATAAGTTAGCAGAACGAATTAATGAAATTATTACCGGCAATAAAGACTGCGGCTGCAGCAAGAGACAAGACAAACTAAATAAAATATTTCCATATAAGGACAACTGATGAGCAAGAAAAAATTAAAAGAAGGATTTGGTATTGGAGAACTTCCTTCATCTAAACTTATGAAGATGAAAGTGGGTCTTAAAGATCTTGCACCAGCATTAAATCAACCAACGCCACCGCCAGTACCGGGAGGACTTTCGTCATCTAAACTAATGAAGATGAAAGGTAGCCTTAAAGATCTTATGCCAGAAGGCGATGGGTATCATCCAATACCAGGTAAAGTATATGATAATCCATATGCAATGGCATTTAAACCAGTAGACCAAGATGATACAAAAGGCATGGGCTTAACAAAGACATATACTACTGATTATGATCATGAAGGTAAAATGGCAAGAACACAACTTGAAAAGTGTATCGATCACTCACAAATGCTTCGTACGATGATTGATGAAAAAGCTGAGTTGCCGGCCTGGGTTCAAGCTAAACTAACAAAGGCTGCAGACTATTTGCAATCAGTTTATAATTATATGGATGGACAAGATGGAATGGATGATGACGGATTGTTTCGTAAAAAAGAATTGATTGATACATTGCGTCAGGATTTAGATGAAAAGATTCGCAAAGTAGAAGATGGTTGGGCTGTATATTCTAGTAAAGGTGGCAAACGTTTAGGTACGCATCCTACAAAGAAAGCAGCTTTAAAACAATTGGCAGCTATTGAGATCAGCAAGCAATCAAAGGGATGAAACTCAAAGAATTGATATATGGGTATCCAAAGTCTGGTGTTGTGAATAAAACAACCAAACAAGATTTTGACCGAGTACAATTCTACAAAGAATATTATGATAATCTAACTCCATCTGAATTTGATGTATATCAAAAAGATGAATTCATCATAATTAAAGTAAAGCCCAGAAAAGATGATTAAACTCAAAGACATATTACTAGAGGCTCCTAAAACAAATTTTAGTGCCGAACTCATTGATTTTAATGAATCAAATATATCTGCAGGACAAATGATATTTGATTATATTCGTAGTCATGAAAAGTTCGTACCATTTACTTATGATGATAAGGCAGGATATCCTCCAAAGCCATATGTCAAATCAAAAGGTGCACCTAAAGGACGTTTAACAATTGGCTATGGAAGTACAGACCCAGAGTATGCATACCCAGGAAATAAAATAACAGAAGTAGAAGGTAAAAGACTTTCAGTAACAGGCATCAATGATGCTGCTGATTGTATACGTCGTTGGCAAAGCAGAGCTAATGAGTTTGATGTGCATCAAAGAAAAATAACATTGAATATGTTTAGAGCATTAATTGACTTTGTATATAATGTTGGTTGTTCAGCTGCAGTGAATGGCGCAGTGTTTGAGTCAATTGAAGCAGGCGATTATGAAGATGCATATACTCGTCTTAAAACTGGGAATTGGGGACACGAATCTAGACGTACAGAGACTGCAGAATTATTTGCACAAGAAGGGTTTCCTAATAGATATATCAATATGGCAAATTTCAAAACCAAAAAATAATTTGGATCTTCCTACATAATTTAGTATAATAAAGTATGATAACGGGGTTTGGAATGTATGTAAATCATTTAGATAAATTTCTCAAAGTTGTGTTTAGCAATACAGAGGTTTGGCAATGGCCCACATCATGGTCAGAACTTGATAAACTTAAGTTTATTGATGAAGGATTAGAATATTTAGAAAAACAAGAAATGTACGAAGAATGCAAAAAGTTATATGAGCTCAAAAAGACGATCTAAGTATCAATTGGTTTTAAAAAATGATGACAAGAATTCATTTCAACACGTAATTACTTGCTTAATGGAAATTTGTAATCATAACTATTATCAGGCAGGTCAATGTGCAAACATAGTTCATCATAATGGACAATGTTGTGTATATGTTGGGTGGAAAGATGAAGTAGAAGAAGTATATGAGTTGATGCAGGCAGAGGGGTTGAAATTAGAACTTGTAAAGCATACAGGTCTGTAATGGTATTCTGAGTCATATGTTTTGTAAAAATACAAGAGATGTAGGATTTGAATAAAGATGTTTAAAGTTATAGCAAATATTAGAATGGGGTTGCTTCATGCAACATTTCATCGCAATATGAGACGTGCAACAGCTGCACGAAAGACTCAAGATATTGCAAAATTCAAACGTTATATATATGCAGCAGAAGATGCATGGAGAAAATTAGTTTTAATCAAAGAAAAATACAAATTATAAGTTATGGCTAGAAAAGGATACCAAGGCGAATCGCCAACAGACAGAGCAACTAATATCATGGATAAGTTTATGCAACGATCAGATCGTAAAGCTGCTCAGCAAGAAATAAAACCATTAAGACGAAAAGACCCAAATATTCCAATAGAATTGTGGCCATTGAAAGACCAAATTGAATATTGGGATAACCGTACGCCAAAACAATTATTTCAGTATAAATACACATACTCTTCTTGGTATGATGAAGTATTAGACAAATCTGGTATGTACCCGATCACATTCAGAGACTGTGTATCTAAACATCAGAGTAGATTGCAAGAATTATTTAATGAATGTACTTCTACTAGAGAAGCAGTTATAACATTGCAAAAGGAGAATATTATTTTCTAATGTGTGCAGATAAGTCACAATACAAGTATGTATATGGCAGAGGCCGTTCTGCGTTTAATCTGTCAGAGTCTGATGTACGTTATGCAATAGACAATACAAAGTCTAATGCCGAAGCAGCTCGTTTCATGAAAGTGTCATTCACTACATGGAAAAAGTATGCTAAAATGTATACAGATGCAGAGACGGGAAAGACTCTATATGATATGCATACTAATATTGCCGGAGTCGGAATATCTAAACGAGCACCTAGAGCATCAGCTGGACCGTATCAAATTGATGAAATTCTACAAGGAAAATATCCAAAATATCCTGCATGGAAACTTCGTAACAGACTGTTAGCATTAGGTATTATGGAAGAAGAATGTAATAGTTGCGGTTATAATGAACATAGAATTACAGATGACACAGTGCCTGTATTGTTAGATCATATTAATGGAGATAACACAGATCATCGTTTAGAAAATTTACAGTTGCTTTGTCTAAATTGTTATTATCAACAGGTAGGAAATCCATTCAAGCAAAAATCTCCTAGATTTTGGAATTACAATGACTTAGATTAAGTAAAGATTAATAAAAAAGTTAGTTACTTAATATTTATTTAAAATAAGGAGGTAACTATGAAAGTTTTATTAGCAGTTACCACAATCTTTTTACTTGTAACAAGTTGCTCAACTACAAGATCTATTAAGTTTTCTGGAAGTAATTTTGACGGGTCAAATGTTACAGTATATCGCGATGCTGAATCAGGCGCAATGATAAAACAAGTAATAGACGATGATTCTAAAAAGATTGTAGTAGTATACAAAAATCGTTAAGATGAGAGAGGCTTCGGCCTCTTTCTTTTTGTTCAATATTTATATGTGTATGATATCTTTAAAACGTTTAATAATTGAAGGTCGTTACGATTCAATAGTAACAGCATTGAGCAGAGAAATGTTGAATGCAATCAAATCTAGTTTTGAATCAACTAAAACAAAAAACGGCAAATTTGCGGGAACTAAAATATATTTCCGTAAAGGAGAGCAAGTACCTACAATAGATGGTGATGATTTCAGTCATATCTATTTTCATGAAGTTGAAAATGAACAAATACCATTAGAGTTCAAGATAGCACTACGGGTACAATGGATTGAAGGACTTGATGATTACAGAAAAGGTGGCGATGCATACAATGATCAGACTGATGATCCTGCTGATGCAACTACTGATCCATATATAGAAATACGGTTTGAATTAGACCCAGCAGATGCTCCAAACATATACAGCAAAGTTGCAATGGATCTAAGAGATACAATCCGACATGAAATAGAACATATTACACAAACTGGATGGAATTTGTTGCCAGGAAAGTATCTTCCAAATGATCAGGAACGAAGAAAACAAATTGAAACCGGCGAATTACCTGCTCGAGAATATTTCCTACTTCCAATGGAAATACCAGCTATGATACAAGGAATGTATCTGCAAGCAAAAAAATCAAGACAACCATTTTCTAAAATTGTTAATGACTATTTAGATCGTTTCATTGCAATGAAAGACGAAAATGGTAATTCATATATCACTCCAGACGACAAAGAACAGATTCTTGCAACATGGAGAAAACACGTACCTAAATTGGGATTAAAGGTAACATTATGATCAAATTGAAAAGTTTATTAGAGTCAAAAGCGTTGATGTCAGAAGCAATGCAATATCATTATGATAATAAAATTAGTATTACTGAAAACATATTTCGTGTGCAAAGTGAAGCAAGTTTCAATTTAATTGTTGAAGCACGTGAAATGTTTGATGCTGGCCATGCATGGTTTGAAGGACGTGATAAAGAACTTTTTGAAACTACTGATATAGGTAGATTTGCTACATTTGAAGGCAAACGTGTTCCGTTAGATCACCCAATGGAAATTCCACTCGATGAAGCAGAATACCAAGGCAAAAAAGTAAGTCTAGGAAAGCCAACCAAAGGTGGTCGTAAAAAGTATCAAGTATATGTTCGCAATAACAAAGGCAATGTAATTAAGATTTCATATGGTGATTCTGGAATGAAGGCAAATTGGAATGACCCTGGAGCTAGAAAGTCATTTGCAGCTCGTCATAGATGTCATATGAAAAAGGACAGAACTAAAGCTGGTTATTGGGCTTGTCGAGCACATAAAGATTTTGGACGTAACGTTTCAGGCAGATTCTGGTAATATGGCAGAAGAACGAGTTCCGTACGAAAATTTAGAAGTTACAGACAAATATATTATTAGAAAGTTTTTTCATAATATGAACTCAGAAGAATTACTCTGGCATCGAGATAGAGAAAATCGTTTAATAGAACACATATCAGGAAAAAATTGGAGATTTCAATATGACAATGAATTACCTATACCAATCGAGCCAAATCATTTTATCGACATTCCATCAGGTTGTTGGCATCGTATACATTGTGGATCAGATGATCTAATAATTAAAATCAATTTCTTGGAATCATAAATATTATTTCTTATAATATTGTATGGTATACACAGATTTTAAAATTATTCAAGACTTCGTTGATAAGTCAAATCTAACTAATTTGAACACAGATAAAATGGATGTGTTGAAAATATACACTCAACACGAATCAGTTAGAAAAGCATTAATTTATACATATGATACCTTTAAGCAATATGGTATTACATCTTCTAATTGTAAAAAGAATCAAGACTTATTAGGACATCCTAATACATATGGCGACTTCTTTCTTTTGCTAGATGATTTAAACAACAGAGTAATTACAGGTCATAATGCAATTGCTAATGTTAACAGATACGTGTTAGAGAATCCATTGTATAAAGATCTTATATGGAACATTATTGATCGTAATCTGAAAACAAGATCAACAGCCTCAATGATTAATAAAGTTTGGCCCGGGTTAATTCCGACTTTCGATGTAGCACTCGCAAATCCATATGACGAAAAGACAGCAAAGAAGGTCAATTGGGCAGATGGATGGTATGTTAGTCGTAAATTAGATGGAGTTCGTTGTATATGTGTCATTGACGATATTGGCCAAGCTAAATTCTTTTCTAGAGCAGGTAATGAATTCACTACATTGGATAATTTGAAGCCAGTTGTTGAATCATTAGGATTACGAAATCATGTATTAGATGGAGAAATTTGTTTAGTTGATGAAAATGGAGATGAAAATTTTTCAAGAATTATCAAAGAAATTAAAAAGAAAAACCATACAATATCGACTCCAAAATATTTTGTATTTGACCTATTAACAGCTGAAGAATTTCAGTCCAAAACAAGTAAACGAATCTTAAGCGACAGGTTACAATTAGCAAATCAATTGATATCAACAAAAGAATTATTAGAAGTATTACCACAATACCGAGCTGATGATCAAATATTTGCAGATCAAATGAAACTGTCAAAGGATATGAATTGGGAAGGCTTAATGTTACGCAAAGATGCTGAATATAAAGGTAAGCGTAGTATGGATGTCCTTAAAGTTAAATCATTCACAGATGCAGAGTATATAGTAATTGATCTAGAAAATGCATTGAATAGAGTAATTATAGACGGTTTAGAGACTGAAGAGCTGATGTTGAAGAATATTGTAGTTGAACATAAAGGAAATCGTGTAAGTGTAGGATCAGGATTTAGTCACGAACAGCGACGACATTATTATAAGAATCCAGACCAACTATTAGGGAAACAAGTAACCATACAATATTTTGAAGAAAGTCAAAATCAGAAAGGAGAATACTCCCTAAGGTTTCCAGTAATCAAAACAGTGTACGAAACACCACGTGATATATGAGATGTCCTTATACAACAGCAAAACGAATGATCGCCTACATTCGCAATGTTTTGTCAGTACCATCTGACGATTACGGAGGACTTCCGCCATGCCCATTTGTAAAAGCAGAATTAGATAGTAGAAAACTAATGTTGGCAGAGTTAGATCCAGAACAAGAAAATTTACTTGCTATCATACAAGAATTTTCAAAATCTTCATATGAAAGTTTACTTGTAGCTCAGAAGATGTCAGTTGGAGAATCTTTATCAGCTAAAGAAACTGGGTACTATCAAAAACAAGTTAATCGCATCTTAAAGAAGATGGGTATGAAAGAATACAAATGCATTTGCTTCAACCCAAATGATCGAGTTGGTCGTGTAAGGCAACAGGCACCGTACTTTTTGATTAACATTGCACGTGCGGATGTTTTGAATGCAGCACACAAGAAAATAATGCAAACAGATTACTTTGCCTATATGTCAGAAGAGTACGTTAAATTTCTTCATGTAGACCCAAAAAAAGTTACTAGAAAGGTTGGATCTTAAATGTATATTTCTTATATTATAATATAGAAATTAGAAATTAAATTTAAGGTTATGAAAAAGAAATTTGGTATTGTTAAAGACGGCATCGTAACAGATGCAACAACAGGAGAAGTAATTACATCACTCTTCCGAGACATCATGATTGAAAAGGCTGAAGCAAATGGTCAAGCTCTTGCATTTGATGAAGAAACGGGTAGAGCACGAAGAATTGAAACATCAGAGGTTGAAACAGATCCAGTTGCAGATGTTCCTAAACAAGAAGTAAATGTAGAAGCAGACCCAGTATTAGCTCTTATTAAGAATTCAGCTGATCTTCGTCCTGAGACACTCGAAATGACGGATCTTAAATGGAAGTATCTTGTAAGGTCAGCATTGCGAGGTAAGAATATTATGATGGTTGGTCCTGCAGGATGTGGTAAGACAGAAGCTGCAAAAGCATTGCCGGCAGCAACGGATCGTCCGTTCTTTTATTTTAACTTAGGTGCAACGCAAGATCCAAGAGCCACTCTTATTGGTAACACTCACTTCAAAGACGGCGAAACAGCATTTGATCAGTCAGCATTCGTAAAAGCAATTCAGACTGAGAACGCAGTGATTCTGCTTGATGAATTGTCTCGTGCGCATCCAGAAGCATGGAACATCCTGATGACAGTATTGGATGAAGGTCAAAGATATCTAAGATTAGATGAAGATATCAATGCTCCAACCATTCATGTAGCATCCGGCGTATCCTTTATTGCCACAGCAAATATTGGTACGGAGTATACTTCAACCAGAGTATTAGACCGTGCATTGATGGATCGATTTGAGATTATTGAAGTAGATATTTTGAGCAAGGAGCGTGAGTCGTCTTTGTTGGCAAAGCGTTTTCCAAAACTTGAAGCTGGATTGATTGAAGCAGTCGCAGACATTGCAGACTTGACTCGTAAAGAGTGGAGATCAGAAGAAGGCAAGCTCAATACTATGGTATCCACTCGTATGACAGTCAGAGTATGTGATTTGTTGGCAGATGGATTTACTTTGGCAGAAGCAGCAGATGTAGCCATTCTTCCATTCTTTGATCAGTCAGGAGGCACAGACTCCGAGCGTGTTTTTGTGAAGCAAATCATTCAAAAGCATATGGCAACCGCTGAAGAAGATATCTTCAATACAGGTACGGAAGAGACAATGGAGAATCCATTCTAAAAGTTTTCATAACCGAGAAGCAGTCATGTAAGTCGCAACGCATTGGCTGCTTCTTTTTATTTGTTTCGAAATGCAAAAGGAATATTGGACAGAAACACAATGGCAAATTTTAGATCTGAATATTTATAAGTGTTATGAAAGACAAATACAAGGATAAGACGGCATCGGGCCAGTCATTTGGTGAAGTCATGCACCACATTGGAAAACAAACAACGGAGCAAGTAAAGAAGTCTAAAAAGAATTATTCTAGAAAGCAAAAACGTAAAAATGGTGAGTGGGACGATTGGTGTCCTGATTATCCTTTATTCATTTGATCTTACCAATATTTTCATTATAATAAGTTAATAGTAAAAACAAAAAGGAGTTACGAATGAAAAAACAAATCAAGTTCGGTTCAGACGCACGAGAAAATCTCAAAGCAGGAGTTGATGCCCTAGCTGACGCAGTCAAAGTCACATTAGGACCAAAAGGACGAAACGTAGTAATATCAAAACAATTCAGTGTGCCACACGTTACAAAAGATGGTGTGTCGGTAGCTAAAGAAGTTGAATTAGAAGATGATTTGCAAAATATGGGAGCTCAGTTGCTCCGAGAAGCAGCATCCAAAACAGCAGATGCAGCAGGTGATGGTACCACAACAGCGACAGTGCTAGCACAAGCCATTGTAGAAGAAGG
>Ga0075468_10001249_pt1 | contig 10690 bp, 9 predicted proteins | sample DEB08_DNA_12_FD_77578 | JGI IMG/M metagenome (GOLD analysis project Ga0075468, IMG submission 77578) | Aqueous microbial communities from the Delaware River and Bay under freshwater to marine salinity gradient to study organic matter... | ecosystem: Environmental > Aquatic > Marine > Coastal ...
GGGCTGCAGTGGGTAGCATTTAAGCGCCATAGCAAGGGTTAAAATAAATTCAGCAATCAGCATCCATCCGGTCACGAAGGGGCCAAAAGCCCAGAGTGCGATGGGGTTGATGATCAGAAACGCAATAATCGCCTTCTCATACCAACCTGGGGAATTGCCCAGAAAGTTTTTTTGAAACGCCTGATACATCGTCGGCTGCATGGTAGATCCTTATTAATGTCTAGTCGGAAAATAAATCGTGTTAAACTTACTTTTTTGAGGCGCAAACAGTAGCGGTTGAATCCGCAATATGCAAGCTCCACCGCAGTCTCTGAGTTGAGGCTTTTTAAAAAATAATCATAAGGTAATCACCGCCGCATGCTTCCTCCCGCCCTTGAAGGATTTTTCCCCGCTAACGCATTGACTGGTACTGAGAAACTTGTGGTTATTCCCGTAGTGGGGCGCGATATTTTGGTTGCACGGGGTAGCAGTGATTTGGTTGTCGATCGCGAGCAGGCTGACGTTATGAAGTTCTTCTGTCAGCAGCGCTTGGTGCTTGGGCAGTGGAACGGCGTTGACTGCGAGGTCTGGGATCTATCGCCAGAGTGCCGCTCCATGGAGGGCTTCTCGGTGATGGAGCTGCGCTCGGTCTTGCTCGCTAGTAGCGATGAGCAATTTTCACTGGCGAGCCGCGCGGTGCAGATGCTCGAGTGGCAAAAGAATCACCGTTTTTGCGGTGGCTGTGGTGGATCCACTGAAAGCGCGGCGAATGATCATGCTCTGCGCTGTGTCAGCTGTGATATCAGCCTCTATCCAAGAATTTCCCCCTGCATAATAGTTGTGGTACGTGACGGCGAACGCTGTTTACTGGGACGCTCAGCAAACTGGCCTGAAGGGCGCTTTAGCGCTCTGGCTGGTTTTCTCGAAGCCGGCGAGAGTGCTGAGCAGGCGCTTCACCGCGAAGTCTTCGAGGAGTCCGGCGTGCAGGTCGAGAACATCCGCTATGTCGGCAGTCAGGCCTGGCCATTTCCTGGTCAGCTGATGCTTGGTTTTATCGCCGATGCTGTGACTACCGAGATTAATGTGGACGAGATAGAGATTGCCGAAGCCCACTGGTGGCACTATAAAGCGTTGCCAGCCATCTTGCCCCCGCTCACCAGTATGTCAGGGCGCTTGATCGCGCGCTTCGTCGAAGAGGTCAACGGCGCCTAAGCCGTCTATAATCAACGTTTTATCTGCCAATAAATGGAGTTTGTCTTGGAATTTCTTTTTGAATACGGTTTGTTTTTAGCCAAAGTGGTTACAGCTGTGGTCGCCTTAGTGGTTGTGGTCAGTATTGCTGTGGGGCTGAGTCAAAAAAATCGTCACAGTGGCAGCAAAGGTCACCTGGAAATCACCCCGTTAAATGAAATGTTTGACGATATGAGTGATGCGATTAAGTTCGCCGTGATGGATGAGTCTCTGCACAAGGCCGAGGACAAACGCCTGCAGAAAGATAAACAGAAGAAGGCCAAGGAACTCCAGAAAGCCAGCAAGAAAGCGGCTAAAGATCCGGACGCTGAACTGCCTGAGGCAAAGCCCCGCGTATTTGTGGTGAATTTCTACGGTAATATCAGTGCCTCTGCAGTGACTAATCTCCGTGAAGAGGTGACCGCGATACTCTCTCAGGCAAGCACCAATGATGAAGTGGTGGTGCGACTGGAGAGCGGCGGCGGAATGGTTCACAGTTATGGACTGGCCTCCAGCCAGTTGGATCGTATTCGCAAGCGCAAGATTCCGCTTACAGTCTGTGTTGACAAGGTTGCTGCCAGCGGCGGCTATATGATGGCCTGTGTCGCCGATAAAATAATCGCCGCACCCTTTGCTATTTTGGGTTCTATAGGAGTGGTTGCTCAGCTGCCCAACTTTCACAAGGTGTTAAAAAAGCATGATGTGGAGTTTGAACTGCTGACTGCCGGTGAGCACAAGCGTACCCTGACCATGTTTGGTGAAAATACAGACAGTGGCCGGGAGAAGTTTCTCGAAGAGTTGGAAGATACCCACAGTCTCTTTAAAGAGTTTGTCCAGGAGCGTAGACCGCAGCTGGATATAGACCTTATAGCGACGGGTGAGGTCTGGTTTGGTACCCGCGCTCTGACTGTTGCACTGGTAGACGATTTACAAACTAGCGATGAATATCTGGTTGCCCGTGCTCAGGAAGCCGATGTCTATGAGGTAGCTTTTGTCGTGAAGAAGAAACTTCATCAGCGTTTGGGCCTGGCGGCGGAGGAGACCGCAGATCGGGTGATGCTGCGCTGGTGGGAGCGTCTGACCAATAATACTGAGCGTATGACCTAGGCCGGTTGTATGTAGTGTGGATTGAGTGCTTGTTAGGGCAAGCGCTTTTTTTCGCAAAGGAGCTCTTTTTTAGAGGGCTTTTTAAAACGCAGGTCTGTGTAAAAAAAGAACCTCTAAAACAGAGCTTCGGGCTAAAACAGAGCTTCGGGGTCCAAGTTATAGGCATCCGGTGGCAGGTTGCGGGCTATATCGATTGAGCCCTCCTTGCCAGTAATTGATATAACCTTCTTTTTCGCCAATCGGCGTTTATTCACATCCAGTATCACAGTCAATTTCGGCTTCCTGCCCATTCCCGCTTTGTAGTCGCTGACCACAGCCACCTCACCGTTGGTCAGCTCAACCAGAGAACCCGGCGGATAGAGGCCGATTGCTTGAATAAAGGTATCCACCAGCTCCTTTTGAAATAACCGTCCGCGCCAGCCGGCGAGTTTGAGGGTGGCCTCTGAATGGGGGATTGGCGTCGCGTAGTAGCGCGGGCTAGTCATGGCGTCATAGCAGTCCACTATGCCGGCGATCCGCGCGTAGAATGGGATGTCAGTGCCACTGAGTTGCTTGGGATAGCCACAGCCATTAAAGCGCTCATGGTGGTATTGAACTGCGTCTATAACCTCGGAGGAAAGACTGCTATCCGCCAAAATAGCGAGACCATGCTCTATATGGCTGCGTGTTTCAGCCCGCTCCTGACTATTCAGTTCGGTGCTTTTACGCAGCAGGGAGTCCGGCAGGTGAAGCTTGCCAATATCCATCAACAAGCCTGATAGGGCCAGCTGGAACAGCTCCTTTTTATGTAGGTTTAATTGCCGTCCCATCACGCAGCAGAGTATTGCGCAGGAGATCGAGTGGCGATAGGCGTAGCTGCTTTTACTTTTAAGTCTGGCCAGCCAGACGGCCGCTGCAGGGTTGCGGATAATGCTCTCTAGCATCGCCTCAACAAAGGGCTCGAGGCGTTTAAGATCCGGTCGCTGATAATTTTTAACCGTCTTGCCAATGCGATTGAACTCTTGCTGAATACTCAGGTAGGCTAGTGTGGCCACCCGCAGTTCCGATGAGATGTCGGTGCTGATTTTATAGTCACCGCCAGCGCGATTTATCAGCTCATGGTTGAGTGGCAGGGTGTTGATTCTTGGCTGGTCTACAGTATCTGGCGATGTAATAGGCTGATTCATGGTGCTGGTAACATCCTGTTTTGGGTTTAAGGATCCTTTTGTATCCCGGCATCTGTCGGCATATTGTGAGTTGTATAACCAACTCCTTTAATCAGCCCCTGTAATTAGCAAAAGGCTCAGAAAAAGAATAGCAGAAAATTAGCTAGGCGCAGACTGCAAATATCCTCGCTCAGCGGGTTTTGCTACGGCTGTCACGGCCTGGCCTAAGGGACCAGGCTATTAAAGAAGCATTTAAATCAAGTGGCTTTCAAATCAGCTTACTACCAATCAGGCTTGTTAGTAAGCCACTGCCTAAACTGGTCGGCGGGCATGGCCTTACCTATATGATAGCCCTGGGCATAGGTGCAACCCAACTCTGTCAGCAGTGCCATGGTCTCTGCATCTTCAACACCCTCAGCTACGGTTTCCATCTGGAAACGCTTGCCCCAGTCGAGAATCAGTTTGACTATATCCAAGTCGATTAGATTGTTGCGCATATTTGAAATAAACGATTTGTCGATTTTCAGTTCGTTTGCTGGAATAAATTTAAAATATTCCAGAGATGAATAGCCGGTGCCAAAGTCATCAATAGCGATCCTGACGCCAAGTTCCTTAATCTTTTTTAGCGCTTGAAAGCCCTGCTCCAAATCTTGCTGAATGGTCGATTCGGTGACCTCGATGCAGAGATCTGAGGGCTCGGCGCCCCATAGATTAAGGCTGGACTGGATGGTCTCAAATAGCTGGGGAGAGTGTAGACAGGACGCCGAGAGATTGATTGCAGTAGTAATATTCTGACCACGCCAATTGGCCGACTCCCTGATCGCAGTTTGCAGGGTCCAGGCAAATAAATCATCCATGCGCCCGGACTCTTCGATAATGACCACCAGCTGTTCCGGATTGACGCCGTGGTCCCTATCATTCCACCGAATAAGGCCTTCGGCACCATGGATATGGCCATCGGCAAGACGGATCTGGGGCTGATAAAAGAGCTCAAAGCTATTCTCGTTGAGGGCATCCAGAGCCTTCTTTTCAACTGCTATTTTATGCCGGGCTCTATGGCGTGCGGAAGCCTCGTCGACAACATAGGCACGGCGTAAATGCCGGGCCTGCTTGGCTGCTGCCTCAGCACTCTGCAGCAGCTTTTCAGCATCTGAAGCTGGCTGCTTAGAGTCAGTGATAATGGCAAAACCAATATGGGCCTCTAAGTTTAAGGACTCAGTGCCAATAGTGAATGGACTGCTGACTGCATGGATAATTTTGTTCGCCACCAGAGGAATCAGCTGAGCATTGAGCAATGGAGAAATAATCAGGGCAAACTTATCGCCGTCGGTCCTACGGCAACCTAGTGGGTGCTTTGGAATTGATGCAAGGCGCTGTTGCAGTTCGCCGAGGACAAGATCACCGGCCAGATAGCCAACCCGCTGATTGACCTGACTAAACTGTCGAAGATCAATCAATGCCAAAACTGTGAGTTGGTCACTGTCTTGAGTGCTGTCTTGAGTGCTGCTGAGGCAGCCTTCCAGAGCCCCGAGTAGCGCTGAACGGTCAATTGAGGAGCAAGGTGAATGGGTCCGTGGGTGTTTAGTCATTTTCAGATATACAGGGTTTCTGGATCCAGGCCAAAGGCACCAGGTTCTAGGGTTTTTGCGATTTCGATATTTTGGTTTCCAGTTTCCGTGGCGGCGGACAAGTCCATTTCGATAAAGTCGGCGCGCTGCTGTTTATCCGAATCCAGTATCACAAGCACCTGTGGCCGCAGACGCTTACCTGGATTTTCCTTGACTACAATGCCCACTTCACCGGACGTTAGTTCGACTAGGGTGCCGGTGGGATAGACTCCCACTGCCTGGATAAAGGCTTCGATTAATTCAGGTTGAAAGTCATAGCCGCGCCATTCATACATCTGTTTGATTGCCTGGGCATGAGTAATAGGTTTGGCATAGACACGCTGGCTGGTAATGGCATCGTAGCAATCGGCTATGGCAGCGATACGCGAATAAAGAGGTATTTGGGTGCCTTTAATAGCCTCTGGATAGCCACTGCCATTAAAGCGTTCGTGGTGTGAGGCAATCATATCAATCACCGCCTGGGGCATTACCCGGGATGAGTCCTTGGCCATCTTTAAACTGAGATCCACATGCTTTTTTATCAGTGCAAACTCGCGCTCGGAGAGCTGCTGTTTTTTATTTAGGATCAACGGCGGAATTTTGAGCTTGCCTATATCCAACAACATGCCGCCCATGGCCAGCAATGACAGATCTTTTTTCGGCAGGCCTATTTGGCGTCCGATCACCGTGCACCAGATAGCCACGGCAATACAGTGACTATAGGTGTAGGAGTCCTGAGATTTGAGTCGTGCCAGCCAGATACTGGCACCAGGGTTGCGGGAAATACTGTCGACTAAAGGGTTTATCGCCTCGCTGAGCTGGGTAATGTTGATAGTCTTACCATTGCCAATACGGCTGACCATACTGTCGAATTCAGCGCGAATATTTTGATAGGCAACCTGAGCCACAGGGATCTCTTGGCTGACCGAGCTCTGCTCTCTGTAGCTGACTGGTTGATGTGTGGCAATCTCGGCTTTAAAGGGTCGCGCCACTATACTTTGAGGTCTTTTATTGGGGGATGCAGGGGTAGTATCAATACTGAGATTGGCGAGGCTTTTGCTGCTGTCGATATACACATAGTCGCAATAAAACCCGAGTTTTTTAACCTCGGTTTGATTACGAACCATAAAACCTTGAAGGCTAAAGGGTGTCTCGAGCCAGGGTCGATCCAAGCCAGAGACGTACATACCCGGCTGGAGATCTTGGATATAGACTTTTTTACTCTGTAGCTGTCCCAAACCTGTAGCTCCTTAACATCCTTGTTGTGCAGCGCTGACCTTTTTTACGGGCTCTTAAGTTAGCTATTATAAAGTGCTAATAAACAGTGCTAGTAAACAGCCGTACATTACCCTGTCCCCGGGTAATTATGGACGCTGTTTATGATTTCTGCAGTTTAATCCCTGCGCAGTTTATCTTGTAAAGCGATCGGATTGGTCAGATTGAAGACTACTATGTAGCTCGAAACCAGGAAAGTAATGATCGCGGCGGCTTGAATCAAATGTGACGCGCTATTGCTAATTAGGCTGGTGTTAAAGGCCACATAGGCAATTAGTAGCGAGAACTCGCTGTTCTGGCCCAGGCGCAGACCTATATCCCATGCCAAGCCATGACTTTCGCTCTGGTTGCGCAGCAGCCAGTGATACACCACTGGTTTGAGGCACAGCATAATGATCGCCAGTATGGTCGCCGGCAGGGCAATTTGGGGAATCAGTGATAGATCGAATCCGCCGCCGAGGGCAAAGAAAAATAGGATCAAAAAGAAATCCCGCAGCGGTTTTAGGTTAAGGGCTATATAGGGTGCGATGGGGCTGGTGGCGATGGAGATGCCGGCAATAAAGGCTCCGATCTCCCGTGATAGTCCGCCGTATTCCGCCAGTTCTGCAACCCCCAGACACCAGCCGATAGCGAGCAGGAAAACATACTCCCCAATGCGATCAAAGCGAGCAAACAGGGGCTGCAATAGGTAGCGCACCATTAGCACCGCGCCGGCAATTAGCAGAGGCAGAGAAATCAGACTCACGGCAAAGCGCATGGAACTGTCGTCCCCTGAGGCTGCAGATATAAGCATCAGGAGGACAAAGATGGCGAGAAAATCCTGCATTAATAACATGCCGACCATCAGCTCACCGGAGTGGCGGTGGTGTAGCACTGTTGTGGGTAGCAGTTTGATACCAATAATGGTGCTAGAGAACATCATTGAGGTGCCAATAATCAGATTTTCTGTAGCCGAGAAACCAAATAGATAGCCAATGCCATATCCGGCCAGGGCAAATATTAATGAGCTGATTAGGGTGATATGGGTGACCTGACGAAACACGCGCAGCAGGGCCTGAGGCTGCATATCCAGGCCGAGCAAAAACAGCAGAAAGATAATGCCAATACTGGCGATCTCAGCAATCAGCTGCACATCGGTCACCCAGGCCAGGCCGTGGGGGCCCATGGCAGCACCGAGCAGGATATAGACGACCAACAGCGGTTGGCGGCCAAATAGCGCCAGCGAGGCAACCACAGCTGCACCGGTGAAGATAAGGAAAAAGATTTGTATTAGATGATGTTCCATGGCGCTATTCCAATACAGCCAGCACCAAGGTGCAACGGCCCAGTGAGTTTATTGTAAACTATAGCGCCAGGACTATTGCACTATCACTATTGCACTATCACTTGATAGAGAATTATCCGCGGAGGCGTTTAAACAGTGGCTGAGCTTGATCGGCACCCGTCTGATAGCCCTCAGAAAAATCATTTAGGGACTTTGCCGCCGCCTCTAGGTCAACACCATCAGCCAGACAAAACTGGCTAAATCCGCAGCGCTGCAACATAAACAGCTGATCCTGGATAACATTGCCTATGGCTCTAATCTCGCCACGGTAATCAAAGCGATCACGCAATAGGCGTGCACTGGAAAAGCCGCGGCCATCGACAAACTTGGGGAAATTAAGTGCCACGACTGGAAGCTGAGGCAGGTCATCAGCCAGGGCTTCAACCTCTTCGTCACTCTCAAGCCAAACACCCACCAAACCAGCCTGCTGATCGAGCTCGGCGCCATTTTCCAGCCAATGCTTCAATGGCAGCAAAATATTACCCTGGGGAATGGACTCCACCGGCATCTGCAGCACTGTCCAATTATCCTCGGCAACTGCTCCGTGACTAAGCATCTTTTGCATAAACTCGCTCCTTAAATTTATCCATACCAATACGCTGATAGGTAGCGAGGAATGCTTCGCCCTCAAGGCGATTCTCAACATAGACGTGGAGGAGTTTTTCAATACCGTCGACCACATCATCCCTCGATAGAGAAGGGCCCAGTACCTTGGCCAGTGCCGCGTCTTTATTGGCGCTGCCACCAAGCTGAATCTGATACCACTCCTGGCCCTTTTTATCGACTCCGAGAATACCGATATGGCCAATATGGTGATGACCGCAAGCGTTCATACAACCGGAAATATTGAGTTCCAGATCACCGAGATCATAGACATAGTCTAGGTCCTCAAATCTTCGTTGAATGGCTTCGGCGACTGGAATCGACTTGGCATTGGCCAGGGAGCAGTAGTCGCCGCCGGGACAGCAGATCATATCGTTAATGGTGCCTATGGTCGGTGTCGCCAAGCCATCCGCCTTGGCTAATTGCCAGAATTCAAACAACTGGCTCTTTGGCACGTCGGCAATAACAATATTTTGATTGTGGGTAGTGCGCAGTTCGCCGTTGGAAAACTGATCGGCGAGGTTGGCGATACTTTCTAATTGGCGGTCGGTCACATCTCCCGGTGCTACACCTGCAGGTTTTAGTGACAGAGTCACTGCTGAGTAGCCAGGCTGTTTCTGATCACGCACATTGCGCTCCAGCCAGCGGGAAAAGGCCAGGGTGCCAGCGGCTTGAGCCTGAAGTACGGCATTCACAGCGGCCTCATTTACAGCCTGATATTCAGGTAATGGAAAGAAAGTTTTAACTCGCTCAATTTCATGGTCAGTGAGCTGAGCGACACCATCTACATCACGGGCTAAAATTTGCGCCCACTCAGTTTCCACCCGCTCGGCGAAGACCTCGGGAGTCCAGGCCTTGACCAAAATCTTAATTCTCGCCTTGTACTTATTATTGCGATTGCCGTAGCGATTGTAGACTCGCAGTACTGCATCTAAATAGGTCAGCAAGTGCTGCTTGGGCAAGAATGGTTTAATCGAAGAGGCTATCACTGGGGTGCGACCTAGACCGCCGCCAACAAAGATATGGAAGCCGGTTTCGCCAGCTTTATTTTTGACCAGCTGAATACCAATATCGTGGAGTAAAAATGCTGCGCGATCTTCTTCTGAGCCACAGACAGCAATTTTAAATTTACGCGGCAGGAAGGCGAACTCTGGGTGAATAGTCGACCACTGACGGATAATTTCACACCAGGGGCGTGGATCTTCAATCTCGTCTGCGGCAACGCCGGCAAACTGATCTGTGGTGGTGTTACGGATGCAGTTGCCGCTGGTTTGAATAGCGTGCATCTGTACGCTAGCCAATTCAGCGAGAATGTCCGGAACTTCTTCCAGACGCGGCCAGTTCAATTGAATATTCTGGCGTGTGGTGAAATGCACATAACCTTTGTCAAACTTGCGCGAGATCGCAGCTATTTTGCGCACCTGATTGCTCGACATAAGGCCATAGGGCACGGCGACCCGTAACATAGGTGCGAGGCGCTGGACATAGAGGCCATTTTGCAGGCGCAGGGGCAGAAACTCTTCTTCGCTGATCTTGCCATCCAAGTAGCGTTTAGTCTGGTCGCGATATTGCTCAACTCGTTCATCGACGAGTTTTTGATCGTATTGATCGTAGATATACATAGGTGTTTTTTAAACCTTATTAGCAAGTCCAAACAGCATTGAACAGCGAGCTGCATAGCCTGGGTTTCAGCAAATATTGTGCAAAACAGATGTCCCCTGGCTTTCAGGGGCGACATGATAGCTTCACAGAGGCCGCTTTTAAATTACTATTTGGACATATCAGATTCAGTTTCCGGAATATCTGCTGGATAGGGGCGTTATTGCTCGCGGATCACCTCTGGCACAATACACGTACAAAGCGTGGCTATGGGTTCTGTAAAGGGTTCTGTAAACAGGCGACAGCTGAGAAAGCTCTTGCTAGAATGCGCGCTTACATTTCCTAGCCCTATGTATAAAGGCTAAATTGACCGATTGAAAGGCATCCAATATGAGTGACAACAACACCTCAGTCCAAGACGTTAACGATCAAGAGAGCCAAGAGAACAGCAAGGCGGACGCCATTGCAGCAGTTGCCGTTTTGACTATTATTATTGTTACCGTCGTCTACTGGTTATCTAGCCTGTAATTAAGGCCGTTTTTTGAAAGCTATGGGTCAAACGCTATGAGCGCAAAACTTCAGTTAGTGGAAAATCTCAGCCAACGCCAGGTGGTTGAGGACTATCTCAGCCGCGTGCAGCCTGAGTCTGAAATTAGCGCCGCGCGGGTCATCGAGTTGCAGCAGCGCATCAAGCAGCTTCTGATCGAAAAAGATGCTGTGCTCATTGCGCACTACTATACAGATCCACTGATTCAAGCCCTGGCCGAGGACACTGGCGGTGTGGTCTCCGATTCCCTGGAGATGGCACGCTTCGGCAAAAC
>Ga0075468_10001256_pt1 | contig 10662 bp, 10 predicted proteins | sample DEB08_DNA_12_FD_77578 | JGI IMG/M metagenome (GOLD analysis project Ga0075468, IMG submission 77578) | Aqueous microbial communities from the Delaware River and Bay under freshwater to marine salinity gradient to study organic matter... | ecosystem: Environmental > Aquatic > Marine > Coastal ...
ATGAAACTTGAACCCTGAAGGATTTTTGCGAAGCATCTGGGTGTCTCCTCTGATGTCTCTGTTAAACTTGAATATGCGATCAACATTTTGTTCAACCATACACAAGTTGATAATTTTTTCCATATTTTCCTCGTCAAAATAGTGATCCATGTCCATATGTAACAACCATTTCGAAGTTGCCACTTTTGCACCCAAGTTCATAGCACCAGGTATATTACAATAAATATCTTGTTTTATTTCGTATAATGAAATATTCAAACTTTCAAAAAGGTAATTATTTGTCTGTCTCGCTTCGTTTATTACATGAATAGCCTTTTTGATAGAACAATCGTCGACGATAATGAAGTGAAAATGTCTTTTAACTTCGTTTGAATATGATTGCCATAGACTCAAATGTTTTTGCAGCATTTTATCCTGATTATAATATGTTAAAATTAATGATATCATACTATGTTAATACAATATGTATTATGTATTTAATTACATTACTTCCAAAAACTATATATTCCCTTGTCCAATTCATATTCGCTCCATTTGATTCTCTCGCGTGCTGGTTGTGTATGAACCCATTTCCACATACGACCTAGTCCTTCTTCTAGTTGAATATTCATTTCAAAACCTAGTAAATCGACAGATTTATTGTAAGAACAATATGCATTTTTAACCTCATGCCTTTTTTCGAGATGTATAATTTCACCTTTTCCTGTGACATTGATAAGCATATTAGCCGCACTGTTCAGTTCAATTTCGTAAAATCCACCTAGATTTATTTCCTGATTTCTGGATTTATCCGAAACAGCGGCCTGCCATATTGGCTCAAGCATGTCATCGATATAGGAGAATGCGCGGGTTTGTTCACCAGAACCATAAATTGTAATCTGTTCATTATTCATAATTTGATACATCCATATTCCGAGAACATTGCGATATCTATCCCAAATATTTTGGTTTTTGCCGTACACATTGTGTGGTCTCAAAATACAATATTCTAAGTCATGTTGTTCTGAAGCTACTTTAATATCCATCTCACATGCTAACTTTGCAATTCCATATGGATCTATCGGTCTTTGAGATGTTGCTTCTGTAAACGCAGCATCATCATTGTTTCCGTTTCCATATGTTGCCATCGAAGATGTGAATATGAAACGTTCAATATTAAACTCAATTGACAAGTTAACCAAATTTGTTGTGACCAGTAAGTTATTGTTATAGTTGAACTTTCTTATGAATGGACTCAACCCTTCCGCAGCATAGGCTGCAAAATGAAATATATAATCAAATTTATGCTCTTTGAAAATATCTCGAATTTTAGAAAAATTCAATAAATCCTCTTCATAAAAAATTACATTTTCATTGATGTTTTCTTTATAACCGCCCGTCAAATTATCTATGCCAACCACAACTACACCTTCTTTGGTGTTCAAAATATAATCTGCTATATTTGAGCCTATAAGTCCAGCTACTCCCGTGATTAGTATCTTCATATCTATATACTAATTATATAAACTATTTTAAGTTAATAATATACTGATATATTTAATCGAATTGTAACGTACTTTTTCTTTTTAATTTGTGCACAAATGGTGGTATACTCCAATATACATTACAATCAAATTCTCTAAATTTGTCATTATAAAAAAAATCTACTATATTGTGGAACGGCAAAAAGTTGTTAAATAATAACTTGGCAGTTTTCAGATTGATTAAATAATAGTTTGCGCCACGTGTTGAACCTGCTAATCCACCATGTTGTGATAAATCAGCATTATTTTTAGGATATATGAAATATTTGGAAACAACATCTCTTTCTCTATACTCTCCAACACTTCCATAGTAAGTATTAATGTCACCATCAAATAAGACATTCCATTCAGGAAACCGAACATTAAGTTCATGTAAATACTTATTTACACGCTCTTGTATGTTGTCTTTAAAATTGACATCGTCTTCCATTATAACCGCATATTCACGTTGTTTTTCAATCATATCTTTTAAGCATAAATAATGTTTGTAAGTACACGAAATTTGACCTCTTTTTAAATTTTGAGAATTATTACATATTTCCTCAACAAAATCGTCAGACAGATCATCTTTATTGTTACCTTTCATCCATGTTATATTGTCATCATTCAAACCCCACTTTTCAAATTCTTTTTTTAGATAAGGTTCTCTTTCAGGGTCAACACCACTTATGATATAATGGTGAATATTTTGTTGTTTCGAATATTGTTCTTTTTCACGATTTGACTTGAAACGTTCAATAATTACTTTGTGTTTTTCAGCCAAGTTAGCAGCATTTTCTCTCAACTTGCGCGTCTTGTTTACAGCGTCGTGATTGTAAAATTTGTCATTATTTATCACGTAGCGAGGTTGTCCCCCTTCATTGCTACAAAAATGTTGATGTAAAGGATAAAAATGATTCGGTTGATATACATGGTTGTACCAATCGTCACAACACCAGTTGATGATGTCGTCGGGGAAAAACCAACCGAATATATCCATATGTTTTCGTGATACAAACGCTTGTGTCAAAATGGCAGAATTGTTGTTGATTGGTCCAGCCAGTCCGATATCATCATGCTCTTTCAACACTTTGATGCAATCGTTTACCCATCCACTTGTCAGAAACACAATATCATCTCCGCATTGATAAAAGTAATCACATCCATCATCATACGCCTGCTTGAACAATACATTCCACATTTTAGTAAGATGACCTTTTTGAATGTTTGCGTAATGAATGAATTTGAAATCTACATTCTTGAATACGTCTGAAAAACGACGCAACTCATCCTGTTGTGTAGATTGCGACAAAATACGGTCGTCCGCATCGCAACCTATATAGAAAGTATAGGTATGTTCCTTATTTTGTGTCAATAAGAACGTTTTAACGCTCATATTCATCAGGTATGTATCTTTGATCGAACTCCAATTGTCGCGTCCACGCGATGTGCTTGGTATCAAAAGTGCAATGTGTTTTGTATCAGATTGGTTTAAGTTATTTGTTGTTGCCATATAACTTAAAACATTGAATCATCTTTATTATTTTGTTTTGTTTTGTTTTGTTTTAACCCGTTGAAAATATTGTGAACTATATCAAAAATCCTCCTCCTTCTTGAGGGCGAGCATTTGAGGCACCAATATCGTCTTCATATACGTTTTTCTCGTAAACATCGTCTTCGTAAACATCGTCTTTGTAAACATCGTCTTCGTAGTAACGCCCATTACCATAGACATCATTTTCTCTATTCTCAATAAAACAACTTATTTCCCAAAGCAACATCAAGACGCATCCCCAACAAAACATTCGTGTCATAGAAACCAAAAGGTTGCGGCATCTTCTGCTTTTCAACACAATGCTTATTCTCTCCACATAACTCAATACAAGCACGCCTTCGCTAGAACAAACCAGGCAATTGACCGAATTGGTTGGACGTGTCTGAACCCACTTTTGAAAACAAGATGAGTGAACAAAATACGCACAATCGCATTTTGCAACAATATGCTTGGAACGCGGAACGCACGCACGCTTTTCACCATCATACACCTCTAAACAAATGACACACACCTTTTCAACCAACTTATTTCGGTCGCTCGTAATGGCACAGTCATTGATAGCGTCATCATTGATAGCGTCATGATTACCCACATCATAAAGTTCGATTATTTTGATTTCGCTCTTTATCCGAACATCTTTAGCATCAACATTCACAACACATTTGCCTTCGCATTCACCTTCGCCTACGAGTTCACGCACGAGTTCACAATCATCTTCGCTCATATGTTATCTGTGAATATTTTTACACGAATCGTTTAAACCATAGTGAAATTACCTTTTCGTATTTTATAATGGAGATTGCGACCGCGCTGAATAATGCTATTGAGCAACTCAACGAAAGGAAAAAGGAAATTCAAGCAAAAATCACCGGCGAGACGACGGAAATACAAACGCTTACTGAGCAAATGACCGCTATGGAGGAGCGCATCGAGACCCTCACTAACTCGCTGAGTAAATCGGAGAGTGAACTCGTCCAATTGAACAATACCATTGTAGAGACGGAGGCCGGTTACCAGAAGATTGTGGAAGCAGGCGAGACCCTGATGACTATCGTCTCTCAAAACCTTCCGAAATTTGTCGGCGAACAACAAAATGATTCCGCGACACCGACAAACAGAACCGATCCACTCGACGCATTCAAAATATAGTGCCATCCCTCGCATCACTCTCATCTGTCTTATGATAACATACATCCGTTTTGTTTCCCGCCGCACATTGCATCCATAAAACTAGACCACAGCGCATTTATGTCCCAACGTTCCCTATAGTCCTTCTCAATACAGTTGTTAATAATAGAGCGTATCTTCCGTTCCTTCACGAGTTTCGTGGAGAATAAGAGGTCTGGGTTCGTAAAATATGTCCCAATTGTTTGGGTATTGTAATCCAGGAAAGGGCGGCTTCCCGAGAACACATAGTATATGATAAGACCAAGACTGTAAACGTCGGCACTCAGGTCGTAATACTGACCAAAGTAAACTTCTGGTGCCATGTAACGTATGGTCCCCGTCGTCCCCGTCATCTTGTATGGTTCGGTCTCGGGCATAAACCGACTCAGTCCAAAATCGGTCAGTTTCACATTGTAAAATTTATCGATCATTATGTTTTCTGGTTTCAGATCGCGGTATATGACTGCTGGTTTGCACGAGTGGAGAAATTTAATCACGTTAATCAGTTGCATACAAATATGATATTTTTGATGATTGGAGATATTGCTCATCTTTCTCTCGACTAACTCGCGGAGATTTACCCCATCAATCTTCTCCATAAGAATCATAAACTCGTGATTTTTGAAACTGTAGCTGAATCCTAGAAACTGGACAAGATTCGGATGTCTGAGTCCCGACCAAACATCAATCTCTTTGAGTAGTACGTTGAGCAAATCCAGTTTATTCGTTTTTGTCATTTTCACTACGATGTTTAGTCCTCGCCACTGACAATCATGAATCACCGAATTACTCCCTTCCCCAATTTTCTTGCCAATCTTGATTTCATCCTCGCTCACTAACCAACGCTCGTCAGAACCTTTCTTAAAGAGTTCGGTTATCTTATCAACCAACACTTTTTGATCGGTATATTCCAAACGTTGAAAACTTGGATAATTCGCTAATTTATTAAAGTTCTTTTGGTCGTCGTCATGTGTATTCTCTTCTTGTTTGGCAGGACGCTCCTGCGCATCATTCGATTCTAGCGCATCATTCGATTCTAGCGCATCATTCGAATTCATCCAAGTATGAATATTTGTTGAATTTTGTTTAAATATGTTACATAGAATATCATATGTTGATAGTATTGATTTCGTTAAAGTTTAGATATAAGGATATTAATATATAGCATGTCCCTTAATCCTCTCACAGAGTGTAGCGATAAACTTGTGTGCGATAAACTTGTGTGCGATAAACTTGTGAGCGATAAACTTGTGTGCGATAAAGAAAATATCGCGCTGAAGAAAAACAAGGAAAACAACAACGCATTTTCGTTGGAATTCGATGTGATGAATCCAAATATTATGCTGCGAAAACTAATCGACCTGAAACTGTATCAACTGATGTTTGAACTGAATAAGGACGTCTTGGAACGCGTCGAAACGTTGCGCTCGAGGGATGACGGGTCTATCGACGTTCTCTTGGTGTTCAAACGTTTTGGCAGCGAATTAGGTATTGCTCAAAAATATATGCTCCTCAACACAAGACGAGAAGAGGATTCTGATTCGGGTGAGATCCGGATTTTGAGCATGAGCATTCCTTATGAGGGTGATATTCGCGGTTGCGATGTGGTCACCAGCAGCTACGCTGATTTAGTGGTCTCGCCTCGCACAGAGCATCACGTAGATGTGAGATACGCATTTCATATGGACTTGGTGGATGATTTGCCCACTTACATGGAGAACATCGCCGGTCTTCTTATGAAGAAAATATTCTTCCGTTTAAAAACATTTATAGAGAAAATGTCGTAGTATAACACTTCATGGGACAAGAGCTTGTTTTGAACTTGGTATTCGTGTCTCGAACATTCGCAACTTTCTTCAAATATTGTTTCCTATATGCGTTGGGTTATTACAATTCATTCGAATGTTTCAAGAAATGCACAGAAGAATTGGGAAAGTTGAATATATTCTTTGTGAAGGCGCTCCAAGCCCTTTCGACAAACGCCAACTTGCTGACCCAAGAACAAATCGATTATGTCACGGTCTACACCGACCACGTCCCGTTCGAACCGTGCGAGGTCAGCGGCGAGTTCGCACAATCGCTACAGCATACTGCCCGCGAGCACGGACACACGCTCGAGTTCGACCGCAACGCAGCACCGGTAAAATCGGGGATGATTGCGCTCGTCTACTCTGCCAAGCTCAATTCGAAACCGGTGGTAATCAAGGTGATGCGAGCAGGAGTGAAGAAGCGTCTCGAAGACGCGCTGCGAAAAGTCCACTTTTTGGTAAGGGTGGTATCGTGGTTTCCTTATGTTCGGAATCTCCAACTTCTCGATATATTTACAGAGAATCGGTCGAATCTGATTGCGCAGACAAATTTCACAAACGAAAAGGATAATATCCTGCGCATGTTCAAGAACTGCGAGCATACTGAGTACATCAACGTCCCCGCGGTCTACCCCGAGTTCACAAATGCGAACGACTCCATCATTGTGATGAGTTATTTGGAGGGTAAGAAACTCGACGAACTTGTTGACGACGAGAAGGACGAGTATTGTCGTCTACTAGCAAAGTTCGGGATGAAGTGCTTGCTGTTCAACCGTTTTTATCACGCTGACCTACATCCAGGTAATATCGTGTTTATGAAGGACGCGGACGGAAACTTCCAACTCGGTATTCTGGATTACGGCATTATGGGGGAAATCACAAAGGAGGACCAGGCATATTTCCATAAATTTTTTGTGAGCATTGCCAGCGCGCGCGATGGGGGCGCGGCAGCAGCCGACAACATTTTGGACGGGCTCGTACAACCGATGTCCCTTATGAAAGAGCTCTCTGCGTGGGACCACAATAATCTTCGCGCAGAAATCGGGGGTATTATCGGTGAGGTGCTACACAAGGTGCGCAATTTCACTCCGGAAGACATGTTCCGGATAAACACCGTGCTTCGAAAATACAAACTGTCTCTTTCGAAAAGTTTCTGTCGCATCGAGTTATCCCTTGCAATTTCCGACAGCGTGAGCACGAAATTGTCGCATAAGACAAGTTATTTGGAGAACGTCAAAGAAGCAGTGAATTCCATGTTTGAGACGAGTATCATAGATTGTGCGCGAGACGAACACTAAAATTGAATGGTTTAAAAAACTCATCACTATATATTATTGTACAAGTGATGAATTTTGTTCTCATTGATGGCAGTTACTACATATTCTACCGCTATTACGCGCTTTGCGTCTGGTATAAACTGCGGAAGAAACCCGAAGACCCCGATATTCCATTCGAGAGCGAGATGTTTATGGAAAAGTTTCGGGACACGTTTGTCAGCAAGATTGCGGAGATGGATAGTATGTTAGGCATCGACCAGTCCGTCAAATATGTGGGCAAGGATTGTCCAAAGCATACCATTTGGCGAAACGCGCACATCGAAAATTACAAGGGAGGTCGTGGCGGCGATGACATTAGTTCCCTTTTTAAAGTCGCGTATTCGGAAGGACTATTTGCGAAGGCCGACTGTAAAGGCGTTCTAGAATATCCGACATTGGAGGCAGATGACTGCATCGCGTTGGCCGCGCAACATATTCGACAAAAATATCCCGATGCAAAGGTGTGGATTATTACCAGCGATATGGATTACCTCCAGATTGCGCGCGATCCATGGATTACCCTTGTCGATTTGAAGTATAAGAATCTCACCACGAGCAAAACCTCGTTTCAAGACGCCAAGAAAGACCTGTTTTGTAAAATCGTGGCCGGGGACAAGAGCGATAATATTCCCTCGGTTCTCCCACGATGCGGCATTAAGACCGCCGCCAAGTATTACGAGAATCGCGATTTGTTCGAACGTAAACTGAAAGAATGCGATGGGGCTGCCGAGCGTCTGGAGAGAAATACAACCATTGTAGACTTTGCCTGTATTCCAGAGGAACTTAAGACAGGATTTAATGCTATTGTTGCCGATCTGTTATAAGCGAACTATTTGTAATGTGTAATAAAATTGATATAAAATTTTCTTATATCAATATAAGAACCATACCAAGATTAACGCGCATAACGATGCGGTTTCGCATATTCTTTGTGTTGTGGACTTTTGCCCACAACACTGAAGCATTCCCCCCCATGTATAAATTCGTACGCGTTAATTGCAAGATTATGAAACGCGAGGCTGTGCGGACGATTTTACCTAAAATGAATTCCATCGTCGAAGATGAAAGCAGTCTTATCGAGAGAAGCGTGTCGATTTTAAGCGATAATGCGGTAAACGAAATGTTGTATCTCTTGAAATTCTACCATATGACAAACGATACGTCGTCATCGTTCCTTTACATCTTGTCATATGAGTTGATTTGGGTAGCATATCAGTTGCACAAGAAAAACATGCTCTCGAAGAATGCATTTGACATCAGCAATGAAGACTCGCATAAACTTCTGAAACAACTCATGCTCAATGTTACATTGTATATACTTCTTAAAAACCTTGTAATCAACAATGTTATTTCTGAGATAAACAAGGACTATATTATCAAATAATAGTAAATAATAGTAAATAATAGTAAATAAAGAGGATTTTGTTCTTTATTTACTAATACGATACCAATATATATATATATATATATATATTTATGAGATTATGTAATGCATATTTTTTATTTTTTGGTGTATCAAGGAATACGATTGCTAATTATTTCAAGAAAATCAGCACTAAATTACGATATCAGATGACGTTTCAGAGCGAGAGTTCGCAGCCGTGAACACCAACCTCTGGCGCATAAGTCCCCTGTGCTGTGAGGAGCGCGGTCGATGTGCCCACGACAACAAGGGTGATGACCCAGCCGAAAATAGTTTTCCACACTATCGACCAATTGACACCTTCACAAGTGCGCGGATTTTCCAGTGCCGCAACGCCAATCGTCGCTCCAACTTGGCAGTGCGTGGTAGAGAGTGGGATTTGTAACCGGCTGCCGCCGATAATGACGATTGCGGAGGCCAACTCGATCGCAACCCCTCTCGATGGGGTTATTTTACACAGTTTCAACCCGATGGCATAGATGATTTTATACCCGTAGAGAATGAGCCCAATGGTGATGCCAACTCCGCCGAATCCCAGTATCCAGTAGGCGTCGCTCTCCAAATCGTTGTTCTTGTGTACTGCCCCGTCTCGTCCTATCAAATAAATGGCGGCAAATGGTCCAATCGCATTCGCCACGTCGTTCGCACCGTGACTGAACGACGCACATATTGCGGTGAACACCTGTAACGATTTAAAATACTCTTCTGTTTTAGGGTCGAACTTCTCCGCGTCCGTATGGATTTCGGTGACTCGGCTATTGTCGTTTACAATCGTGTCTAAATCTTTGTTCAGATTTGCTTCCACGTGTTGAACAATGGAAGAGCAGCACCCGATTTTTCCCCGGTCGTGTTCGTGTTCGTGTTCGCCACAGTTCATTTTGGTTTCTTGGTGACCCGAACCGACATAAAAAATCTCCCCGTCCTCTACAATATCGAGGTCGATAATCGCACCAAACTTTCGGTTCACTCGCTTTCTAATATGACCGGTGAATGGGCAGACAACGACCGCAACCACTGCACCAATTCCAAACGACCACGCGCACGCAACATCGAATGAGGTGTCGTCAAGACCCAGTCCCTTAGCGCCCTTGTAGACAATAAAGAATGCGTTAAGCGTGACAACCGAGCCAATGAGAAGGGGGAACAGGTAGGTGGTTCGGTGAAAACTGTGCTTACTCCGGAGGACAAGGCAGCGAATCGTGGCAAATAATGAGGTCGAGATGATTGCCGATAACACGGGCGAAACAAACCACGAAACCACGATTCCGGAGACACCGCCAATGTAGGGGAATGTGTCTCTTGATTCATACCATGTCACGCAATCAACTCCCTTGAGGGCAACCGTCATTCCAATCATTCCTCCAACGCACGAATGGGTTGTCGAAACTGGCATCTCGTAGCGTGATGCGATGAACAACCACATCCCCACCGAAAAACATACGCACATAGACCCATACATAAGGGCACCTGGGTCATCCTCGAAACATTCGTAATCGGCAATCCCCTTGCGAATCGTTTTTGTGACGTGACTTCCCATTAATAGGGCACCGCTCGTTTCAAAGATGCTGGCCAGAACAACTGCCTCCTTCATTGTAAGCGATTTAGACCCGACCGACGTTGCAAAAGCATTAGCGACGTCATTCGCACCAATGCCCATTGCCGCAACGAACGAAAAAATACCTCCTGCGACTACTATCCACGTATACATAGATATGTATATGTGGATGAATAAAATTTTAAGTGCTTTTCATAGATTTGTGGATTACATTTTTACATTTTACATCTAGAATAGCGGAGCATCGGTGATGACTTCCTGCGCAATCATTCCAAGTGACGCAATCATCGCAAGACGACCGTTATTAAGTTCCTTATTTGACAGGTCTACAAATGC
>Ga0075468_10001258_pt1 | contig 10660 bp, 12 predicted proteins | sample DEB08_DNA_12_FD_77578 | JGI IMG/M metagenome (GOLD analysis project Ga0075468, IMG submission 77578) | Aqueous microbial communities from the Delaware River and Bay under freshwater to marine salinity gradient to study organic matter... | ecosystem: Environmental > Aquatic > Marine > Coastal ...
ACTATTTGAGGAACTGGTACGAGTCTATTGCGCTTTGATTTTACTTTATCTCCTGAGAGTCTAATAAGTGATAAATCTTCACTAAAATCTCTCCACTTTAAGCGTCTAATCTCTTGATGAGGTCTAAGCAAACAACAGTATGTTAGTATACAGCATAGATGCAAGTTCTTATTAAACTTATACACCTCATCTAAGAGCCCTTTTACATCACTAATAGGCTTATGTAGTGTTTCAGTCTGTTTACGAGTCTTTAGAGTCATCCGCTGTATAGCAAAGCCATTATCTGCTAAGTAATTAATCAGTACATTTAAGTGTCTTCTAACTGTATTGTAAGAGGTATTATTAGCATACTTTAAAGGGATACTGTTCAAGAAGCGAATAGAAATAGAACCCCTACTAATTAACTCTTCTCTTAAACAACAAGACAGTACTTTAAGCGTCTTTTTATAGGATACAGACAGAGGCTCTTTTAGTTTGGCCTCTATGAGACTGTCAAACAGCTCAATAGTCGTTAAGGGTTTGGTAAATGAGTAATTATTAGAGACTAAATAACGATAGACCTCATCAGCTAACAGAACAGCTTTACTACGTCTTAGTTTAGTATGATAGGTATTAGGAGCGAGAGACGAATTAATACGCTTACCATTAAACAACCGATAACGCTTAGAATTTAGATTGAAATCTATAAAGTAATTATCATATGAATCTTTACGGACTTTAGGGTAAGATAGACTATAATTTGGCATATATATGGCAGTTTACTTAAACATTACATTTATAGAACTGCGTAATATACTGAGGCTCAGTGGTTAGTAAGCGAAGCTCGTCGAAGACAGCATCTGACTCCCCCGATAACTATCGGGGCAGAGGGTCCATGGTTCGAGCCCATGTGGGACCACGGTTAAAACCCTTCTTTACTGAGGGGTTTTTTGTGCTTGATCTTGTCCTGGAAAAATTCAACAGGGAGTGTTATTCAAATATTCAAATTGTTTTGAGCCCTAAATCTTTTAAATATTTATTGTGAACTTTCAATGATTTTGTTGCTTTCTTTTCAATTTCGGCTAGTTGTTCGTTTACCTCTTTTAAATCAATTTTAATTTCTTCCATAGCTGTACTTACATACCTAGAGATATTTAGATTGAAATCGTTTTTCTTAATTTCTTCCATAGAAACGCTACGTGCATATCGTTCTACATTATCTGGACGGTTTTGATAGGTGTCCACAATTCTTTTGATGTCTTCAGACCTGAGGTGGTTTTGGCGTTTCTCTTTTACGAAATTACCTTCGCCACTTGCATTGATAAACAAAACATCGTCTTCTTTTTTACATCTCTTTAATACCAGAATACATACCGGAATACCTGTTGAAAAAAACAGGTTAGAAGGCAGGCCAATAACAGTATCAATATGTTCATCTTTTAATAATTTAGTTCTGATGCGTTGTTCTGCACCTCCTCTAAATAAAACGCCGTGGGGTAAAATAATTGCCATGGTTCCTTCGTCGCTTAAAAAGTGAAACCCGTGTAATAAAAACGCAAAATCAGCAGCTGATTTTGGTGCTAAACCATGATTTTTAAATCGGAAATCTTCACCCATAGCTTCCGAAGGACCCCAACGCAAACTAAAGGGAGGATTGGCGACTATGGCATCAAATTCTACTTTTTTTGCGGGATTCATTTCGTTAAGAATCTTCCAGTCATTTTTTAGGGTATCGCCGTGAAATATGTCAAATTCTGAATCTTTAACTCCATGCAAAAGCATATTCATTCGTGCCAAGTTGTAGGTGGTTACATTCAGTTCTTGTCCATATATTCTACTGATGGTGCCCTCTGCTTTTTCAATTTTATTTTTTACGTTTAGCAGTAGAGAACCCGAACCACAAGCAAAATCCAGCACTTTATTGATTTTTTTCTTTTTACCTGCTTTTGGGTTTTGACTGTCTAAAGTCACAATTTCAGATAGAATAGTCGATAGTTGTTGTGGCGTGTAAAACTCGCCTGCTTTTTTGCCTGAACCTGCTGCAAATTGACCAATTAAATACTCATACGCATCTCCAAGGGTATCACTATCGGTATCAAAATCTTGTATGCCTTCTGCGATTTTTTGGATAATGCCACAAAGCTTTTTATTTCTTGCCTCATAGTTTTTTCCTAATTTTTCTGAATCTAGGTTGATCTCTGAAAACAGGCCTTTAAAAGCACTTTCAAAAGATTCGTTCTCTATGTACTTGAATCCTTTTTGAAGCGTCAATAACAAATCACTGTGCTGTGTACGCGCTAGTTCTGAGATACTGCTCCACAAATAAACGGGTTCGACCACATAATGCACTTTTCTACGCATTTGTTTTTCAAATTCTATAACAAATTCTGGATTCTCTTGATACCAAATAGAAAGCGGTGTGCGTTTATCGTCGTCTTTTAATTTTGGATAGTCTAAGCCCAATTCTTTTTTTACAGAAGTTTCGTAGTTGTCTGATAAATACCGTAAAAAGAGAAACGATAACATATAGTCCCGGAAATCATCCGCATTCATGGCTCCTCTTAATTCATTGGCGATGCTCCAAAGCGTTTTTCCTAATGCTTCTTGTTTTTGTTTTGCTGTCATAATTAAATAGTAGAATGAAATTTATCTTCCTTCCAACGGATAGGATTTGTGATGATATAATTTGAAATTCGAGAATAGGATTCATGATTGCGAATAATGTGATCATGAAAACGGGATTGCCACGCAAATTCAGGATGTATTTGTCGTGCATTTTTTGTTACCCCAATTTTAAACCCACGGATTATGGATGCCAAATTTTTTGATTGTGGTCCAAATTTATTTTTGGGTGGTGATGGTTGTTGTTGTTGTTGTAGAGACGCAAAATTTTGCGTCTCTACAACAACATTGTCACCAACATTGTCACCAACGTTCCCATCATTTGTTTTGGCAATTTCGATAATACCATGGACATGATTGGGCATAATAATGTGATTGTGTAATACCACAAACGGAAAATGCTGGGGGATTTCTAACCAATATTTTTCTGCCATTTGCTCTATTTGGGATAGATGCATTGCCCCATTAGAAATATTTCCAAAAAAATGGTTTCTATTTTTACAACAAATGGTCACAAAATACAATGCATTAGAACCATAATCCCAATGGGGTAAACGGGTAGATTTTATACGGTATTTGTTTTTGAATTTATCCATTGTTAATTTTTAACCTTAGGAAACATCTGTTGCATCAATCCTTTCTTGTGGGTTTTTAAATTTTCTATTTTTTGGTTTTGTGTCTCAATTAATTCATCTACTGAAGACAAACAATCCGCTATTTTTTGTTGTTCTTTTATTGAAGGCAGGTGTAATTCTAATAGTTTCATAGAAGATGAATATAAATGAAAGACTGTTGAACTTGTGCAATTTTTGCACTAGTTGTCGTTTTATCCAATTCATTAGACTGATAAATGTTACTTAAATGACGACCTATAGAAGTCCTATCGTTGTTAAAAAGAGCTTCAAGTTGGTATTGGTCTAACCATACAGTTTCTCCATCTAGTTTTACATCTATTGTAATACCTGATTCTTTATCTTGATAGATTACTATTTGGCTATCTCTATTCATTTTCTTCTTTTTGAACTGTTACACTTATTGCAACAACTGATTCTATACTTAGAAAAAACAAGACGTTTAGGCTGTTTTCAATAAAAACCCCTTCGTTTAAAGATTCCTTATCTTTGAATTATGAAGATCGAAATAGCTAAAAACAACAAAGAGTTTAAAATTCTTGACCACGATAAAATTATCATTAAAGGGCGCAAGCCTAAATGGTACTCCCCAGAAATAACCTTTTTTTATAACAGCAAAACCTACGAGCTAAAGAAAAAAGGGTTTTGGGCCACCTCCTTTAATATCTTAGAAAGTGGGAGACAGATTGGTGATTTCAATTGGAACTTTAAAACGGGTTCTAAAATAATTCTAAAAAATAAGGAGTATTGGCTAAAAACAGAAAAGGTTGGGAAGTGGTATGCATCCGACCGAAAGTACATTCTTTGCGAAAATGGGAAAACACCTGTCTTAACAATCCACTACGCTTTAAAAAAATGGAAAGAATCTTTGGAGGCAGAATTCAATGATAAAGACCACTCCAACTATGTCCTTCTAGTCTGTGCCCTGTTTCTAATGAGGCGACAACAAAGTGCCCAAAACAGCGCAGCTGCTGGTGGATTCGGATAGTTAATAGAAAAACGGAGTTCTAGTCTTTAGAACCATCGACCGCGGAAAATTTAATCTTTCTTAAAAATTTATGGACAAAATTCTCACCGCCTTTAACATTTAGAAAGACAGCCTAAGTTCAGATTTAACAGCTGATAAAACACTAATATTTTCACTTAAATTTTAACACATTGATTAAAAATTTGTGAATTTAGTAACATCTTTACACATAATCTTCTTTATTTTTAAATAAAAAACAATGAAAGATTTTATTGAAGCCTACTACCCTATTATACTTGCATTCATGTCCTTTTTAATGTCTGTAACCCTGTGGTTTATGGGAAACAAACTAGAAGGTATTTTTGTAGGAATTTGGGTCCCATCAATTTTATCCCTTTCCATTGCCATTAGACAAAGAAGAAAAAAATGAATTTACTAATATTTATTTTCGGGTTTATTATTTTTATAGTGTACGTCTATTTCTTGTTGACAATCGTTTCTAAACAACATAAAATACAACGAACTGAACATCAACAGGCTTATGATGAGCACGACATGGATGGCATAGGAAATCAAGGAAGATTCCCAATGGATAAAAGCAAAAAAAAGGATAAAAGTAAAAAAAAGAAAGGCTAAAACAGAACGCTTATTTTCTTAAATTCTAACGTTTTGTTGCTCAACAACTAGGTTAGTGAATTGTATAAGATTATAAAATTCAACACGGTATAAAAAGTAGCAGGCAGCATCTGAACGGTGCTGTCTTTTATTTTAATTCTTACAAGAATAGCCGTGATCATCATAAAGGTTAGTAAAAAGGAAGCTACCGAAAGTAGTATCGGATTGACAATCCCAACGACTAAGCCGATTCCCCCTAATAGCTGTAAACAGCCCAACAAAATCCGTTGATTTTTATAACCCCAACGGGCATATTCAGACAGCATTCTCTTTGAAAAAAAAGACGTAATTCCGTAAAAAATAAATGAAGCTGCCGAAAATATAAGGATACTAAGGTTTAAATCCATTCCCTATAATAAACCAGAATTAAAGGCCGCGATAAATAAGCACAAAAGTAATAGGACGAAAGAAGGCACAAATTTAGCCAAAGGATTTTTTACTTTTATATGACAATATTGAGCCCCTAGCATTAAAACTGCCATTAAAAGTGACGCTGGTACTAAAAATTCTTTATGCCAAATTCCTAAAATCAAAACGGTTGCAAGCGCTATTTTAGAAGCACCAACTGCATTTCTTAGCAAGTCAGAAAGGCCATAGTGTTTAAATTCTACAACGATATTATCATACCTAAAAACCCACACAACAGTTACTGAGAGTGCAACAATAAGCTGCGCCAAAATTGAAATAGTTTCCATAAAAAATTGTTTTAATATTATTTTTAAATGTATGAATAAAAATCTAAACGGACTTACTTCTGAAATGCTATTTTTTGCACCTTTGGACTATAAACCAATTTATCTTTAACCACACATCTTAAACATACCATCCCTTCAGAGGATTGATTTATTAAAACCTGCCTGACAGTAGGCAGGTTTATTTCAGACTAAACCCTCATAAAGCACAAGAAATTGTGGATCATATTTCAAAAGTCATCTCGAATTGGAGAGAAGTCGCAAAAAAAATTGGGATGTCAAGATCTGAAATGGAAAGAATGTGTACTTGTTTTGAATCTTAAAAAAAGACCATCTCTACTAAAACTACTCCGTTTCTATATACGTCTCTATATAGGCTGATAATTTTGAGGTGGTGTCTAACAAATTGGCTCCTTCCCAGCCATGGCCTTCTTCTGGATAAAAGTGAAACTCATGGGTTACTCCTAGAGTTGTGAGTTGTGCATCCAACTCTACACCTTGCGAGGTTGGAACTAGAGTATCCATACCTCCGTAAAACAATAGGGTTGGCGGCGAAGTTGCGGTTGCTCTGTGGTAAGGGCTCGCAGCTTCTAAAAACTCGATAGAGGGGTTTCCGAATAATTGAAAAACGGGTTGATACAAGGGATTATCATAATAGGCCGGATCTGTAAAATTTGCAGGACCCACAATGCTACACACCATATCTACTTGGTTATTGTCGTCATAGGCATAACTCCACAATAATGCTAAATGAGCCCCTGCACTCACGCCAATAAAACCAATGTCATCACTTATAATAAGGGAGGATTTATACGTGGAAATATAATCGACCACCGCCGAGATATCCTCTGTTTGCATGGGGATTGGGGGATTACCAAAACTGGCTAAGGTGTAGTTCATGTTAATAATTCCCACATTGGGGTGAAGGGTTGAGATAAACGCTTTAGTAGAATTCATGTCCTCTTTGTCTCCTCCAATCCAACTACCACCGTGAACTAAAATGAGAATTTTAGTGCTATTGGTTCGATTTTCTGGGAGGTAAATATCAAAAACTTGTTTTGGGTCTGAACCATAAGAAACATTTAAGGCTTCATAGGCTTCCACCACTTTTGGTTCCTCTGGATTGTCTTTAGAACAACCTAAGTAGAGTGCCAAAAATAGGGATAAGAAAATTATTTTTTTAAATGTTTTCATAACGTAGTTTTTGAAGAATAATTAGTGGGATATAGGGTATCTCGTTAAAATATAATTGTAATTTTTGATAAAAATACAAAACTCAAAAGAAGAATCTATTTGTTTTGAGGCTTTTCTTAATAACATCTTATCATTTTATTTTAAAAATTATTACGACTCCCAACAGGTTAACTTGTGTTTTACAAGTGAGATATTGTATTATAAGTCACTAATATGTAGGTAGTTATTGAATTTTGTTGTAAATTGTACTATATATCAATTTAAAGAACCTAGCCATTTACCCCCCTCTTTATGAATCCAACCTTAGAAATTGTAGGAACGCTCGTCGGTATAATTTTAACTTCAATAACAGCTTATGGCGCACTCACACTCCAAAGAAGCTGGTTTACTCTAGGCATTTGTTTTTTTAGTACGATTCCAATAATTGGAGAGGCATTAGCTTTCGCGCAAGATGACAATTTGGTGCATTTAGCTTTAGTCATGGTTTTTTTGGTTCAAGTAGTAATCACTCTCCCATTAAACATACGTTATGGTGTTGAAACCCCCGCAGCAATGGCTCTGGCTCAAAAAATTAGATACGCAATTTTAACGGCCAATCTGTGTCAAGGATGTCTCATTTTAAATACAGAACTTGAAGTACCTCATCAATTTGGCTACCTCCATTTAGTTGTTGCCTTGATCATGCTTTATACGGTTGTAAGATCAAACACAAAAAAAGAGATACACTAGCGTTAACCTAGTTAAACAACGTACTCCACCCCTATAGAGTGACAAAAAATAACCTTAATTAGGCCCTTTAAGGATGTTAAGATCGCAAACGACGACTAATTTTTTGTTTGATTGTAGAAATGGGCTATTTTATAAATATTATCATATTTAAACCAACTTTTATCTGTTGTACGTCCCATGAATTTTTGATTATCCCAAGCGATATTTTTCATTTGGTTTCTGAAACGCAACTTTGTGATCTTGGAAATTTGACCGTCTTTAAGTGCTAAATAACTTAACATTTGACCTTCATTAAAAGTAATCGATCCTGAATAACTGGAAGCCACTTCGGCTTTCGGATTTTGAAAAATAGTGAGATGCTCTCCATAATAGAGTGCCACATAAAACATGCGTTTCCCAAATTTCTTCTTTAAATTTTTAGGCAATGAAAGAATAATCAAACCGTCATAAGAAATTAGCTGACAATCCATCGCCTTAATGGCTCTTGCTTTATCTCCTTTTTTAACACGGTAACGGAATGAGCTTATGTCGTTTCCTTTATAGGCATAGCCCCGAACTTGACCTACAAGTTCACTGCCATCGGCTAACAAAATGGTTCCCGGAAGCCAGGAAGCACCCACAAATTTTTTGGTAGTTGAAGTGTTTCCACTATTATAATATGTCTTTGTAGTTTGTGCTACGGAAGTAAGGCCTAAGATTAAAAAGGCGAAAATAATTAGTTGCTTTCTCGTGATTGGTTAATTTGTTGCAATTTACAACATTAATTATAGGCGTGAAACAAAAAAAGCCCACTCTAGGAGTGGGCTTTAAGTTGTTTAGATTGGAAAACTTTAAACGGCCTTTTTTACAAAAGGTAATCCTGTTTTTTCATTTTCTACAATCATTTTTCCAGCAGGAAGATCACATGTATTATCACGCTCATCTTTGGCGAAATAATAGATAGTTTGTTCTCTACCACCTTTAAGAATTACATCTTTAGTGTGTAAAAAATACGTCTTTCCTTTACTATTTTTGAATGAATATCCCATAATATATATTTATTTTAGTCTAAATTACAAAAATTAGTTTGTTCTTTCCAAAAAAAATATCAGATAAATGCTCTTTTTTTTAAGAACTAAGGTAAATTGTTAATAAAGTAGGTGATTTTTGAGTGAATTTGCTGTAAACTCGGGGGTAATTCACTGAAATCCCAAGGGTGATTGCTTCCAAATACATGATTCGCGCCTTCCAAAACCATCAGTTCACTCTGTGGATGCCATTCATGTAATTCCAACGCCTCTTTTAAATCCACGCTTGTGTCTGCATCTCCATGGATAATTAAGTGCGGTCGCTTTAAATTCTTAGCAGCGTCTTGAATATTTAGTCTTGACGTATTCGCCATAAAGTTTTCATAGAATTGATAATAGTGAGGCATCTGTTGTTTGGTGCGACCATTCGTCACAAAACTTACGCCTGACGATTTCCAAGCATCAAGATCCGCCCCTTTGGGGAATCTCGATTTAAAATCAGAAACACCCGCTAGGCTTACAAGACTTTTAACACGGGAATCCTCGGCTGCTTTTAGAGTGACGATCCCACCTCCACGGCTGTGACCTACTAAAGTAATGTTGGACGCATCAATATGTGTATCCTTCGCATAGGTTGTTTCCACCCAATCCAGCACCTGATTCAAATCCTCTAATTCTTTCGTATAGTTGTTATTCCCAAACGCTTCAAGGTCTGGAAAATCAATTGGCTGCTCAATAGTACCGCCATTATGAGAAAAATTAAATTTCAGCACGGCAATCCCAGACGCCGCAAATGTCTTTGCAAGTAAATTCCAAGCACCCCAATCTTTAAAGCCCTTATAACCATGGCAAAAGATGATGAGCGGCGCATGCGTTACAGTCTTATTATAAAACACATCTAACAAGATCGGTAAACGATGTGGACCCTTGATGACTTTATTTCTTTCTTCAATAACCATTTATACTTCTTTTTCGATGATATCAATATCTGGATTAAAAAGGTCTAGAATGAGCGTTTTGAGTTCATGCTCATAACGAACCAAAAGATCTGTGGATAATAGGGTGATTTTCTGTGCATAGGCCCCCGGCTTATCTTTCTTAGCAAACTTCAACAATCCTGATTTTAGATTTTTAAACGAGACAATACCCGCTTCGACAGGGGTTGTGAAAGGCGTTTCGGTATTTAGCATATATGCATACGTCATGATCTGAAAACTTTTACTATGCGCTTTATAGTCGCTGGTGATATCGTCCCAATGTACCAACTCCATTTCAGATTGAGATACCTGAGAGGTTTTATAATCTATAATTCTTCGAGTACCATTGCACACATCGATTCGGTCAATGGTTCCAATTAATTGAATCGGGGTTTGGAGTTCGGGAATATCAATGGCAACCGCCATTTTGGATTCAATCGCTTCAATTATAATCTCATCACCCATATTGATACAGGCTAATTCGTAGTTCAAAAAATTTGAAACATAGCGTTTGGCAATTTCAAAACTGATCAAATTGAGCCCCTGAGTGATATCGCCTTCTTTATAAAGTTCCTTAAAATAATAGGTGACTGTCGCATCAATTTTGGATTTTAAATCCATCAGCATTGCCGGTTCCAATACCTTTCCAATAAATGGTTTGTAAAACGCTTCCAGTGTATTGTGAATAATACTTCCAAACGTATTGGAAGCAACGGTTTCTTCTAAAAGAATTTCAGCTTTGACCCCTAAAATTTTCTGGTTATAAAAATCAATTGGGTTTCGAATGTATTGACTCAATGAAGAAGGTGAAAAGCCTCTAGCGGCTACGCTTTTAAGTTTTGAAATGATTTCAGGGGTTTTCTTTACCCTTAATAGTTGCGGTGTGATCTGTGGCGTCTCTGGAATGACTATTTTATGATCTAAATTGTGGTGCGCTTCAAACTCTAACTGCGTTATAAAACGACTGCGTTCGCCACCACTTAATACATCGGGCTCGGTGTTATAAATGATATGTGCATTCTTAGCGCGCTGAAGCAATCGATAAAAGTGATAGGTATAGACCGCATCCTTTTCTTTGTAGGTCGGCAGTCCATTTTCAATTTTAACATCAAACGGGATAAAAGAATTGTTGGTTTTACCTGCCGGCAACACCCCTTCGTTGACGGAGACAATTATCACTGTTTCA
>Ga0075468_10001260_pt1 | contig 10655 bp, 9 predicted proteins | sample DEB08_DNA_12_FD_77578 | JGI IMG/M metagenome (GOLD analysis project Ga0075468, IMG submission 77578) | Aqueous microbial communities from the Delaware River and Bay under freshwater to marine salinity gradient to study organic matter... | ecosystem: Environmental > Aquatic > Marine > Coastal ...
GGGGACATGACGATTACGTTCCCAACAGCAAGCGCAACGGCTGCAATTATACGGATTGCTTAAGGCGTAAACGATGGCAAACGTCACAGGTTGGGGTAGAGGAGCGTGGAGTAGCGGCCCTTACGGGCAACCTACACCTGTGGAAGTCACTGGGGTTGCTGGCACGAGTGCTGTTGGTAGCGTTACAGCGGCTGGCGGTTCTGCATTTTCAGTAACAGGAATTGCTGCTACTGGAAGTGTAGGCAGCGTAAGTGTTAGCATTGATGTTACGATCTCGGTTACGGGGATTGCTGCTACTGGGGGTATTGGCTCCGTTACAGCGGCTGGTGGTTCTGCATTTGCTGTAACAGGTATTGCTGGAACTGGTTCGGTTGGGAGCGTAACGGCTTCGGTTAGTGATGACGTAACCCTTGTTGGGTTTGAAATAGAGGGAGAGGTCGGCTCCGTAGCGGTTAGTGAGGGTAGCGGAGTAATAATTATTGAGACGGGCCTTCAGGCCACAGGCGCAGTAGGCAGCGTTAACGTCTGGGGGGACATAGTCCCGTCTCAAGATGCTTCGTGGTCTGCGATTTCGCCTGATCAAGACGCAAGCTGGATCGATATAGCCGCTTAAAAGGATTAGATAAATGACTTCGACGTACACAAGCAACTCTGGAATTGAGAAGCCCGGAACAGGTGACCAGTCAGGCACATGGGGCGATACTGTCAATACCAACATGGACATCATAGATCGCGCTATTAGTGGCGTGGTTTCTTTGAGTTTAACCGGAACCACTACAACGCTAACTACTACCGATGGTTCTCTCACGGATGGCATGTATAAAGTTCTTGTGTTAGCCGGAAGTCCGACAGGAACAAATACAATTACGATTGAGCCGAATGATTCGGATAAATTCTATCTGGTTAAAAACAGTAGCGGCCAAAGTGCGGTGTTTAGTCAAGGCACTGGGGCGAATGCTACAGTCCCTAATGGCTTCGCAGACATTATTTATGCAGACGGTGCTGGCGCTGGCGCTGCTGTAGCAAGTCTTTTCGCCAACTCTCTTTCCTTTGGAAGGGTAAACCTGACTTCGGACACAGCGGCTGGAGATGATGCAGCTCTTGGTTATACTGCTGCCGAAGGTTTGATATTGACTGGTCAAGGCAGCACCAATGATGTGACCATCAAGAATGATGCAGACCAAGATGTTCTTGAAATACCCACCGGAACGCAGAATGTAACCGTTCAGGGCAAGCTGGGTGTCGCTGGTGATACTGCTGCTGGAGATGACGCGGCTATTGGTTACACTGCTGCTGAAGGTCTGATCCTTACCGGGCAGGGCAGCACCTCCGATATCACTTTAAAGAACGATGCTGATGTTACGGTGTTCACTGTCCCGACAGGCACCGACGACATCCTGTTTCCAGACAGTGCAAGGGCTATGTTTGGTGCGGGTTCTGACTTAAAAATCTGGCACGACGGAACCCACAGCCATATTGATAATGACGGTGCTGGCGCGTTGTTTATTGCCAGCGACAGCATGTACATTACTAATAGTGACCGCGACGAAAACTTTATTCTGGGCGCAGATAATGGCGCGGTAACGCTTTATTTTGACTCCGCTGCCAAACTCGCGACCAATACCGGAGGGGTTACGGTAACAGGCGCGGTCAGCGCAAGTACCGTTGTTCTAGCCGCTACGGACACCGATACGTCCAACACTGGCAGTGTGACGATTGATTTTGCCGCTCATCAGAACTTTGTACTAACGATGCAGGGCAATGTGACCTTGGCTAACCCATCTACTGAATCAGTGGGTCAGGCTGGTGTGTTTGTGTTTATCCAAGATGGAACGGGTTCTCGAACTCTTAGCCTTGGAACGGACTACGAAAGCCCCGCTGGAGGCGGCATTACTCTTAGCACCGCAGCAAATGCAGTCGATGTAGTTCCATACTTCGTCAAGGCTTCTGGTAGTATCCAGCTAGGCGCACCTCAGTTGGCGTTTAGCTAATGACAATGTTTGGCTCACAATGGCTGGCTAATGCTGGTTCTACTTACGAGATTGAGCAGTCAATTCGTTTCAATGATAACGATTCTGCCTACCTTACGAGAACTCCAAGTTCTGCGGGGAATCAGAAGACTAATACTATTAGTTGTTGGGTTAAAAGAGCTAATCTTGGAACAGGTGAAAGTTTAGCAATGTTCAGTGCCGCAGGGGGGAGCTACGGTCTAACATGGTATATTGATAGTTCAGAGACTGATTTTAGTCGTGAACGCTTAAGCCTGTCAGATGGTTCGTCCACTCTTTGGCAAGCAAATGACTATAGGCTCCGAGACCCAGCGAGTTGGTATCATTTTGTTTTTGCAATGGATACGACCCAAGCCACTCAATCCAACAGAATGAAAGTTTATATCAATGGTGCATTGGTTACGGCAGATTCTAATGCTTTGGTTGAAAATACCGACTACCCCTTCTTTGATGATGTTGTGAATAGGATAGGAAGTTGGTCACCAAGTGGAGGTGCCGCTGGCCGTTATATGGAAGGATACATGGCCGAGATTCACTTAATTGATGGGGCGCAAAAAGCAGCCTCTGATTTTGGCGAGTATAACGACGATGGCGTTTGGATACCGAAAGCCTACAGCGGTGCTTACGGCGACCAAGGGGCTTATTTAAAGGGTCAAGACAGTTCTGCACTTGGAGACGATACTTCTGGCAACGGGAATGATTTTTCCAGCAGTGGCCTAGCTGCAAACGATCAGATGTCTGACTCGCCCACCAACAATTGGTGCATTATGAACTCTCTTGACGCTGTTGGCCCCACTCTGAGTGATGGAAACCTAGCGTTCACTGACAGCAACGGTTCTGCTTGGCGTACTGCAAGAGCTACTATGGCTATACCGTCAACCGGCAAGTGGTACTGGGAATGTATTGCAGCATCAAGCGGCGGCGCTGGCGATCCTAATTTTGGTATTGTAGCTGACACGGTAAATACGCAAGTTTCTGATTGGTATCAAGATGCTTTGGCTTACGCTTATTCAACAAGACAAGATTCCGTTGTAAACAACGACTGGACTGGAACGAGTCGTGGGACGTATGCCGGAGGGAATGTTCTTCAGATTGCATATGATAGTGGTACCGGAAAATTACATTTTGGGATACAGAACTCTTGGATCAACGGCGGCGATCCGGCTGATGGAAGTAGTCCAGATTTTACGACTAGCACTACGCTAACTTTTTTACCCTATGTTGCCATATACAATAGTAAGACGGGTTCTATAAATTTTGGTCAGAGTGCTTTTGCCTACACACCACCAACAGGATTTAAAGCACTAAACACCAGCAACCTTGATACACCAACAATCACAGATGGGTCAGCGTATTTTCACACGCAGCTTTATACAGGAAATGGTAGCAGCGGTTTAGCTATTACGAACGACGCAAATGCTGGCGACTTCAAGCCAGACCTTTGGTATCTAGCGCCTCGCAGCAATGGGGATAACCATGTTGTTATCGACAGTGTTCGAGGGGTAACCTCACGAATTTATACTAATAAAGGTGACGCCGAAGATATCGATAGCCCCGCACAAATCACGTTCGAGACTGATGGGTTCGACCTAGATACAACGGACGTAAACTTCAACGGGTCAGGTAGAACGTATGTCGCATGGCAATGGAAAACTACGGGTGGGTCTAGCAGCACGAACGAAACTGGTGACATCACCTCGACCGTGAGTGCCAACACGACTGCCGGTTTTTCGGTGCTGACTTACAGCGGAAATGGGTCAGACAATCAAGAAATTGGTCACGGAATTGGCATTCCGCCGAAGATGATAATTACAAAACGACGTAATGCCAGCGGGTCCAATTGGTCATCGTATCACGATGCTGTCGGCATAAATAAAGTGTTTTATTTAAACCTAAGGAATGCTGTAGCCAGCAACACAGAGCAGTACCGCGCTGTGCCGACAAGCAGCGTCTACACCGTTGGCGTAGGCGGTGACGTCAACGCTTCTGGTGGAACTTATGTTTCATATTGTTTTGCAGAAGTTGAGGGATTTAGTTCCATTGGCAGCTACACTGGAAACGGAAATGCCGACGGGCCTTTTGTGTACTGCGGATTTGAGCCAGCATTTTTGCTGATTAAGTCAACCGGCGATAATAAATGGGTTATAAAAGATACTAAGCGTAGCCCTTTCAATGCTGCTTCACTTACATTGGTCGCAAATAATAATGACGCCGAACTTACGAGCGATCAGCCTGTAGATATTAATTCCAGTGGTTTCAAGTTGAGGACTACGGGAAGTGGAGTGAACGCCAGTGGTGTCACATACATCTACATGGCCTTCGCAGAGCATCCGTTTGGCGGTGACGGCGCAGCGCCAGCGACAGCAAGATAGGACAAGATTATGTGGAAATACTCCGGCAGAACTATTAAGGAACACAAAGCGTGGACCGATGACAACGGTATCACGCATCCTCGGAACTGGCACATCTGGTCGCCATCAGAAAAAGCTGCCGCTGGTCTAACTGAGGTCACGCAGGAGACGCCACCGGACAGTCGCCTATACCATTGGGGCTACGAGGCTGACGGTGTAACGATCTCAAAAACGGCTAAAAGCCTGACCGATGTCGGCGTGGTAGACGACGATGGAAACCCGGTCAACGATGATGACGGCAATCAGATCATGGAGCCGGGGGTCCGCTCTCAGCTAAAGGCAGAAGTTAAAAAGCAGCAGGGTTCTCTGCTTGCACAGACCGATTGGGCGGTGACGCGCAAGTCTGAAAAGACTACTGCCATTCCTAGCAACATCCAGACTTGGCGTGATGCGATCCGCACAAAAGCCACCGCGATGGAAAGTGCAATCGACGGTGCTGCTAATACTGCTGCCGTAGCTGCGCTGTTCCTAGCGTGGGACGCGGACGGCAATAAGTCTGGTATTCTTTATGACTGGCCTATATTGGGAAGCTAGACAATGCCGCTTCAAGAATTAAAATTTCGCGCTGGCATTAACAGGGAGTCTACGTCTTACTCCAATGAAGGCGGTTGGTTTGATTCTGACAAGGTCCGGTTTCGAGATAATTTTCCTGAAAAAATAGGCGGCTGGCAAAAATACTCTGAATCTCAGTTTATTGGAACTTGCCGTTCTCTCTATTCATGGGTTGCTCTTGACGGGTCAATATACTTAGGTCTCGGCACTAACTCTAAGTTTTATGTAGAGGAGGGTGGGACTTATAATGACATTACCCCCATCCGCAAGACGACAACAAACAGCACGACTTTTGCAGCTACCAATGGCTCTGCGACAGTTACGGTTACGGACAGTTCACACGGAGCAGCAGAGGGGGATTTTGTTACTTTTAGTGGTGCATCTAGCTTAGGCGGCAATGTCACAGCCGCTATTCTAAATGCAGAGCATCAAATTGTTAGCGTTCCTACTGCCAATACATACACGATTACTGTTTCAGTTACCGCTAACGCCAGTGACTCTGGGAATGGCGGTGGTTCTGTAACGTCTGTCTATCAGATAAATGTTGGTCTTGATACTGGCGTTTCTGGAACGGGTTGGGGTATTGGGACATACAGCCGTGGAACGTGGGGTTCCGCTTCTGCGAGTTCAGGGGCCGAAGCCCAGCTAGGGTTGTGGACACAGGATAACTTCGGAGAAGACCTGCTGATAAACCAGAGGCAAGGGAATATTTATTACTGGGACGCATCTGCGGGGGTAGGTAATAGAGCCGTTGTCCTGTCGAGTCTGTCGGGGTCTAATAAAGCCCCTACAATAGCTAAACAAATTATGGTGTCGGACAGAGACAGGCACGTTGTGGCTTTTGGGTGTGATGATGAGAACTCAATAGGAACTCAAGACCCTTTGCTTATAAGGTTCGCGGATCAAGAGTCTCTTACTGACTGGGAAACGAGAACCGACAATACAGCGGGTAGTCTTAAGTTGGGCACGGGTTCGGAGATCGTGTGCGCTAAAGAAGCCAGAGAAGAAATACTGGTTTGGACTGATGTGTCCCTGCACTCATTAAGGTTTCTTGGGCCACCGTTTACGTTTGGCATCACACAAATATCTGGTTTGATTACGATCATTTCTCCCAACGCCGCGATAGCCGTTGAGGATTTTTCTGTGTGGATGGGGCGGGATGATTTCTACGTTTACAAGGGTGGCGTAAGTACGCTGCCTTGTTCAGTCAAGCAGTATGTATTTAGTGATATGAACCTAGCACAAATACAGAAAATAGTTTGCGGCGTTAATTCTGCATTTAGTGAAGTCTGGTGGTTCTATCCTTCTTCCGGGGCGACAGAAAATGACAGGTATGTTGTTTGGAATTACACAAATAATCTGTGGTACTACGGGACGCTACCAAGAACAGCTTGGTTGGATCGCGGAATTAAAGATCACCCCGTAGCCGCATCCAATGATAAATATCTTTATAGTCAAGAACTTGGTTTGGACGACGGTTCAACAGTGCCAGCGTCCGCGATCTCTTCTTATATTGAGTCGTCTCAAGTTGATATCGGAGAGGGGGATAGATTCTCTTTTGTAAGTAGGGTTATTCCTGACATCTCTTTTACTACCAGTAGCGTGTCGGACCCTAGCGCCAACCTGATATTAAAAAGCAGAAACTTTCCCGGCGCTAACTACGAACAAACCGACACATCTGATGTCACGCAAACATCATCGTCTCCTGTAGAGTTGTACACAGAGAAAGCAGATGTGCGCTTACGGGGCAGGTCAATGACGTTGCGAGTAGAGTCGAGCGACGTAGGTGTGCAGTGGAAGCTGGGAACGCCCCGCATGGATGTGCGCCCTGATGGTAGGCGTTAATGACAAGCCGCCCAATAGCCCCCACTAAGCCGACATTCTTGTCGCCCCCGTTTACTTACGACGTTGGGTATTTCGGGAACCTTTCTGCCAACTTAAACATTCTGGTGGCGCAGATAGAAAATCCGGGGCTTATGCAGACTTCGGGTTTGAATATCACAAATCTGCTTAACAATGATTCAACTCTGGCTATTGGTGACGTTTTTGAGGTGGATGGATTTCTAAAAGTTAGTAGAATAAATAATCCAAATGTTGCTGGAAATAGTGGGACAATGTCAGTTGCTTCTGTAACCGTAACAATAAGTTAGTAAGATTATGATGAGTCAATGTAATTGGAGGATGCCATGAGCCTAGTAGAGGCAGCGGAAGCTGTAAGACAGCGGGGTCGCTACGGTGATAGCGTTCTGATGCATGTTAACCCTCAGGAAGCAGAGGCTCTGGCGGCTGGTTCAGGTGGTTATCTAACTACTAACCCAGACACCGGATTGCCCGAAGCGTTCCTTCCCATGCTCCTTCCTTTGCTGGGTGGACTGGGAGGAACAGCCTTGGCGACCTCTGGCGCTCTTGCTGGTATGGGTGGCTTGGGGGCTTTTATGGCCGCAAACCCCTACATAGCAGGGGCTATTGGTTCAGGGCTAGGAAAGACAATAGCTACTGGTGATCTTGGCGAGGGTCTTAAAACCGGACTAATATCAGGCGTAACTGGCGGTGTACTTCAGGGTCTGACGAGCGGTGGTGATTTTATAAGATCAGGCGATGCTATTGGGGGAGAGGGTTTAGAGGCTGCTCTTGCAGGAGACGCACCACAAGCAATGCAAAATATTTCACCTGCCGTAGACCCTGCTTCGATTGATATTGCTGCTCTCCCCACGCCCGAAGTAGCCGCTGCTTCTGCTGGTGGTGCTGACCCAGCATCAGTGTTAGCGCAGCGATATACTGATACAAACAGGCAAGCTCTTTTAGCAGACATGGGAGAAGCTGGAATAACCTCAAGGTTGCCAACGGCTTCTTCGCCGGGGATGGGGGAGTTTGTTAACAGAACGCCCGAAAGCATAGGCACAATCGAAAAGCTTTTACAGGGGCCGAAGCCCGGCTATGTTGACCCAACCACGGGAGCTTTTGTTAAAGGCGAACTCAATCCACTGGGCCAAGCGGTAGGCGGTATTGGTAGCTCGATCCTAGAAGAGGCTGCGTTCCCAACAACGTATGACTTTGAAGAAGAAGAGAGAGTATACAGACCCCAACGGTTTGGAACACGGGATCGGTTTACTCCAGATGATGACTACCGTGGCGGCATAGACCCAGAGTTTAGCTACTTCTCTCCCACTCGGTTTGTTGCTGATGGAGGGGCCATGCGTATGCAGATGGGTGGGCTTGCTGCTCTGGAAGAGATGCAGGGCATGGACCCTACAGCATCGGGCTTGGGCGCGATGGCTGGTGTTATGGAAGGTGCTGACCCTGACTCGTCAATGATGCAGATACAGTCAATGATGATGGAGGGGTCTTCTCCTAATGGAGACACTCAGGACATAATTGTTGAAGAAGCTATTTCAGCTATTCGTGGTGAACATGCAAACCCAGACGTAGCCATTCAATCTTTCGTCGCGCAGTACGGTGAAGAAGCTCTTAATGTTTTGGTCGAACAAGTCGGTCAAGAAATGATGATGGAGCAAATGGGCCAAAATCAAGACACGCTTGTCGAGGGCGACGGGATAGTCGAGGGTATCGGCAAGGGCCGTGATGACATGGTTCAGGCAAGCTTGGAAGGCGAGAAGGACGTTCTTCTTTCTCGTGACGAGTTTGTTTTACCCGCTGATGTTGTGTCTGGTTTAGGAGATGGCAGCACACGGGCTGGAGAAGAAGAACTAATGAAGCTAATTGATCGTGTCCGTACACGGCGCACAGGAACAAAAGAGCCGCCGAACATGGTCGGGCAGGTGATGCCAGCATGATCGTATCCCTTGTCCCGCCTGAGTATGTTGATAAAGAATGGCCGCACGTTGCCAATCTTTTAGCTAAAGCTATTCAATATTCAGGTGGGCGTTGGGATATCGGGTCAGTATACGAAGAGGTAAAAGCGGGTAATCAGCATTTGTTTCTAGTCTATGACGATGAGAAAAAAGAAACCAAAGCTGCTTGGACTTCTAAGTTTATAGAACACCCCGGCGCGAGGTCTTTACAGACTTTGTTTATTGGCGGTTCTGGTTATGACGACTGGTTTGAAGAGGTTAATGATTTTATTAAAAGATGGGCTGACGATAATGGTTGCAAGTTCGTTGAGTTCATCGGTCGAAAAGGCTGGGAAAGAAAGCTAAAGAAGATCGGCTGGACATCTGAGTATTATTCTTACCGTATGGAGGTTTAGCTATGGGTAAAGGTGGCGGCGGTGCGGCTCCCCCGCAAACATCGCAGGTAACGCAGACAACGAGCAATCTTCCTGCGTATGCGGAACCGTATTTTACGCGGTTGCTGGACAGGACTGAGGTTCAAACTAACCTGCCATACGACTCCTACGGTGACGCTAGGATAGCAGAGCCAACAGCGTCAGGGACTGCTTCTGAACAGTTAACCCGTGATATAGCGACAGACAGTTCTTTGCAGACTAGCTTTGATACAGCAGGTGCTGAATTTGCTGAACAAGTTGCTCGTCCAACTCAATTTACAGGCACTGATCTTGCTGGGCAGTTTGATCCAGCAACTTCGTTTGCCCAGTATGCAGCGCCCACTGAGGCTGTCTTGGCTGCACGAGACCCTCGTACTCAAGTGCAAAGCTTTATAAATCCTTATTTGGAAAACGTGCTGGCACAGCAAGAGGTTTCCGCACAGCGACGGTTTGGTGAAGCTCAGGCAGGAAGAGATGCAGCAGCCATACAGGGCGGGGCATTCGGCGGTAGCCGAAGAGCGGTTGCAGATTCACTGGCGCGGCGCGACCTTGACGAAAGGCTTGATCAAATGGGAGCTACGGCAAGAGCCGATGCTTTCGGCCAAGCTATGCAAGCGGCGACCGGCCAGCAAGAACTTGCTCTTAAAACAAGGGCGCAAGCTTTATCTGATGCGGGAATACAGCAGGAACGAAGATTGGCAGCAGCAGAAACCGCTGATCGTCTTGGTCTTGCTGGAGCCGAAGCAATGCTGGGCGCTGCTCCAGTGCTACAAAAGACCCGACTAGAACAAGCCGCTGCTTTGGCTGGTGTGGGCGAGGCAGAAAGATTAAGGTCACAGTCAGAGCTTGATCTTAGTTATCAGGACTTCATTAACCAGCGAGACTACGAAAGAGGCCAGCTACAGTATCTGTCTTCGATTCTTCGCGGTGTGCCTATCACGCCAGAATCAGAAGTGCGTCGTATGGAGCCGCCGCCCAGTCCGTATGCTCCTCTTCTAAGTCTTGGCTTGGGCGCTGCTGGCCTGTCTAAGCTGTTGGGGTAAAGGAAAAGTAAGATGGTAGCGAACCTTGTTCAAATCCAAGATAAGCTGAAAGACTTAAGCGATAACCAGCTTAGGTCCGCTTACTCTCAAGGCACTGTTCCGCAGTTTATGGTCATGACCGAAATGGGTCGCCGTAAGGAAATGAAGGAAGAGTACCAGAAGAACCAAGCCCAAGGCTCTACGACTGTCGCGGAGGACATACTTGCTCCTGCGGCTAACATGGCGCGGGGTCTAGGTGCTATGGCGCAGCCTCAGAACAGGATGGATACCCAGCCACAGAACCTGCCTGTTGAGCAGTCAATGGCAACCATGCCGCCGTCTCCTCAACCAATGGCCAATAAGTTACCAGTAACTCGTATGGCTAACGGTGGTCTTGCAAAGATCAAAGCGAGAGATGGTATGAGTCTTGGTTACG
>Ga0075468_10001271_pt1 | contig 10625 bp, 8 predicted proteins | sample DEB08_DNA_12_FD_77578 | JGI IMG/M metagenome (GOLD analysis project Ga0075468, IMG submission 77578) | Aqueous microbial communities from the Delaware River and Bay under freshwater to marine salinity gradient to study organic matter... | ecosystem: Environmental > Aquatic > Marine > Coastal ...
TTTCAATTCCTAAAATAGTGTCTAATTTTCCTGAACTATACTTTGAGTTACCTACCCAGTTTATGTTTCTGAAATAATATTTATTCCCTTCAGATATTTTCATTTTAATGTTAATTGAAGAAGGGTCGTTAGTGTAAATAGTATCGAATTCAATTTTGGCATCTCTCATGGCCTTAGAATTATAAACTTCTATAATCCCATTTTTTTCTGCTTCATAACTTCCTTCAATAAACTTAGATCTCTTCCAGAATCTCCACCAAGTTCTTTCTTTAGTTTCTTTTAATGTCCTTTTAATTTTTTTGTCAGACATTACTGGTGCTTCTTTCTTGAATAAGCTTAAAGGAAATTTCGTCTTTTCTATTGCATTGTTTCCTTCAATAATAATCTCATTTATCTTAACTTTTTCTCCTTTGTCAATATTAATAACCAAAATTTCGGCATTGTTTACTGATGTATCTGGTAGGCTAGTAATATTAACTGTAGTCTTCAGGTATCCTTTTTCTACAAAATAATCCTTACAAGTAAATCTGGCTTTATCCAATAGACTTTCGGTAATAAGTTTACCGCTATATAAATCTAAATTTTCTTTTAAGGATTTTGCTTGTGAGTTAGTAATTCCCTTAAGTTGGTATCTCGACATTCTACTTCTTTCTGTAAGAGTAATTCTTAAGAAAACAGTGCTTCCGATAAATCTATCAGCATAAATGTTAATATCAGAAAAGTTATTTACCTCCCAAAGCTTTTTAATTGCTCCAGAGATATCTGATCCAGGAATAGTGATTTCACTTCCTCTTATTAATCCAGAAAAAGAGATGATTCTTTCTACATCAGTAATAACTGCTCCTTCTACTACAATCCCACCAATCTCATATTTTTTAGGAGCTTGGTAATCTACATTATTCTTACCAAAACTAAGGTTTTGTGCAATTGCCGAGGACGACAAAAGAGTAATGAGTAAAAGTGTATTTATAAAAAATTTCATATACTTATTTTATGTAATCGATTGTTTAAGTTGTTGACTTGTTTTACCAAATCTTCTTTCCCTGTTCTGAAAAGAATCTATCGCTAATTGAAAGTCTTTTTCTTTAAAGTCAGGCCAAAGCGTATCAGTAAAATAAAACTCAGAGTAGGCAATTTGCCAAAGCAAAAAATTACTAATTCTGAACTCACCACTAGTACGAATAATTAACTCTGGATCAGGTATTCCTGCAGTGGACAAGTTATCGCTAAAAAGAGTTTCATCAATATCATCTTCGCTTATCTTTCCTTCTTTCACTGCTAAAGCAATTTTTTTAGTTGCTTCAAGTATTTCTTGTCTTGAACTGTAGCTTAACGCTAACGTTAACACAATTCCAGTATTGTTTTTTGTGTATTCAGATGCAGAGTTTAGTGCTTCTCTTGCAAACTCGGGCAACAAAGAAGTATTACCAATAAAGTTTATTTTTACTTTATTCTCATGTAACTCCTGAATTTCATTAGCTATTGTCTTAGCAAATAAATTCATTAAACCATCTACTTCTTCTTTGGGTCTATTCCAGTTTTCGGTAGAGAAAGTGTAAAGAGTTAGGTACTTTACATTATTTTTTTGTGCAGCTGTAAGTACTTCTCTTACTGAGCTAACACCACTGTTGTGACCATGAATTCTATCTTTCCCGTGATTAGACGCCCATCTTCCATTCCCATCCATTATGATGGCAACATGAGTTGGTGTATTTCCGGTTTTAGAATTTGGTTGTGGCATTGCTATTTAAATATACGCGAAAATGCTAAGAATTATTGAGGTATGAAAGTTATAAAAGGAAATATTATACCTATTTAACACAATTTACCATTTCTTTTTCCTGAAAGGAAATTTAAGATCTTGATCATATGTGCTCGAAAGAGTATCACATTCAATACATTCAACATCAAAACTATCTACCAGATATACTGGCATGTCGTAATCTTTTGGGATTGCAAAAACTAAGGTTTTTCCTTCGTTTTGGAATATATACTCTTGAGGATCAGTAGTTTTTTTACTGTTCTTAAAATCTATATCAGCATTTTCTATAAACTCAGTAAGCGACTCTACAGAATATCCATTACATTGAATTTTACAATCAATTAATTCGCTCGAAGTAAATCTTCTTGTAGTGATTGTATCTTTTATTCTTCTCTCTGGTAAAAATCCTCCACAGCCTCTGTCTCCAAAAAGAAAAAGAACCATAAGTGATCCAATTCCTATCCCAAGGGCAAAAAATCGTAATCGTCTCCAAATATTCATGCTATTAATTTTGATTCAAATTTACAGCTATTATTGCATATTATGGAGCTATCAGTTAAGAAATATCAATTAGTCTATAATTTCTATATTTTCTTTACTGATAAGGTCTTTTCCTTTGTATTTAAGGAAAAGCTGAGCGATTGTAACAACATCATTTTGGCAGTATTTTTTTATTCTCTCCAAATCATTTTCTTCGTAGTAAGTTTTAGCCACCATTGATCCATCCAAATCTTGCTTTGGAGAAGGAATTCCAAAAACATGTGCTAATAATTCTAAGGAGGTAAAGTGCTTGTAGTCACCAAATTTCCATAATTCCATGGTGTCTAAATGAGGGATTTCCCAAGGCTTTTTTCCTGCTAAGTCTAGTTGACTTGGGAGCTTTAATCCATTAATTAGTGTTCTTCGACCAATGAATGGAAAATCAAATTCCTTTCCATTGTGAGCGCAAAGCATGTAGTTCTCTTTCAAGGTTTTGTTTAGTAGAGAATTAAAAGCTTTTAAAATCGTTTTCTCCTCATCTCCAAAAAATGATTTAACTCTTAGTTTTAGGTTCTTTTTCTCTTCAGTAAAATAACCAACCGAGATGCAAATTATTTTCCCAAACTCGGCATAAATTCCTGCTTTGTTGTAGGCTTCCTCAGCCGAAATATCTTGATATCTTTGGACGTATTTCGATTTTTTATCCCACAATTCTATTTCTTTTCTGGGTAAGTTTTTAAAATCATACTCCAAAGGAACTGTTTCAATATCAAGAAATATTATTTTGTTGAGGTCTATTTTTTGAAGCATAATAGGATTGTATTAGAAACTAAGTTAACTAACTATTTGTAAATAAAAAAAGCTGCTAAGTTATCTAAGCAGCTTTTGAACTAAGATTATATTTTTTCTATAATTTAAATGTTCCAGCAGGAATAGCAATATTCATTTCTACTTTGTCAAGTTTAACATCCATTGGCATTCCACCATCAACTCCACCAAGTGTATGAGGAATAAGTATTCCGTTTACAGCTTTGTAGTCTTTAAACTCCTGAACAGATTCCATTTCTCCTCTCGGAGTTTTGTTTTTTGAAGTTTCTTTCACTTTTAAACCAGTTTTCATGTCGTAAAAAGAAGTTAATTTCTTTCCGCTAGGATAAGTAACATTAACAACATAAGTACTTTTTCCATTTACAATTTTAGCTCCAGCAAGTTCAGTTTTTACTCCGTTCTCTGCATAAAACAATTCTGGAATTAAATAACTACCAATTCTAGTTTCAATAGATTCATTTTCGCTTACAGGGATTGTTTGTCCTTGTGCTTTTAAAAAGGTAGTAGTACCATCATAAATTTTTTGTTGCATCACACCCATACCCTCAACATCCATTATAGAACTAGTTTTGTTTGGAGCTTCAAAATAATTAGTAATTGTTACATTTCTACCCATCATACTCATTGAGTATTCACCCTTCATGGTTTTTACTGATTTTATTTTGTCTTTTCCACCAAGTGCTTTGTAATATGATTCAAAAATAGATTCTACTGTAGTTCCTTTTGGCACTTCTATAGCTTGTGCAGGAGGTCCAACTTCGTTTCCTTCTCTGTCTATATAATGTAACTCACCAAATCTCTTTAATTTTTCTCCCACTTGGTTTGCTTCACCAACTACTACAATATTAATGTTAGCTGGTTTAAGGTAACTAGTTGCTACTCTTTTTATGTCTTCCATAGTTACCAACTCAACTCTTTTTAAGTAGTTTTTGTAGTAATCTTTATCTAAATTATACTTAGCAATATTTGCTGCAAATCTTGCAACAGTTCTTGAACTTTCTAATGATTGAGCAAAAGTCCCAGCTATGTAGTTTTTAGCATTTTGTAATTCCTCAGCACCAACATTCTCATTTCTAATTCTGTTTATTTCTAACAGAAATTGGTCTATGGCACTATCAGTAACTTCGTTTCTTACTTTAGCAGAAGACGAAAAGTTTCCTATTAATTTGTTAGCTCTTATTCCTCCATAAGCACCATAAGTATATTCCTTGTCTTCTCTTAAGTTTTGGAATAATCTTCCTGCAAATCCACTTCCAAATATTTGGTTGAATACTTGAGCAGCTTCATAATCAGCATCACCAATTTTAATTTTAGCTAAGTTGTTTATGTCAATGTTAGATTGAACAGCACCTTCTTTATGTACCAAATATACTTGTGGTTTAGTTGGCTCAATTGGAGCTTCATAACTATGAGTAGGAACAGTTCCTTTTTCCCATGATCCAAAGTATTTTTTAACTAAAGCTTCAGCTTCACTTTTAGTAATATCTCCTACAATAGTTAAAAGAGCATTGTTAGGTTTAAAATAAGAGTTGTAATAGTTTTTACAATCTTCCAATTTGATGTTTCCTAGAGTTGCTTCAGTTAAAAACTCTCCGTAAGGATGTCCTTTTCCATAAAGCATAGCAGATTTTACATCACCCATTATAGCATCAGCATTTGTTGAGCTAGATTTTAATGAAGTAATATTTTCTTTTATTGTTTTATTCAATTCATCTTCAGGAAAAACAGGGTTAAGAACCACATCAGATAAAATATCCATTAGTTTTTCATTGTATTTAGATAAACCAGAAGTATAAGCTCCACCGCTATAAACTCCCATGTTTGCACCTATAAAATCAACTTCTTTGTTCAAATTTTCTTTATTTCTGTTTTTGGTACCAGCCTCTAGTAAATCTCCTACCATAGAAGTGTACCCAGCTTTATCTCCTTCAAATATTGGGTCGATATCGAAACTAAGGTTGTAAGATATAGTTGGCAGTTTTGAGCTTTCTATAACGTATACAGTTAATCCATTGTCTAATTTAAATTCTTCGTACTCACCAAAAGTATTTTCTTTTGCTGGTGCTGCACTTGGTCTAATACTTCTGTCAAGAGGAGCAGACGTATTACAAGCTCCCAAAAGAAGAGTAGCAAGTGATATAAATAATATATTTTTCATAATAATAAGTTTATTGTTTTTGAGAGTTTTTTACTTCTTTTTAGGTAAATAATAAAGAGTAACACTATTCGATTCGTTCAAATATTTTTTAGCAACTCTCATAATGTCTTCTCTAGTTACAGCTCTATAGTTTTCTAGTTCTGTGTTAATTAAGTTAGCATCACCAAACATCATAGAATAAGAAGCTAAACTTTCTGCTATCCCTGCCATTCTTGAGTTACTGCTTACAAAGTTGTTTTCAGTTATGTTTTTAATCTTCTGAAATTCATCTTCAGTAATTAATTCAGTTTGTAATTTTTTAATCTCTTTCACAACACCAGCTTTAATGTCATCAACCGTATAACCTTGATTAGGAAAACCAAGTGTAGTAAAGAATCCGGCACTTTCAAACCCCATAGAGAAACCTTGTACTTGTAAAGCAATCTGTTCGTTTTCTTTAAGTGCTATATTTAGTCTAGAACTTTTTCCGTTTGATAAAACAGTAGAAAGCATTTCTAAAGCATAAGCATCATTAGTTCCTTGTGGTGGTACTTTGTATGCTTGGAAAATTGCAGGTAATTGAATGTTATCATAAACTGTATCAACAACAGCTTTAGTCAATAAATCACCAGAAACAGTTGGTCTTGTAATTTCTTTTGTTCCTTTAGGAATAGTAGAAAAATATTTTTTGATATATTTTTTAGCATCTTTTTTATTGATGTCACCAGTAATAACTAGTGTTGCATTGTTTGGCACATAATATTGATCGTAAAAAGCTTGAAAGTCTTGAATCGAAGCAGCATTTAAATCAACAAAAGATCCTATTGGAGTCCAACCATAGTTAGTTCCAAAAAACATTCTTTCCGAAATCTCAGCATACCAACTCGAGTAAGGTCTGTTGTCCGAAGTTCTTTTTTCTTCTTTCACTACTTCTCTTTGGTTATCAACTCCTGCTTGAGTGATTTTTGCATTAAGCATTCTTTCACTTTCCATCCATAATCCAAGTTCTAATTGGTTAGATGGTAATACACAGTGATAATAAGTTTGGTCATTAGAGGTATAAGCATTTATAGTTCCACCTACTGATTGAACAATTTTAGCATACTCATCTTGAGCAATGTTTTCAGATTCTTCGAACATTAAGTGTTCGAAAAAGTGAGCGTAACCTGTTTTACCTTTCACCTCATTTTTACTTCCAACATGATACAGTACACTAACTGCAACAATAGGAGTAGAGTTGTCTTGATGAAGAATTACATGAAGACCATTATCTAGATCAAATTCACTAAATTCAATTTTGTTCTTTTGGGCAGAACTTATGCTGGCTATTCCTAGTGCAGCAATTATTAATAGTATCTTTTTCATTATTATATTGATTTTCAACAAAAATAGAAATAATGTTTAACTATAAAAACGATTATAGGATGGGAGGTGTTAATTTTAGTTAAGCGGAAAATCGTTTTCAATCCTAAGATAAATCTTATATTTAGCCCATGGTAGATGCGAAGAAATATTTAGGGCAACATTTTTTACGAAACGAAGAGGTTTGTAAAGCGATTGCTCATGGTATGAAGGATTATACAATTCATGATAAATTGGTAGAAGTGGGTCCAGGAACAGGAGCAATTACCAAGTATATTACGAAGTTAGATTCTAATATGTCGGTAATTGAAGTGGATGGTGAATCCATTACCTACTTAAGGAGTGAATACCCAGAACTGGAAATTATTGATTTCAATTTCTTGAAATTAGATTTAACGAAAGTAAATGATGGAAAGCCCTTTGGTTTGTTTGGAAACTTCCCTTATTTCTTATCAAGTCAAATTTTAACTAAGATTTTTGAAAACAAAGAAGTTATTTCTGAGTGTGTAGGAATGTTTCAGAAAGAAGTATCAGAAAAAGTGATTGCAACTCCTGGGAACAAAAACTATGGAATTACTGCAGTCTTACTTCAAGCTTTTTACGAAGTTGAATATTTATTTACTGTAGACGCCAAAGAATTTGATCCACCACCAAGTGTTCAATCTGGTGTGGTAAGAATTATAAAGAAAGAAGATCAATTGCCTGATTTAAACTTGAGCTTATTTAAGCAAGTAGTGAAACTAGGCTTTAATCAAAGAAGAAAAACATTAAGAAATTCACTAAAATCTATCCTTCCTGATGAAGTAAGGCAGGAAGAAATATTTAATAAAAGACCTGAGCAATTATTCGTTCCAGAGTTTATTGAGATTTGTGAAATGATTGAAAAATATAAGAAGTAGAATGGAAGAGAAAAAAATATTTTTACTAGATGCCTACGCATTAATTTTTAGAGCTTATTATGCTTTTATTAAAAACCCTAGAATAAACTCTAAAGGATTTAATACTTCAGCAGTATTGGGATTCACCAATTCTATGTTGGATATTATTAATAACCAAAAACCAACTCACTTAGCTGTAGTTTTTGATTATCCTGCGGCTACGTTTAGAACCAAAGAGTATCCAGAATATAAAGCAAACAGACAAGAAACTCCAGAAGATATTAAGCTTTCGGTTCCTGTAATTATGGAAGTGATAAAAGCTTTTAATATCCCAATCTTGATGAAAGAAGGGTTTGAAGCTGATGATGTAATTGGTACACTTTCGGTAATGGCAGAAAAAGCTGGATTTACTACTTATATGATGACTCCAGATAAGGATTTTGCTCAACTGGTGACTGATAAAGTATTCATGCACAAACCACCAAGAGGAGGGAAGCCTGCCGAAGTTTGGGGAGTGGATGAAGTAAAAGAGGCTTTTGGTGTGGAAGATCCAAAACAAGTAATTGATATTTTGGGATTGATGGGAGATTCTGCGGATAATATTCCTGGAATTCCTGGAGTTGGTCCAGTTGCAGCCAAAAAACTGATAGGATTATACGGTTCGGTAGAAAACATTATTGCTAATGCCGATAAACTGAAAGGAAAGCAAAAAGAAAATGTAATTGAATTTGCAGAACAAGGATTAATGTCCAAAATGTTGGCAACAATTATATTGGATGTAGATGTTGAGTTTAATGAGGAAGAACTTATAATGTGTCCTCCAAATAAGGATAAAGTAATTGAGTTGTTTAGCGAATTGGAATTCCGAACGCTTACCAAAAGAATATTTGGGGTAGATGTGGTGCAAACTAAAACGGGAGATCAATTGGATATGTTCTCTGTAAATGTTCCTACTACAGAAGCCGAGCAAATTCCTGTAGCTCCTTCAGAATTGAAAACTCTGGCAGACACAGAAACAAATTACTCCCTAATAGATACAAAAGAAAAAAGAGGGGAGTTAATTGATAAACTGATGAAAGAAAAGTCAGTTTGTTTTGATACCGAAACAACTTCTTTGGATTCGCTTAACGCAAAATTAGTTGGAATCGCTTTTTCATACAAACAAGGAGAAGCATTTTACGTTTCTATTCCTCAAGAAGAAAAAGAAGCGCAAGAAATTGCCAATGAGTTCAAACCATTTTTTGAGAATGAAAGCATAGAGAAAATAGCACATAATTTAAAATATGATTTGGCTGTAATCAAGAATTACGGAATAGAAATAAAAGGAGACACTTTTGATACCATGATTGCTCATTATCTGATTCAACCCGATATGAGGCACAATATGGATTTATTGGCAGAAACCTATTTGGGTTACAAGCCAGTTTCTATCGAGACTTTAATTGGTAAAAAAGGAAAGAACCAAAAAAGCATGGCAGATTTGGAACCGGCCGAAGTTTCGGATTATGCGTGCGAAGATGCAGATATTACTCTTCAGTTAAAACAATTGTTTGAGCCAAAATTAACCGAAACGGATACAGAGAAATTATACAAAGAAATTGAAGCTCCATTAGTTCCAGTATTGGAAAAAATGGAAAGAGAAGGGATTAATTTAGACGTTCCTGCTTTGGCAGAATTCTCTAAAGAATTGGAAGTTGATTTAGTGAAGTTAGAATCTTCGATTAAAGAAATGGCTGGAGTAGAAGATTTTAATTTGGATTCTCCAAAACAACTAGGAGAAGTGTTGTTCGAGAAAATGGAGATTGATGTAAAAGCTAAAAAAACCAAAACTGGTCAATATTCAACAAGTGAAGATACATTGAGCAAAATGGTTGGTAAACACGAGATTTTCGAATTGATTTTGGAATACCGTTCGCTAAAGAAATTGAAATCTACTTACGTAGATGCTTTGCCTTTATTGATTGATGAAAACACCAAAAGAATTCATACTAGTTACATGCAAACAGTTGCGGCAACAGGGAGATTGAGTTCTGTGAATCCTAATCTTCAAAACATTCCTATTAGAACGGAGAAAGGAAGAATGATAAGAAAAGCATTTATTCCAAGAGATGAAAACTATACTTTGTTAGCGGCCGATTATTCACAAATAGAATTGAGAATTATTGCAGCTTTGAGCAAGGACGAAGGAATGATTGAGGCATTTAATTCGGGACACGATATTCATACAGCAACAGCAGCAAAGGTGTTTGATGTAACAATGGAAGAAGTGGATAGAGAAATGAGGAGTAAAGCCAAAATGGTGAACTTTGGTATTATTTATGGAATCTCGGCATTTGGGTTGGGACAAAGATTATCTATTCCTAGAAAAGAAGCCAAAGAGATTATAGAAAGTTATTTTGCAAAATATCCTAAAATTAAATCCTACATGGATGAAGTGGTTGTAACTGCCAAAGAAAAAGGATATGTAGAAACATTACTAGGTAGAAGAAGGAACTTGAAAGACATTAATTCTGCCAATGCAATTGTAAGAAGCCATGCAGAAAGAAATGCAATTAATGCACCTATTCAAGGAACAGCAGCTGATATTGTGAAGATTGCCATGATAAATGTGCAAAACGAAATGGAAGCGAATGGATTAAAATCCAGAATGTTACTTCAGGTTCATGATGAATTGGTGTTTGATGTAGAGAAAAGTGAAGTTGAGGTGATGAAAGAATTAGTAAAAAAGAACATGGAGGGAGCAGTTAAAATTGCAGTACCTTTGGATGTAGAAATGAGTACAGGTGATAATTGGCTACAAGCGCATTAAATATATATAGTATGATTACGAATAACGATATAATGAAAAAACTGAGAGTTGCTCACAGTTTTAGAGATGATGATATTTTGAAAGTATTAGCATTAGTTGATTTTGAAATGACTAAATCAGAATTAAATGCAATATTTCAAAAAGAAGATCACCAGAATTTCAAAGCTTGTGGAGATCAATTACTACGTAATTTTTTGAATGGATTAATCATACATATGAGAGGGCCAATGCCAAAAAAAGAAGATAAATCTGCTCCAAAAAAGGCTTTTACAAAGCCACATCCTGGAAGGAAGTAAGTTTACATCCATAAACAGTCAAGCCAATCTGTGAGCATATGAAATAGTAATCCTATGGCTATTATTCTTGTTT
>Ga0075468_10001281_pt1 | contig 10577 bp, 7 predicted proteins | sample DEB08_DNA_12_FD_77578 | JGI IMG/M metagenome (GOLD analysis project Ga0075468, IMG submission 77578) | Aqueous microbial communities from the Delaware River and Bay under freshwater to marine salinity gradient to study organic matter... | ecosystem: Environmental > Aquatic > Marine > Coastal ...
CGAGCAGATAGCCGGGCTGCTGAGTAAGCAGTTTGGCTGGCAACTGACAGGGCGTAATATTGCCATTTCAAACGGCAGTCAGTCGGCTTTCTTCGTACTCTACAACCTGTTCGCTGGAACCATGAGTGATGGCAGCCAGCGCTCTATCCATCTTCCTCTAGCACCGGAATACATTGGCTACCGCGATATTGGACTGAGTGACAATCAGTTTACCGCCACACGTCCTGACATCGAGCTGCTCGACGATAATTTGTTTAAATATCATGTCGATTTCTCACGGCTCAATATCAACCAGCAAAGCGCCGCGCTGTGTGTATCGCGGCCAACAAATCCCACCGGCAACGTGCTCACAGATGGCGAAATTGAGCAGCTGGACGCTATTGCTGCGGAGCATGACATCCCCTTTATCATCGATGGTGCCTACGGTTTGCCGTTTCCGAGCATTATTTTTAATGATGCTCGAGCACATTGGAATCACAATACCATTCTTGTTTTGAGTCTTTCCAAGCTCGGCCTGCCTGGTGTGCGCACCGGTATTATTGTTGCGTCGGAGGAGATTATTCAGGCCTTTACCCGAGCCAACACGATTGTCAGTCTCGCCTGCGGCAATCTTGGGCCCGCTCTGGCCAGAGAGTTAGTCAGCAGCGGTGAGATACTGTCACTCAGTCAACAGCAGATCGCACCATTTTACCGGCAGCGGGCTGACCAGACGGTGCAATGGTTTCGCCAGGCGCTGGGTGATCTGCCTTACCGAATTCATCGTCCGGAGGGCGCGATCTTTTTGTGGCTGTGGTTTGAGAACTTGCCCATTTCGAGTCAGTTACTCTACGAGCGTTTAAAAGCCCGCGGTGTACTGGTGGTACCCGGGCATAATTTCTTTCCGGGCATCACTGATGACTGGCGCCATCAGCAGGAGTGTATTCGCGTTTCCTACGCTCAGGATGGCGCAGTGGTAAAAGCGGGTATTGCGATTATTGCCGAAGAAGTTGCCAAAGCATACGGCTTATAAGCTGACCGTATAAATTAGCGGTTAATCAATCAGTTATTCAATAAAGCGCTCTAGTGCAGTCAGTAACGCTTTGATTTTATCCACTGACTCTTGGTATTCCTGAGCCTCTATCGAATCTGCGACGATGCCGCCACCGCCCCAGCAGTGCAATGTGTCGCCGTCAGCAATCAGTGTGCGAATAGCAATATTGGTATCCATTCGTCCATTGGCACTGATATAGCCAATGCTGCCGCAGTACACCGAGCGTCGCACCGGCTCCAATTCCTCAATAATTTCCATCGCGCGCTTTTTCGGTGCTCCGGTGATCGACCCGCCGGGGAAGCTATCGCGCAGTAGACCCAGAGGTGTTGCATCAGCAGTCAGGTCCCCGGTCACAGTACTCACCAGGTGATGAACATTGGGGAAGCTTTCCAGAGCAAATAATTTTGGCACACGAATGCTACCGGGCTGGCAGTTTTTGCCGAGATCATTGCGCAGCAGGTCGACAATCATCAAATTCTCGGCGCGGTCCTTGGCACTATTGATCAATATTTCTGCGCGTTGCCGATCGTCTTCAATATTGCTTCCACGCTTAATCGTGCCTTTGATCGGCTTGGTCTCGGCCTGATTATCAGACACCTTGATAAAGCGCTCTGGAGACAGGCAGAGTAGGGCCTGATCGCGCCACTGCCAGAAAACCGAGTAGGGTGAGCCGACGGCGCTGCGCAGGGCTTTGTAAGCAGGCCACAGATCACCAGAGAACTGCGTTGCGAAGTGCTGGGTAAAGTTGGTCTGGTAACAGTCGCCGGCGCTGATATAGCGTTTAATTTCTTGAATTGCCGCCTGATACTGTGACTCTGACAGAGTGGCAGAAAATCTCTTGTTGAGTTTAAACGCGCTGTCGACATCGACGGAGTCGAGGTTAACCAGTCGCGAGCAAATCAGTGTTTGTAACTCATCCGAGCATTGAGCATGAAAGACCAGCTCGCTGCGTTGCTTGTCGTGATCAACCACCAGCGCCCAGAGGAAACGACCGATTCGCATATCTGGCAGCGTCGCCAAGGTATCGGCTGTACTCGGAATATCGATTAAGCGACGGCCCAGATCATAGCCAAAGTAGCCAATCAGCCCGCCGACAAAGGGGTATTGGTTATCTGTATCAGGCTTCGAGAGTGGCGCGAGAAGTTGTTCAACGAGGACAAACGGATCTTCGAGACTACTGCGTAACCCAGTGCTATCGCTAATCGTCGATAGCTGTCCAACGGTTTCGATAATGGCGTCAGGGCAGGCCGAGATAATATCAAAGCGACCCTGAGCACTCCGCGGCTTACCGCTGTCGAGCCATACCGCATCGGGAAGATCGCGAACCGCAGCAAACAGGATTTCACTGTTGGCGTGATAGGGAATCGTTTGAATCGTGAGTCTGTGCATAATTGCGGTCACCTTATGCGCTTAAACGGCAATTCGCAATGGACTTTTTATAACAGCTTAAAATCGCCACGGCTGAGTAAACCAGCTGCATTTTGTTGGGCTAGGCGGCGATACTCTGAACCAGAATAAAGGTGAGCCAGGCTGCGGCATAAGCAAAAATACTATAGCTGACAAACAGCTGTGCCGGCAGTCGCCAGGAGCCAGTCTCTCTGCGCAGAACGGCCAGAGTCGACACACATTGCAGTGCAATGGAGAAGAATACCAGCAGCGCAAAACCGGCGCCGATCGGCAGGCCGCTATTTTGAATATGTTCAGCGAGGGAAATAATATTTTCTTCACCACCCTCAATGCCAAATAAGGTTCCCAGCGTGCCGACAAACACCTCGCGAGCCAGAAAAGAGGACAGTATCGCCACGCCATATTTCCAATCGAGACCAAACGGCGCAAACAGCGGCTCGATCATCTTGCCAAGGTAGCCCAACCAAGAATCTCCCAACGATGCGCCCTGATTGGGGAAGTAACCCAGCACCCAAATCACCACCGTTACCATAAAGATCACTTTGCCCGCCTTGGTGACAAAATGCTTGCTGCGATTCCACGCATTGCGCAGCAGCGGCTTCCACGACGGCAGTCGGTAGGGCGGCATCTCGAGAACAAACGGCAGGTCTGTTTGCAGCGCGGCATTGGTTCGAGACACCACCGCGGTGACCAACAGACCACAGAGAATACCAAACAGGTAGATACCCACCATCGCCAACCCTTGCCAGCCAACAAGCCCACCAAAGGCAGCGCTCGCAGGAATAAACGCGGCAATCAGTAGACTGTACACCGGCAGGCGAGCAGAGCAGGGCATCAGAGGGATGGCGAGATAGGTCAGCCAGCGCTTGCGCGGAGAGTCCACCGTACGCGCCGCATAGATTCCCGGTATGGCACAGGCAACGCTGGAGAGCATCGGAATAAAGCTCTTGCCGGTGAGACCAAACACTCGCAGTGGTTTGTGACAAATAACCGCAGCGCGAGCCAGATAGCCACTGTCTTCGAGCATCCCGACGACCAGAGTGAGGATAAATATCTGTGGCACAAAGACCAGAAACGCGCCAATACCGCCAAACAGCGCATCGGCGACAAAGTCGCTGACAGCGCCGCTGGGTAACAGCGGTAAAATCACACTGGCAGCAAACTGCAGTGCTGCTTCGACTGCATCCATAGCCGGTGCTGCCCAGGTGAAAATACTTTGAAACAGCAGATACATTATGAACAGAAAGCTAACGCCACCAAACCAGGAATGGAGAAAAAAGCGGTCGAGGCGGGTTTGCGAATTAATTAGCAGGTCGCCCTTGGGGCCAAAGTTAGCGGCGAGTTTTTGCGCCTGGCGATGAACAACAGAATCATCAGTGGCAATAATATCGCTGACAAAGGCACTGGGTGTGTCGCGGTGGTTGGCGATCAATGCTTGCAGGTCGGCGAGTCCGACCCCCGATCTCGCAGAAATGGCGACCACTGGTACCTTTAACGCGCCAGCAAGACCGTCGATATCCATGCTCATGCCATGACCATCCAACACATCGATCATATTGGCTGCAATCACCACGGGCTTTTTCTGCTCGGCACAGGCGTTGATTACCTGCAGGGCAAAGATAAGTCCCTTTTCAAGGCGGGTGGCGTCGACCACGCAGACGACGCAGCTTACCTCTGGGTCTTTGAGCCCAGCGTAAAAGGCGTCTACAGAGATGGTTTCCTCGCCCGAAATAGCATGTAGCGAGTAGACGCCGGGGAAATCCATTAGCACTTGGGCGGGGTTTGCGAGACTTTTTCCCGAGCTGATATTGACTGTGATACCGGGAAAGTTAGCAACTTTTTGGTTGAGCCCAGTGAGTTTATTGAAAAGCAGGCTCTTGCCCGAATTGGGACTACCGATAAGAATTGTTTTAGACATTAACTATTGGCAGCTCTAGCAGGCGACTTTGATCAATGATGCAACGCTGTCATCGAGCGAATAAACTGTATTGTTCACCCGATAAAGCTTTGGCGCGCCAAGGCTGGGCGAGAGAACACAGGCGATCTGCTCGCCGGGGTGAAAACCTAGCTCGCTGAGACGAGTGCGATACTCGCCCTGTAATGCGCTGCAAAAGCTGTCTACCGTGGCGCATGCGCCTTGTTTTAGATCCCACAGAGTCATTTTTGTCTCTTGATGTCAGCAATGAATGACGTAATTGTACGCCGATCAACTCTAAATGTTAATAATAATCGTTATCATTCGCAAAAAAGCCTAAAGCGAATTTAACTGGCGAGGACCTTGCCCAAAAGAGCAGCGCTTTGACGATTATTATGGTGCTAAAAACAGTCGCTCTCCACGGTATGAATTCCGGTACAATGCCAGCCGTTAAAACACTTTAATAAAAGCGTATATCCGCCATGCCAGTAACGTCTAAAACACCAACAGCCCTGTTTGACTACCCAAAATATTGGGCTGAATGCCTGCTGCCAGCGCCATTTTTACCGATGTCTCGGGATGAGATGGATCAGCTCGGCTGGGACAGTTGTGACGTAATTCTGGTCACTGGTGATGCCTATGTTGATCACCCGAGTTTCGGCATGGCGGTGATCGGCCGAGTGCTCGAGGCGCAGGGTTACCGGGTCGGGATTATCTCGCAGCCTGACTGGCGCGATGCTGAGAGCTTTAAGGCACTCGGCAAACCTAATCTCTATTTTGGTGTCACCGCTGGCAATATGGATTCGATGATCAATCGCTACACGGCAGATCGACGCCTACGCCATGATGATGCCTATACTGCTGGCGATGTCGGCGGCAAGCGTCCAGACCGCGCTGTGACGGTTTACACGCAGAAATGTCGCGAGGCATTTGCTGATGTGCCGGTTGTGGCGGGTGGTATTGAGGCTAGCTTGAGGCGTCTCGCTCACTACGACTATTGGTCGGAGACGGTTAAGCGCTCAGTATTGATTGACTCGACTGCCGATATCTTGCTCTATGGCAACGCTGAGCGCGCGATGATCGAGTTGACCCACAGACTGGCAAATGGTGAAAATATTCGCCAGATCACCGATCTCCGCGGCAGTGCTTTCCTCTGCCGAACTATTCCCAAGGGCTGGAAAGAGATCGATTCAACCAAGGTAGATCAGCCAGGCCGGCTAAACAAACCGAAAAATCCCTACGAAATGTCGCAGCCAAGTGATAACGCTGATGCCAAATCGATTCGTCTGAGTGCGCAGCAAGCCGAAAAATGTGCCAGCGCCGAAACCGTAAATGAGGAGCAGGCGGTATCGATTATTCCCGACACTCAGGCGATCAAAACTGACCCTAGCTCCACCTATATTCGCATGCCAGCCTTTGATGCTGTTGTTGCAGACCCAGTACTTTACGCCCATGCCGACCGTATTTTTCATCGCGAAACCAATCCTGGCAACGCCCGGCCGCTGGTGCAAAATCAAGGCCGCAATGATATCTGGGTCAATCCGCCGCCGATTCCTCTGGAGACTGAGGAGCTGGACTGGGTCTTTGATCAGCCTTACAAGCGGGTGCCTCATCCAACCTATGGCGACGATAAGATTCCCGCCTATGACATGATCCGCTTCTCGGTAAATATTATGCGTGGCTGCTTTGGCGGCTGCACCTTTTGCTCAATCACCGAGCACGAAGGGCGCATTATTCAGAGTCGATCGGAAGAGTCGATACTCAACGAAGTGGAAAAAATCCGCGACCTGACACCTGGCTTTACCGGCGTAATTTCTGATCTCGGCGGCCCGACCGCGAATATGTATCGACTCAACTGCAAAGATAAAAAGATCGAAGAGACCTGTCGCCGGCCATCCTGTGTCTACCCAACAATTTGTGTCAATTTAGAGACCGATCATAAACACACCACGCAACTCTATCGCAAGACACGAGAGCTACCCGGGGTGAAAAAAGTCGTGGTTGCCTCGGGGCTGCGCTATGACCTGGCGGTGAGAGATCCCGAGTATGTCAAAGAGCTGGTTACACACCATGTTGGCGGCTATTTAAAAATTGCCCCGGAGCACTCTGAAGACGGACCCCTGTCTAAGATGATGAAGCCGGGCATGGGCAGCTACTATGAGTTTAAGGAGATGTTTGAGCGCTTTTCCAAAGAGGCGGGTAAAAAACAGTATTTGATTCCCTACTTTATTTCCGCACATCCAGGGTCAACCAATGAAGATATGATGAGCCTCGGCCTCTGGCTCAAAGCCAATGGCTTCCGCGTCGATCAGGTGCAGAGTTTTTATCCATCGCCTATGGCATCGGCAACCACCATGTATTACACCGAGAAAAATCCGCTAAAGCCGCTGGGCAAAAATAACGACGAAAAGATATTTAGCGCCAAAAGTCAGGAGCAGCGCACGCTGCACAAAGCATTTCTGCGTTATCACGACGCCGAAAACTGGCCGATGTTACGCAAAGCCTTGAGACGGATGGGGCGATCTGATTTGATCGGCAGTGGCGATGGCTTTTTAGTTCCCGGCGAGTCGCGCAGAGAGAAGGACGAGATGCGCCGTGAGAGTAAAAAGGTCAAGCCGAAATTGAAATCGATGCCGCGCTCATCACGCACCAAACCACGTCGACGTTAAGCGGGGAACAGTCTCGAGATTAAAGCCGGCACTGCGGTTTCCACTCTCAGGATGCGCGGTCCAATGTGCACTGTTTCAAAACCCGCAGCGTTGAGTAGATCGACCTCGTAGGGAATAAACCCACCTTCAGGCCCAATTGCTAGAGTGGCAGGCTGCTGCAGATTGATTGGGCAGGCCGTCGAAGTCAGCGGATGTGCCAGCAGCGCTTTGCTGTCTTTAATCACTTCCGGTAACTCGTCCTCGACAAAAGGTTTAAAGCGTTTGCGGATATGCAGGCGCGGCAAGAGCGTGTCACGGGCCTGCTCCAACCCCAAAATCAGTTGTTCTTCAATCGCCTCAGTATGCAGAAAGGGCGATTGCCAAAAGCTCTTTTCGACACGCAACGAATTAATCAGGTACAGATCCTTAACACCCATGGACGCCACAGTCTGCAATGTGCGTCGCAGCATTTTGGGACGTGGCATCGCCAGCACCAAACACAGTGGCGTGATAGCCGGAGGGGGGCTATCGAGATTGAGCTCCAGCACAGCACGCTGCGAATTCAGCTCAATGATCGTTGCAATACCCATCAGCCCGTCGAGCACGCCGGTGCGCACAGTGTCACCAACAGAACAGCCTTGGATCTGGGTCAGTTGATCTAACTGGCGCCCAGTGACAACGGCGACCCTGTCGGACAGCTGCTGAGGTTTTAAGAGGAGTAAATTCATAACGCGGATTGTATAGGATATTGATCCGCTAAACGGGATCAAAACGTGGCTATTTTTGGCGCTGTTTGCCCGCTTTCTATTTTGCCGGCCCAAAATGTTCTATATACTGCGGGCCGACTCCCCTTGGTGAAATCGGATATCACGCTAGCCTCCTAAGCTTGAATTTCAGGTTCGACTCCTGAAGGGGAGACCATGTAAAACATGGGTCTATCGGTCGGGCCGGCTAATGGTGAGTGAGGTCGGCTAGCGGTGGTGCGAATGCCTGAACATATCACGAGCCTCTACCAAAGCTGAGACAGCGCATCTGCTTCCTGCAAATGAATCGGAACGTCCTCAACGGCGGCGGCTTCTTGCGGCGCCTCAGATGCCTCAGTTGACTTAGCCTCTAAAGCCTTTTTGGCTTGTTCCTCTTCGGCAGCTTGTCGCGCTTTTTTCTCATCAGCCGCTTTTTTGAGTTCTTCTTCTTCGGCCGCCTTTCTATCTTCTTCGGCCGCCTTCATTTTAGCGGCGGTATTAATAGCGTCTTGAGCTCGTATGGCAGCCTCTGCCTCCAGAGCCTTGCGCGTTGCCTCGAGCAACTTAGCCCGCTTGGCTAATCGTGCTTCTTCTATTTCCTGCGCTTTTTTTGCTTCAGCAGCTTTTGCCGAGTCTAGTGCCTGCTGTGCCTCTGCGGCTTCCTGCTTGCGCAGGGCATCGTCCAGAGCATTGGCCTTAGTATTAGCCGCCTCATTAATTATCTCGGCAGCCAAGGCTTCTGCTACTTGCTCTTCCTCTTTGGCTTTTTGAGCGGCGAGGGCTTCGGCTTCCTCTTTCGCTTTTTGCGCAGCGAGGGCTTCGGCTTCTTCTTTAGCTTTTTGAGCGGCGAGTGCTTCAGCTTCTTCTTTAGCTTTTTGAGCAGCGAGCGCTTCGGCTTCTTCTTTGGCTTTTTGAGCGGCCAGTGCTTCAGCTTCTTCTTTGGCTTTTTGAGCGGCGAGTGCTTCAGCTTCCTCTTTGGCTTTTTGAGCAGCGAGGGCTTCGGCTTCTTCCTTCTCACGCTGCACTATCCAGGCCTCTGCAGCTTCGATAAAACGCCTAGCTTCCTCGATATCGGTAATCTTTGTGTCACCATCTAGATTTAGTGGTTGTTGCACCTCAGCGGATTGCGCCGCTTGCAAAACTCGTTCCGCCAGTTCCGCCTCCAGCGCTTCCTCATCGCTACTTGGCTCATTGGAGCTGTCGACCAGCGGTTGTGACATAAGCTGGTCATCTAATTCTTGCGAGGCTGTACTCTCCACCTCCACTTCTATTTCTAACTTATCGGATAAGGCGTCGATATTATTTTGCCGTCTGAACTCATCCCAGTCCGCTTTTAACTGCTGGTGATTTGCATTTTCAATCCATTGATCCAAGGCATTATCATAGTCGAACCATTTAAACTGCGGATCAACCTGTAACTGTTCGAAAGGCTCAGTCAGTCTAATCGCCTCTTGGTGAAAAGCATCGCCAGCAGGCGTGAGAGGCTCCAATATTTCTAAAATATTTTTCCATTTTCTTAAATGTATGATCAGTTCTTTTGCTGGGACAATAATGGTTTCCTGAAGATTGCTCTGTCCAGCCACCTTGAGAATGCGCATATAGCCATTTTCAATAACAATGCCGCAGAGACACTTTTCACTATTTTCTGGCTTGCCTTCAGCGTCCTTAATAACCTCCCAATTATGTGAGCGGTCGATTTTCATATGCTGCGCTGAATCCTTGGGTTTTAAAGGAAACCGTTGCTCTGCTGCCGCGATGCTAATATTAATTTTTTCAATAGCACAGCGTCTCTGTTGTTCAAAGAGCATGTGCGCAGACAACTGCTGTCGTGCAAGTATTCGATCTTGAAAGCTGGACGTGCTCATTTTAAGCAACAGAGGTCTCCGCTGCTTGGCTGTCATTTAAGGTTGATAATCTATCAACTTTTATTGCGAGCTCGGTTAAATGTGCTTTGATTTCTTGGTTATCCACTTCGAGTACGGCCCTGACATGAGAAATATCGTCGAGTACTTTATCGGCATTAACCTCTGGAGTATTAAGAAAATGAATTTTCTCAACTTTACTATCAAGCTCTTCAAGCGACGTTTTCATAACCTGATTGTCCACTTCGACAACCGCTTTGACACAGGAAAGCTCGTCTAGAACCTTGTCAGTATCCAAGCTAACTGAGCCCTCTTTGATATGCGCGGCAAGGGAATCTACACGCTCTTCAATTCTTGTTAGCAAATCATTACGCAACAAGGTATCGCTGTGCAGTCGCGTAAGTTTGCGATTGATAATAAACACGACCGCCACTAACGTGCAGATATTTAACCCAATTGCAAACTCCATGATTCACTCCCCACTGATTTTCTCTCGCATAGTATTATGCTTTTATTCTTATATTCAAGGGTTTAAGTGCCCTCAAGGATAAAACACTAGGCCTAGTGACTGCCTTAGATTGTACCGATTAGTCGCTCATAGTAGTGTTAAAACCGTTGCGCAATGTTTAGACTCGCATGGCATTTACGGTCGCAGTGTCGTTTGACGCTACAGTCTACAACAAAAAAAGCCCAACAAAGGGCGGAGCGAGTCATGCGGATAGCCAGTTTAGCAGCACAACTACTTCTTATTTTGACTCTGACCGCCTGTGGCGGTGGCAGTGGCGGAGGGAGTTCTGAGCCTGTCAGCACAAATCTCGCGCCGACATTTTCAGGTGCCACTGAGCTTAACATACTGGAGGGCTTGGAGGACGTTGCGACCCTAACCGCCTCTGACCCCGAGGGCAGTGCAGTCAGCTTTAGCCTGGCTGAAGGTGACGACAGTCAATATTTTGCGCTCAGTTCCTCTGGACG
>Ga0075468_10001286_pt1 | contig 10562 bp, 7 predicted proteins | sample DEB08_DNA_12_FD_77578 | JGI IMG/M metagenome (GOLD analysis project Ga0075468, IMG submission 77578) | Aqueous microbial communities from the Delaware River and Bay under freshwater to marine salinity gradient to study organic matter... | ecosystem: Environmental > Aquatic > Marine > Coastal ...
AGGGGTCGTAATAATGAGATTTCATAAACTCAATCATTAATGATTTTGAGAAATCTGAAAATTGATTACTTATAGAAACACCGCCCATTAGATATTTATATTCTGGATAACGCAGGGTTACATGTACAATTCCTTTCCACAATAAAAATAAAGGCATTGGTCTTTGCTGATATTCTTTAATAATAAAAGCCCTGCCCATTTCTATTGTATTACTCATCATTTGATGTAATTCTGGTTCTATTTTAAATAAGGTTTGTATATAGAAACCATTAATACCATATTTTTTGTAAATTTCTTTTCCAAGCCCCATCCTGTAGGCTCCTACTAAAAGATTTGCTTCTCTGTCCCACAAAAATAAGTGGGAATAATACTTGTCGTATGGATCCAAATCAATTGACTTGTTTGTGCCTTCTCCAACTGCTCTAAAACTAATTTCACGTAATCTTCCAATTTCATGTAATAAATTAGGAATGTCTTTAGCGTTCGCAAAAAACACTTCATAATTTTTACTTTCTAATAACCGAGCATCGATTGCTCTTAAAGCCTTTACTTCATTAACAAATAAAAGAGTATTTCTTTGTGAGGTTATTTTTTTGGTAGCTTTCCTAATTTTTATATGTTGTGTAGAAATTATTTTATTTACTTTCTCAAAAGGGTTGGCTAACAGGTAGGTTTTCTTTCTAATGAACTCATAAAAAGCAGGAACCTCTTTATACTTGTTTTGATCTTTTACTGAAATTGATTTCCCAATCCTAACTCTTATAACTCTACCTTTTTGAGACATGACTTCTGAAGGTAATTTTGCAGTCCTTAAAGTGTCAGATATTTTTGATAAAAAATAAAAAAGCCGACTATTTTTGGCATGAAAATAAATAGGAATTATAGGAACATTGGCTTTTTTAATGAAGCGAACAGCTCCTTCTTCCCAAGGTTTGTCTACATTTAATTTTCCATCTTTACAAGTAGAAACTTCACCTGCTGGAAAAATACCTAAAGGGCTTCCTCCCCTTAAATGCATCAATGCATTTTTAATTCCAGAAACACTAGACTTTACATCCTTTCTATTTTCAAAAGGATTTACAGGCATTACATAAGGCTTTAAAGGAGCCACCCGAAGTAGTAAAAAATTACCAATAATTTTATAATCGGGTCTTTTTTCGATGAGTAATTTTAATAATAAAACGCCGTCGATGCCTCCTAAGGGATGATTAGAAATCGTAATAAAAGCACCTTCTTTTGGAATTCGTTTTAAATCTTCTTCTGGAATTTCAAATTTAATATCACAATCCTCTAAAACACCATTTAAAAAATCTAAATCTGATTTATCTTTATTCCTGTCGTAGATTTTATTGATGGCAGAAATACGAAGTATTCTTAACAAAATCCACCCAATAAAATCCCCAAAGAAACCAAATCTTTGCAAACCAATTACTTGTGAAATCTCTTTAGAGGTTACTAATGCCATGAATTATAATTAGAGGTGATTACAAACATACTAAAAAAACAAAGACCCAATTTTTAATTTGTTGCTAAAACAATCTGAACCGTCTCCTTGTTTACTTGGGTTAGTAGAGCATTCCCTTTTGCCTCAATACTTGCAGTTGCTTTTTCATCGAAATGACGCACCGTATATAGATCTACTTTTTTATGAACCTCTATTTTAAACTCCTTTTTTAATTCGCTGTAAAAAGCATCAAACTTATTAAATTTATTATCTATACAGACAGAAAAACTAATCGCTGAGTTTTGAATTAAATTCACTTTTAATTGATAGTCATGTAATTTTTGAAAAATATAACTGATATTATTTTCTACCATAAAAGAGAAATCTAATGCAGATATAGCAACTAAAATTTGATCTTTCTTTACAATAAAACAAGGAATATAAGGCACTAGCCTTTTACCTTTAGAAACCCTAGTTCCTGTTTCTTTAGGATTCACAAAAGAACGCACCAACAAGGGGATTTCTTTTCTTTCTAGAGGTTGTAGTGTTTTTGGGTGAATTACTGATGCTCCATAAAATGCCATCTCAATTGCTTCTTCATAAGAAATTTGCGCCAGCAAAGTCGTTTCTGAAAACACTCTTGGATCTGCATTTAAAACTCCCGGAACATCTTTCCATATCGTAACATTTTCTGCATCTAAACAATAGGCAAAAATACCCGCTGTATAATCAGACCCTTCTCTTCCTAATGTCGTTGTGTTTTCTGAATCATTTGCAGCGATAAAACCTTGTGTAATATTCAGCTTAGAAGCATCTAATTTATTGCTAATCATATTTTGGGTTAAATCCCAATCTACTTTTGCATCTCTATAATTACTGTCCGTTTTTATATAATTACGAACATCAAACCAGTTATTTTCAATACCTACTTTTGTTAAATAAGCACTTACAATTTTGGTCGATAAAAGTTCTCCAAAGCAAATGATTTGATCGTAAACATAATTGTATTTTTGTGAAGTATTTCTTGATAAAAACCAATTTAACTCCCCTAAAAGAATATCAACTTCACTATAAATAATAGCTCCCTCATCAAACAAATCATTCATGATGGTTTTATGAAAAGTTTCAATAAACCCTAACTTTTCCGATAAATGATTTTTCTTATGATAATACGCATCTATAACTTCTTCAAAAGCATTTGTTATTTTACCCATGGCAGAAATTACTACAACCGTGTTTTCTGTTCCTTCACTTTGTAAAATTTGAGTAACATTTCTTACACTTGCTGCATCCTTTACAGACGCTCCTCCAAATTTAAAAATCTTCATTTTAACTATTTATTATTATTTGTTTTAAAACTCAAATGCATTAACTAGTGCTACCTATTTATCATGTTAATAAAAAAATACCACAGAGTCTTTGCGGCTATGCTGTAAAATTACAGTATGCTTTTTCAACACCCTGAAAAATAGCTTTTACCTTAAGTTCCAGAGAGCTTATTTATTTTGAATAAATTTCGCTAAATTTTCTTTGTTCATTTGCACAACAGACCAATCGTTTAAATAAGTGGCTCCTGTACTTTTATAGAAATCAATAGCATGCGTGTTCCAATCAATTACTTCCCAAGCAACTCTCTTGTAATTATGATCAAAAGCATATTTTAAAACTGCAGTATACAAGGCTTTTCCTGCTCCAATTTTTTGCTTTTTTTTTGTTACAATTAAGTCTTCTAAATGAATTGCATTACCTTTCCATGTAGAATAACGCTCGTAAAACAAAGCAATACCAATGACTTTATTTTCTTGCTCTGCAACAAAAATTTTGAATTTAGGAGACGCTGAAAAACCATCCTTTATTAAATCAGCTACGGTAATTTCTACTGCAGTTGGTTCTTTCTCAAAAACAGCCAATTCTGTAATTAAATCCAACACTGATTGCATGTCTTTTTCTTGCCCTTGTCTTACAATAAAACTCATTCTACTTAAAATTTAGTCAAAGATAGTTGATTTGAATTCTACTAAAAATATTTGAATATTTTAGACGTTTTTTTTTGATTTGTTTAAAATTAGTAAAATAAAAATATAGCGATTTGTATTGATTATAAGTTGCTCTCAAAATACATAGGATAAATCTTATTTATACTAGCATAAATTATGAAAGCGTAAACTTCTTGTAAAACCATTTATTTATGATTAATTTTACAGAACGAAAACTTACATTAACTTTTAAAAAACATAAAAAATGGCTTTTCAATTACCAGAATTAGGATACGCATATGATGCGTTAGCACCACACATTGATGCAAGAACTATGGAAATTCACCATAGTAAGCATCATAACGGGTATACAACAAAATTAAACGGAGCAATTGCGGGAACTGATTTAGATGGAAAATCGATTGAAGATATTCTTACTAATTTAGATATGAGCAATAGTGCTGTTAGAAATAATGGTGGTGGTTTTTATAATCATTCTTTATTCTGGACCGTAATGAATCCGAATGATAAAGGAATTTTGAATGGAGAATTAAAAGAAACTATTGAAGCTGCTTTTGGTTCTAAAGAAGCCTTTATGGACGCTTTCTCTAATGCTGCTGCAACTCAATTTGGTTCAGGTTGGGCATGGTTATGTGTTTTACCAGGAGGAAAAGTAGAAGTTTGTGCTACACCAAACCAGGACAATCCACTAATGCCAGGGGTTACTTGTGGTGGAACTCCTATTTTAGGATTGGATGTTTGGGAGCATGCATATTACTTAAACTATCAAAACAGAAGACCTGATTATATTACTGCTTTTTTCAGTGTAATAAACTGGAATGAAGTTGCTAAGCGATATGCAGCAGCGAAGTAACATCGTTACCTCAAGTAGCTCAGCAAATATAAAAAGGTGAGTTTACCTAAAAATATAATAATTAAAAGCATCCTTAAATAGGATGCTTTTTTTTGGATTCATTACTAAAAAAAGGGTTCATTGTAAGGGTAATCTAGTGAACTATCAGAAAAGATAAAGTGCATTAAATAGTAAAGTGATTATAAAACAACCTCTCTAAAACCAAAACCCTAAGTTAAACAACCAATAGTTTTCTTTATGATCTGGAGACCAGCTATACTTTATTTCTATTGGTCCGATGAAAGCATCGTAACTATACCCTAAGGCATACCCAGTTTTAATGTTTTTAAAGATATCGATGTCTTTAAAAACATTACTATCTAATCGTCCGTAATTTGCTATAAAGGAGGCATAGTGCTTCTTTGGAAAAGCGTATCTAAAATGAAATGCTGTTTTTAAAAAAGAATTGTCTGAAAGTTCTGCAAAATCATAGCCATAAAAAGAAACAAAAGTGTTAATATAATTTTGATTGTAACCACCAAGATAATAATCAAAAACATCAGATGTGGGATTATTGAATGTAAAACCAGCATCATTTGTCATTTGAAGCGTAAGTTTGTCCGATAGGGTCGTTGCAAAACCTAAGGTTCCTTTTGTTTGGGAAAAGCTTGTGAAATTATCATTATAATCTGATGAAATCATAAACAATTTAAAATTTAAATCCGCAAAATACCCATTGGTAGGAAAGTATTTCTCATTATACGTATCTAACTTTAAGTAACCAAAAGCACTTAAATAATTGCTATTATCAAAAGTCGTCCCTTGGTTATTTAAAGAGGCTAGAGTTTCTGTAGTTACTTTAAGATATTTGTGTTCTAAACCTACCCCAATTGCAAATTTTCTATTAAAAGCCGTTTGAATAAAAAACTGATTTGTAAGGTCTCTATATTTTAAATTAATGGAACTTACCGTAGGAAATTGAGAAACTATGGGGTTAAACTTAGAATTTGTTCTAAATTGATCGTATCTAGATCGAAACCCATAACTGGTATAAAACCCGTTATCAACAAAATAATCTAAATTATATCGAATATTATCTCCTAAGATCATGTCAAAAGAGAACAGATCATTTTCTAATAATAAATATTTGTGATTATAGTTTGCTAACACACTAGATTTATATAATAAATCATAATGAACTCCTAATTTTAAATTTGCCTTTTCAATCGACTCTTTTAAATCGAATTTTAAACGATAGGTATCGTGTTTATTCTTTATTAAATTATAGGTTATTCTTTCATAGTTTTTTGTTGCTGATAATAAATAAATTCTTTTTGTAATCTCTTTTCTGGAAAGACGGTCTCCTTCTTTAATTTTTAATTTCCCTAAAACAAAAGCTCTTGAATAGTCTTTAGAACCAGATAATTCAATTTCCGAAATTAAGTATTTTTCTTCTTCAAAATTTATCTTTCCTCTTCTTTTTCTATTGATTTGTTTCAAAGAAAGTTCTTTAAAAATGGCACGAAACTTCTTTCCTTCCTCTATTCCTTTTTGTAAAATTTCTTCTTTTTTATCAAAACCCACAACATTGTATTCATAAATTTCTGGGTGAATATAGATATCTAACTTTTCTCTTTCGGCATCACTTTTACGGTACATTTGATAGCTAATAATCTGACTCATAATATCTAAAACAGAATTTAACTTTTCTTTCTGATACAAACGTCCTTCCACATCTACACCAATAATGATGTCCATTCCTTTAGCCCTCATAATACTAACAGGAAAATTATTTGCAACTCCCCCATCAACCAACAATTTATCATCCAATACAACAGGATTTAATAAAGTAGGAAAAGAACTACTTGCCCTTAAAGCTAAAGGTAAGGAGCCTTCTTCCAGCAAAACGGCCCCACCATTTTCTACATCTGTCGCAATACAAAAAAAAGGAATTGGCAGTTTTTTAAAATCAGTAACACCTTCCACTAAAGCCAACAATTCGAATAAAAAATTCAAAACGTTTTGTCCTTTAGAAACCGCTTTTGGCAGACCAACTATCCCTTTCTTAACCGGCAATGTAACAACTGTTTTCTCTCCAAATTCTTTATCAAAAAAGGTTGCTGAGCTTCTCGGTAATTTATCTCTTAACAGCGCAACAAAATCTGTATCTGAAACTATTTTTTCTATCTGCACACCAGAATATCCCACAGCATATAAACCACCAATAATTGCGCCCATACTTGTTCCGCCAATATAATCTATCTGCAAACCCGCTTTGTCAATTTCCTTTAAAATACCCACATGAGCAAATCCTTTTGCACCACCACCACTTAAAACCAAACCAATTTTCGGCTGTTCCTTTTGACTATAAAAAACAATAGAGAAGAAGAATAAAAAGGTTGCTAAAAAATTTTTCATTTCTTTTTAGGATGATAATATTGATATATTTTAGTTGCTCTTGCGTTTCCAATAATTTCTTTTAAGTCCTCAAAAGAAGCTACTTTAACACGCTTTGCCGACTTAAATTTACGCAATAAAGTTGTAATAGTTTGCTGACCAACGTCAGGAATTTCTTCTAACTCAGATTTTATGGCACTTTTACTTCGTTTATTTCTGTGAAATGTAATCCCAAATCGGTGTGCTTCATTTCTTAAATATTGAGTAATCTTTAATGTTTCAGATTTTTTATCTAAATACAACGGGATAGAATCTCCTGGATAATAAATTTCTTCTAAGCGTTTTGCAATTCCAATAATAGCAATTTGACCTCTTAAACCTAAAATATCTAAACTTTTTAATGCGGATGACAATTGTCCTTTTCCTCCATCAACAATAATTAATTGTGGCAAAGGTGCATCTTCTGCTAACAAACGCTTGTATCTTCTATAGACAACTTCTTCCATGGAAGCAAAATCATCGGGACCATTAACCGTTTTTATATTGTAATGTCGGTAGTCTTTTTTACTCGGTTTTCCATCTTTAAAAACCACACATGCTGCTACAGGGTGGGTTCCTTGTATGTTAGAATTATCGAAACATTCTATATGTCTTGGCTCAACAGAAAGACGCAAATCTTTTTTCATTTGCGCCATAATTCTTTTTACGTGCCTATCGGGATCTACAATTTGTACTTGCTTAAACTGTTCTTGTCTGTAATATTTTGCATTTCTTTCAGAGAGTGCTACAATGCGTTTTTTATCACCTAATTTTGGAATGGTTACTTTTACATTTTCTCCCAAATCGACTTTAAAAGGCGCATAAATTTCTGGTGATTGAGAATCAAAGCGCTGTCTAATTTCAACAATAAAAAGTTCTAATAACTCTTTATCGGTTTCCTCTAATTTTTTCTTAATTTCTGTGGTATGAGATTGAATGATAGATCCATTAGAAATCTTTAAAAAATTTGCATAGCCATGGGTTTCATCGGAGATAATAGAAAACACATCAACATTATTTATCGCTGGATTTACAATAGTACTTTTAGACTGATAATTCCCTAGTAAATGAAGTTTATCTTTAATTTTCTGTGCTTCTTCAAACTCCATTTTTTGAGAAAAAACCAACATCATTTCTTCAAATTTATTCAGACTTTCTCTAAAGTTTCCTTTAATAATATTTCTAATTTCTACGATCGAATTATTATAATTCTCCTCTAATTCTAATCCCTCACAAGCACCTTTGCAATTTTTTAAATGATATTCTAAACAGACTTTATACTTGCCTTCATTTATGTTTTGAACACTTAAATCATATTTACAAGTTCTTAAAGGGTATAATTCCTTGATGAGATCTAATAAAACCCGCACCGTTTTTACAGAAGTATAAGGACCAAAATATTCTGATCCGTCTTTGATGACGCGACGTGTCATAAAAACTCTAGGAAAACGTTCTTTTTTTATACAAATCCAAGGATAGGTTTTATCATCCTTTAGCAATACATTGTAACGTGGCTTGTATTTTTTTATGAGATTGTTCTCTAATAATAAAGCATCTGTTTCTGTATTAACTACAATATGTTTTATGTGTACAATTTTTTTTACTAAAACCTTTGTTTTGCCATTTTCGTGGGTTTTATTAAAATAAGAAGCCACCCTTTTTTTTAAATTTTTTGCCTTACCAACATAAATAACAACCTCTTCCTTATCAAAATATTGATAAACTCCAGGTTGATTTGGTAAGGTTTTTATTTGAAGTTCTAAGGATGTAGGCATTGAACGAAAATACACATTTTTGTCCTAAGAAAAAGAGTTCTAATCTTTAAAATTTGTAAAATAAAAGAATTGAGTAGGGGGCTGCAGTTTCTATCTTCACACCGAAGAAAACAAATTGATGTTCACTACTTTTTAAAACAACCTCCTTTTTTTTAAAAAGAAAGAAAACTATGCTTTTAACGCTTCCTCCTCCTTTGGGAAAGCTTGTTTGCTGAAAATAAACAACAATGCAACTCCCACACTTATAAAAGCATCGGCAGGATTAAAAATGTATTGAAAAAAAGTAAAATTTCCCCCACCAACAAAGGGAATCCATGTTGGTAAAACTGCATTTTCAATAAAAGGGAAATAAAACATATCGACCACTTTTCCTTGAAATAATTCGCCATAGGGGTTGTCTGCAAAAAATGTTGCCACGCGATGGTTTGAAGCATCAAAAATAACACCATAGAAAACAGAATCTAAAATATTACCAATGGCACCAGAAATAATAAGTGAAATAGCAACGATTACACCACTATGAATTTTCTTTTTAAGATTTTGAAACAACCAATAAATCATTACTGGAACAGCGAACAATCGAAAGAACGTTAAAAAAAGTTTTCCTGTTTTTCCTCCAAACTCAAAACCCATTGCCATTCCATTATTTTCCACAAAATGGATTTTAAACCATTCTAAAACAACAACTTCTTCACCCAAAACAAAATGAGTTTTTACATAAATTTTGAGTACTTGATCTAAAGTAATTGCAATTAAAATAGTCGCAATTGCCAGGTTTCTTTTTGACATTCTTTTTTCATTTTGTGCTCACAAAAATAAGATTATTATTGTATTCATTGGATACTAAAATATTGTTAATTTTAGTTTTACCTTTTTCAGAACCGAGAGGAATCGATGTTTTGTTTATAAATGATGTAATTAACTTTCATTGAACAAAAAAAAGCTTCCGTAGAAGAAGCTTTTAGATTATGATCCGTTTTAAATTTATAATGAAATATAAATAAAATTATTGCTTCCGTTTTGCTTCTATACTTAACGTGGCATGAGGCACTAGTTTTAGACGCTCTTTTTGAATTAATTTACCTGTAACCCTGCAAATACCATACACATTGTTTTCTATTCGTAAAAGTGCATTGTTAAGGTCTCTAATAAATTTCTCTTGACGTATCGCAAGCTGAACATTGGCTTCTTTATTCATTACTTCAGATCCTTCATCAAAAGATTTAAAGGAATGTGAAGTATCATCTGTCCCATTATTAGCATCATTTTTGAAAGCTGCTTTCAACAAAGCTAAGTCCCCTTCTGCTCTGGCTATTTTTTTTTCAATAATTGCTTTGAACTCTTGTAAGTCTTCTTTTGAATATTTTAGTTTTACATCTGACATAAATCTTACATTTTTTCGATTAATATTTTACTTTTAATGGTATCAAACTCAATTTCTGTCCCATTTTTTAATTCATCAACAAAAACCAATGCTTCGGTTAATGTTTCACTCATGATATATTCTTTGTTATCAGTGATCGATTTCTGTAGGTTTTCAAAATTTAAAACCGTTAATTTTATTCTATCTGTTACTTCTAAACCAGTATCTTTACGTGCATTTTGAATTCTATTCACCAATTCTCTAGCAACTCCTTCTTTACGCAAATCTTCAGTAATCTTAACATCTAAAGCGACTGTTAAAGAACCTTCATTAGCAACTAACCAACCTTCGATATCCTTTGATGATATTTCTACATCTGAGAGTTCTAAAGTAATATTTTTTCCATTAATGTCAAGAAGAATGTTTTTATTTTTCTCTATTTTGTTAATATCTTCTTGTGTAAACTGCTGAACTTTAGCAGCGATAAAACGCATCTCTTTTCCAAACTTAGGACCTAATGTTTTAAAATTAGGCTTAATTTGTTTAATTAAAATAGCCGAAGCATCTTCTAAAATCTGAATTTCTTTAATATTTACTTCGTTCTTAATTAAATTTGCAACTGCTAAAATTTCTTCCTTTTGTTGAACATTATCTACAGGAATCATTATTTTCTGAAGGGGTTGTCTCACCTTTATTTTCTCTTTTGCTCTTAGTG
>Ga0075468_10001290_pt1 | contig 10537 bp, 7 predicted proteins | sample DEB08_DNA_12_FD_77578 | JGI IMG/M metagenome (GOLD analysis project Ga0075468, IMG submission 77578) | Aqueous microbial communities from the Delaware River and Bay under freshwater to marine salinity gradient to study organic matter... | ecosystem: Environmental > Aquatic > Marine > Coastal ...
GAGCTCACCACCGCGGTTTATGAGATCCTCATGCTATTTTTCCTGAGTGGTGAGTGGACGCTAGAACTGGATCCGGTACCGCTGCAGATTGAGCTGGTACGTTTTCTGGCGCCATTAGCGGCTGTCACCTCAATTATCTTGGTGCTTGCGACTAACTCTCGGGTCTCCTTGGGCAACCGCCTGGTGCACTATTACTCAGGGCATATCATCGTCGTCGGTCTTGGCGACAAGAGTTGGCAGTTTTTACGGACTTGCGATCCAAGCCTAAAAATCGTCGTTGTTGAGCGAGAACCTGACAACCTGTTGATCCAACGTGCCAGAGATCTTGGCATACGTGTCTTGGTCGGCGATATCTTTGAAGATCTTATGCTCGAGCGCGTTAATGTCGCTCACGCGTCGCAACTTATTGCTCTGACAGGGGATGATGGCACCAATGTTGAATTGGCGATCAAGACTCGAACGCTGATTCGAGAACGCGGCAGTCGGGCGGCGCACCTCAAAATCCATATTCATTTGAATGAGATCGGTCTGGCCCACCAACTCGAGAGCTATCCCAAGTTCTTTGCGGACTACTCCATCGCCGAGATCTCGTTTTTCAGCGTCTATGACCTGAGTGCCAGGCTGCTACTTCGAGACTATCCCCCGGATGTGTTCGCGGATGTTGCTAACCAGGAACGAGTTCATCTGGCCATCTATGGATTTAAACGACTGGCAGAAAAACTCGTGATAGAAGCGGCGTTGATGTGCCAGTACGCTAATGGCTCACGTATCCGGTTTTCGATTTTCGATGCAGATGCGAACGAGAAAATGCTGCGGTTCAATGAGGAATATCCTGACCTGGCACAAATTTGCGATTATTCCTTTATTAAGCAGACGACCATCGGCCCCCATGTATTTTCCGGTGATGTTGCGGCTCTGTTACCATCTGTGACGCAACATATTATTTGTACTGATTCCGACGAAGAAAGCCTGAATGTAGCCCTGATGTTGCGCGCCGCGCTGCTCGGCAAACGTGCCAGTAACGCGCCGATCTTAGTCCGTATGCAACGTACCAGTGGGTTGGCGCAGTTGCTGGAATCCAACACAGGAGAGCAGGAAATTCCCGATGGGCTCTATCCATTCGGTATGTTTGATGAGGTGCTGCATGTCGATAATGTGTTGACCCGGCAACTGGACAAGCTGGCGCGTGGCATCCACCAAATGTATCTCGAGTCGCAGCCCAGCTTGCCCAGTGCGAGCGGGGAAGCCAGCCATCATAAGGCCTTACAACTGTGGAGTGATTTACCCCAGTGGGAGCGGAAACAAAATTTGCTTAAAGCGGATCATTGGTCTATTCGCCTCAGAGCGATCCGTTGCGCGCCGGCAACGCAATCTTCGGTTGTACCCGTGTTCAATGCGGACGAGGTGGTCGCTCAAGCGAAAATGGAACATAACCGATACGTTAACACCAAGCTGTATGATGGCTGGCGATATGGCCCAAAACGCATTGAAGAGGCGAAAATCAACCCCTTCCTGGTGCCATGGGAACAGCTATCAGCAGCGCAACAGCAACGAGAAATTGAGGAAGCCACCCTACAACCCGAATACTTCGCGCAGCGCTCAGGTATCTTCACCGAGCGAAAACTTGTTATCGGCGTGACGGGGCATCGCTTGAATCCAGACAAGCTCGCTGATCCAAACTTGCGTCAAGCAATAAAGACTTGCTTACTCGGCTTGCAGGCTAAATATGCGAACCATCAGTTCACCATCCTCTCGCCTCTGGCAGAGGGTGCTGACCGCCTGGTGGCGCAGATGGCGATGGATATTTTAGGCGCTTGCCTACAAGTCCCTTTACCGTTGCCCTATGATCTTTATGTGCAAGATTTCGCCAGCAAGGCTTCACAGGATGAATTCAAAACACTGATTGGCAAAGCCGAGTTTTATTACGAACTACCGATGAAGTTTGGCAATATTCGTGAACTGGCGGTTGGTCAGGATATGCGTGATAACGAAGCCAGGAACAAACAATACGCGCTCGCCGGCGCTTATATTGTCCAGCGCGCCGATCAGTTAATTGCGGTGTATGACGGCAAACCGGCCGCCGGCACTGGTGGAACAGGACAAATTGTTGACTGGTACAGTAACGGCCAGATCGAGCCAGAATTCGTTTATGCCAACCATTTCTTCCTGCCGCCGCGGCAGAACCCGGTGATTGTGATCGACTCGGAGCGTTAACGGCCGGTTTTCAACTGAGCATTTGAATCCCCGGCGTTTACAGGGTAAAAAGGGCGCCTTAACCTCCCTACACATTTATCAGGACGGGCCTAGTGGGTCTGCTGTCCTGCAGGAATCCTATTGTGAGCCAAGCGGCTTTTTCAACACTCGCCTTATCTACTGAGATGGTGGCAAATCTCGATTCTTTGGGCTATACCGAAATGACGCCGATCCAGGCGCGCAGCCTGCCCTTGATCTTGGCGGGCCAGGATGTCATCGGTCAGGGCAAGACCGGATCAGGCAAGACCGCCGCTTTTGGGCTTGGCCTGCTCAGCAAGCTGGATTCCAGTCGATTCCGCGTTCAGTGTCTGGTGTTATGTCCCACCCGTGAATTGGCAGATCAAGTCACCAAAGAGATCCGGCGTCTGGCGCGGGCGATCAATAATATTAAGGTGCTCACCCTGTGTGGCGGCATGCCATTTGGTCCCCAGGTCGGTTCTCTCGAACACGGCGTGCATATTGTTGTAGGTACCCCAGGGCGGATTGACGATCACCTGCGCAAAGGCACCCTGAAACTAGAATCAGTCAATATGCTCATTCTTGATGAAGCGGATCGCATGTTGGATATGGGCTTTGAGGAAGTGCTGGATAACATTATCAAGCAAGTGCCGGCGAATCGGCAGACACTGCTATTCAGCGCAACCTTTGCCGATGAGATTAAGGCCATCGCCCATCGAATCATGAACCGACCGGAGATGGTTCAAGTTGCCGCAACCCACGACAATGACTCCATTGCGCAGTACTTCTATCGCGTCGATGAGGCTGAGCGAGCCACCGCCCTGCGATTGTTGTTGCTGCAGTACTACCCTGAATCGACCCTGGTGTTTTGCAATACACGCCATGAGACCCAGCAAGTCGCCGAGGCGTTAGTCCGCCAGGGGTTCAGCGCGCTGGCCCTGCATGGCGACCTTGAACAAAGGGACCGAGACCAGACCCTAGTGAGATTCGCGAATAAAAGCGTTTCCATCCTCGTGGCCACAGATGTTGCTGCCAGAGGCCTGGATATTGAGGCCTTGGACGCGGTGATCAACTACCGAATTGCCCAAGATGCACAGATCCATGTGCACCGCATCGGTCGCACAGGCCGAGCAGGTAGCCGCGGAGTTGCCTGCACCCTATATAGCGATCGTGAAGAACATAAACTGGCAAAGGTGACCCAAGGACTCAATGCTGAAAGCCTGGAGCAGCCCTTGCCGCCGCCATTGCTGCTTGATAATGCGCCGATGCGACCAATGATGGCGTGTCTGCAAATTGATGGTGGCCGCAAGCAAAAGGTTCGCCCTGGCGATATTCTAGGGGCGCTCACCGGAGCCGAAGGAATACCCGGTACGGATGTCGGTAAAATTCACATTTTTGATCAATGTGCCTACGTCGCCGTGCGCCGGGAATCGGCCAGAGAGGCTAAGTTGAAGCTAGCCGAAGGTAAAATCAAAGGTCGCAATTTTAAGACGCGACTGATTCGCGATCGTTAATGGTGCTTTAATTCCTGGGCAGTGATTGAATGTTGGTTTGCTGACCCAAGAACTGGGGTTCAAACATCTCTACAAGGAATCTATTGTGGCCACCACAGGTATCGTCTGCCCCCATTGCTTTGTGACCAATCGTGTACCGGATGCGCGGGTTGCTGATGCGCCCACTTGTGGCAAGTGCCATCTGCCACTATTTACGGGCAAGCCTACCGCGGTCAATCTGGTGCAGTTTCAAAAAATGCTGCAATTTAATGACACGCCGTTGATCGTCGACTTTTGGGCTGAGTGGTGTGGTCCTTGTAAAATGTTCGCGCCGACCTTTGCCCAGGCCACCGGGAAACTCGAGCCACGCTTTCGGCTGCTCAAGGTGGATACTGAAGCGAATCAGGAAATTGCGGCAAATTACCGAATTCAATCAATCCCCACACTCGCGCTATTTAAGCATGGCAAGGAATCAGCGCGTCAAGCCGGCGCCATGTCCTTGTCGCAGTTTATGGCCTGGGTTGAGAGTAAAGCCTGAGTTGCGCATCCAGACTTAGCCCATCACTTGAATCAAGCCCTCCAAGGCAGTGATCGCGGCTTGTTGGCGAATGTCTGTACGGTCACCCGCAAACACAGAGTGGCTCGTTCGTTGAATCTCCGGTATCGCGATGCCGTCCAGGCGTCGAGCCCAGGCTAACCAGACGGTGCCGACGGGCGTGCCTATAGCGTCGCCGGCGGGGCCTGCTATGCCGGTGACGGCTACGGACAGATCGGCGATACTCTGACTCAGAGCGCCCAGCGCCATCTCACGAGCCACGATTTCACTGATAGGCCCATAGTGTTGCAGTGATTCTGTTGTGACACCCAGCAGACGTTGTTTCGCTGTGTTGCTGTAGACCACCATGCCGCAGTCGAACCAGTCTGAACTGCCAGCGATACTCGTGCACAACGTGGCGATGAGCCCCCCAGTACAGGATTCAGCGGTGGCGATGTGGTGCCCACCAGATATTGCGAGCGAGCTTATACGTTGTAACAGTGGCGAAAGTGAAGTGTTACTGTCGATGCTATCTGCCATGGCAACGGTCAACCTGAACTTAGGGTTCGTTGAAGTAATAGGTGGGAGTATCGGTGGGAGTATAGGTGGGAGGATTTCTGCAGGAGTTGTTTCACATCAAAGTAATTGTGGCATCCCGTTTGTAAACTGATGGCTGTTCTCGGTCGAGGTTGATGATGCTCCTCATTTGTGTTGCCCAGCGCTGTGCTCCTTGGCCGGCGGTTATTATGCCAATATCTGCCCGCAGTATGCCGATCCTATTTAATCTGGTTGGCCGCACTCGCCGATGGGTTGGTTGAGATGACAGACCAGCCCCCGAGTTTGCCACCGCCTGATTCGCCAAAGCCTGATTCAGCACAGCCTGATTCGCCAAAGCCTGATGCACAGTCTGAGCTGACGCCTGACACGCCTCCTGCCGCGGGTCCTCGGTCAAACTCGAACACACCGCCCCAAGCGCCGGTGCCGGAAGAACAACAACCGCAATCCTCGCAATCCTCACAGTCGCCACAATCGTCACAATCGTCACAAAGGTCTTCCCGACCAGCATCATCACAACGCCGAGATGCGGCGACGCCCAGTCCTTGGCTTTCGGCGTTGATGTGGCTCGCGATCATGGTGATGACGGTGAACCTGCTGATACGTAACAATGCTGAGACCGGTGAAATTCCCTATTCGGCATTCAAACAACAGGTTCGTGATGGCAATATTGAGAGCATCGTGATCCGCGGCAGTGAGATCCGAGGTGTCTATCGATTTCCTAAGACCGAGCAAGATAATCGTTTCTCAACAATGCTGCCGACAATTGCCGATGCCGAACTCATGACCCTGCTGGAAGAAAGTCAAGTCGTCGTTAGTGTTCAGTCCACAGAGTATTCGCCCTGGGTGAGGGTCTTGATCAATATTTTTCCATGGCTGTTGATTGTTGGGCTTTTTCTGCTCAGCCGGCAAATGCTCGGCAAGCAGTTTTTACCCGGCGGTGGCGGATTTACCAAGTCCCGAGCAAGACTTGCTGAGCCCGAAGATATTCATACACGGTATGACGATATTGCAGGCCTCAATAGTGCCAAGGCAGATTTGCAGGAAGTTATTGAGTATCTGAAATTCCCGCAAAAATTTCGCCGTCTCGGCGCCAAAATACCCAAGGGCCTGCTTCTGATGGGACCGCCGGGTACCGGTAAAACCTTACTGGCAAAAGCCACAGCAGGGGAGGCTGGCGTACCGTTTTTCAGCATCACTGGGTCTGAATTTGTTGAAATGTTTGTTGGTGTGGGTGCCTCCCGCGTGCGCGATATGTTTTTGCAAGCGCGTGCTGCAGCACCGGCGTTGATTTTTATTGACGAGATCGATTCTGTGGGTCGGGCTCGCAGCGGCATGTTTGGCAACAATAACGATGAGCGTGAGCAGACTCTGAACCAAATACTCGCAGAAATGGACGGCTTTAAGGAAGAGGAGACAGTGGTGGTGTTGGCAGCGACCAATCGACCCGATGTACTGGACGCAGCCTTGCTGCGCCCCGGGCGATTTGATCGTAAGGTCGTGCTGGATTTACCTCAAAAGCTTGCTCGACAGGCCATACTCGCGGTGCATACGCGGGGCAAGCCAATCGGGCCTGACGTGAATCTGGAGAATATCGCGCTCGGCACTGTGGGTTTTTCCGGCGCAGACCTGGCAAACCTGGTCAACGAAGCCGCACTACTGGCCGCCCGTGCGGAAAAAGACAGCATCAACCAAGCCGACTTCGAGAATGCCAGAGATAAAATTATTCTCGGTGAGCGGCGGGAAGCCTTATTCTCAGAGGAAGAGAAACGCCGCACTGCTTATCATGAGGCGGGTCATGCCCTCACAGCATTCTTTATGCCGCATGGGGATACCTTGCGCAAAATTTCCATTATCCCCAGGGGGCGCGCTTTAGGTGTCACCGAACAATCTCCCAAGGAAGATATGCTGAATTATTCCCAGCACTATCTGGAAGATCGGCTAGCGATATTGTTAGGGGGAAGAGTGGCTGAAAACCTAGTATTTGAAGAAGCCAGTTCTGGTGCGGCCGACGACTTAAAACAGGCGACTCATTTAGCCAGGCACATGGTCCAAGAGTGGGGTATGAGCACTGTCCTGGGCCCCGTCACTTATCGGGAAACCGAACAAAACTTCCTCGGCCAGGAGATCAGCCCGCCACGGATCTATAGCGAGCATACCGCCGAAATTATTGATGATGAGATAGCTCGCCTGATTACAGCTAGCGAGCAACGGGCACTGACGGTTCAGCAACAGCACCGTGACAAGCTCGATAAGCTTGCGGCTGCGCTGCTCGAGCAGGAAACCTTGGGAGAGGAAGAGATCACTGCGATTCTTGTTTGAGGATCTTGCGAGGTTGCGGGATGGTCTGAACGCCAGCCAAAATATCCTCCTCCAGATTAAGCAATACACGCACCGCCTCGAATAAGGCGGTGGTGGATAAGTAGGTCGCTCGATTAATATTCAGTAAATTGGCGATCTCATGATTTAAATGCTTGTCGGCGCCCACGACCATGTAGATTTCGTTTAGATACCATTCGTAGCCACGCCGTACTTGCCGATAGAGCTCAATGTACTCGTTTGCGGTATGCGAGCCTGCGGGCAACGCCATTAGAGTTACTAATCCATGATAGTTGCCGGTGACGTACAAGCAAAAGTTAGCGTATAGGTCGTGAACAGTTCCTGATGGGCTAACCCGGAAGTCAGCAAGGTTGTGGCCAATATCCTTGATGAACTTCGCGGCATAAGTGGCGTTGCGAACGGCGTGATTCAACTGCGTGACCAGGCGCAAGTCTTCCTCTTCCTTGGCATTTCGCTGAATCGCATAAGTGTATCCCAGCACTTCACTTTCTGTTTGTTTAAGCAATTTGTATTCTTGTTCGTAGCGCGTTACATAACGTAGCGGCTCGCCCGCAAGCAATTCACTGTTCGCATCGAATACCGCATGTGTGTGGATTTGAAAGCTATGCATGTTCAACCGTATCGCATTGAAGAGCATACGGGTCAACTCTTTACGCACCGCTTCAATCGCGCCGTCAGCTACGGCGCTGGAGACCTTGTGTATATAGGCGGTGGCAAACAATTCAGTATTTCGCTCCGGCGCCATCCAGTTGAGTAAAACAATAAACGGATCCAGTAATGGCAGGAAAAGGAGAATGCCTAGCAAATTAAACAAAGAGTGGAAAACAACAAGCATGAAAAGGGGATCGCTGATGCCAAATACATTGCGGATAATATAGACAAACATCGGCAGGCAAAGCAGGGCGACAATCGCGGTTGTCAGATTAAATATGAAGTGGGCGTAAGCCACTCTACGCTTCTCTACCAACCCTTCTAGGGCGCCTAGTAAAACCGTACTCGTCGTCCCCACATTCGATCCTATGGCGATGGGTATGGCTTCATTCACCGTGATCACGCCCGCATGCAGGGCACTTAAAATCACCATCATTATCACCGAGCTGGATTGAACCAGTGCCGTGAGCACAGTGCCAACAAGACAATAGACCAGCAGGCTTTGACCTCGCAGGATGTTAGTATCTAGCTGCGGCACAAGATTCTCGAGACTCGTGATGAGTGTCCCCAGCCCCATGAGCAGCAGCCCAAGCCCCAGAACCAGGTTGCCGAGGTAATAGGGGCGATGCCCGGCGGGCAAAAAAACTGTGACAAAGGCGCCTATCGCCACCAGGGGTTGGTAGAACTTCGCCAGGTCAAGTTTGAAGCCTAGGACAGCCAGCATCCAACCGGTCACGGTGGTGCCGAGGTTGCTGCCGAGTGTCACACCCAGCGCGTTGCGCATTTCCAGCATGCCAGCCCCGACGAAGGCCAACACGATTAAACCCACAAGCGAGCTGCTCTGCAAAAATGCGGTCACTACTGTGCCAGTAAAAACGCCTTTAAGGGGTGAATTGGTTTGCGCCTGAAGAAATTGCTTCAGAGATTTCGAGCCAATGCCCTGTAGCCCTTGTTCGAGTAAATGCATGCCGAGCAGAAACAGCCCAATGCTGACGATGATGCTCCATATGTCCAAGGAACCGGTCGATATAGCTACCACTGCGGATGGCCTCCAAGCATTCGAGCTGAGTGGCAATTATCAGGGCGCGGCTGGTGCTAGCCCATGACCCATATCACCTTCAGCCGCAATGAAAACACTGAGTAAGAGCGTCACAGGACATCACAAAATAAATGCTAACCTGGATACTTATGGTTATAGTGAGCGCTAAATAGAGACAGGAAGCCGCTATATGAACCTTGAGAAAGTCGTCTTCGCATTTACGATTATTCTAGCTTTGACCCTAAACTTCGGATTTTTTACGGGCGATATCGGCAATGCCGCGCACCATAATGTTTATGAGCTCTATGCGGCAATATTTGTCAATGCGATCGCGACGATTCTAAAGTTCGGCGATCGTACCCACATGGGCGCCGTATTATTAGCCGCTAGCCTGGTTGCTGATATTCAATTAGTGGCTGCCGCGGGTGTCTGGGTATTCGCCGTGCATGTGACTGACATTGGTCTGACGCCAGCGACAGTCGCCAGTATCGTCTCTCTTGCCGGTGGTGCGGTGATCGCCAACACGATATCAGTCTCACTGCTGGTCATAGAAACCGTGATGCTGCGTCGCTAGACAGCGATACTGGGGCAGGCTATGGATAGTATCGTTTTTCTAATTCTGCGCCAAATGCGCGCCCCTCTGTTGTTGTTAACAACAGTTTATGCGATCGCGACCCTGGGTCTCACATTGATACCTGGCATGGATGACAAGGGCCAAGTATGGTTCATGGATTTCTTTCATGCCTTCTATTTCGTCTCGTTTATGGGTACCACCACTGGCTTTGGTGAAATCCCATACCCCTTTACCGATGCGCAGCGTATGTGGGCGCTCATATTTATCTATATCACTGTGGCGACCTGGGTTTATACGATTGGCACGTTGATCCGCCTGTGGCAAAACGAGACGTTACAAAAAGCCCTCGCTGAGCACCGATTTCAGCGCCAAGTACGGCAGATCAGCGAACCATTTTTCGTGGTTTGCGGCTACGGAAATACGGGTAGTCGATTGGTGAAATCGCTACGCAAACGCCTGATCCGGGCATCGGTGTTAGACCTGAAGCAAGATCGAATCGATGCGCTGATGTTGGCGGAACATCCGTTGTTTCTGCCCGGACTCCAAGCTGATGCCAGTACGCCTCGCAACCTGGTACTTGCCGGTATCATGCATCCAAAGTGTAAAAGCGTGGTCGCGCTGACAGATGACAATGCCGTCAATCTGCATATCGCCATTACGGTGAAGGTTCTGAACCCGGAATTGAAGGTCATTTGCCGCGCCGACTCCCATGAGATTGAAGCGAACATGGCATCCTTTGGTACCGATGCGATTATCGATCCATTCGACAGCTTCGCCAAAGACCTCGGGCTGGCGGTAGATTATCCGTATCAATATATGCTCAGTGACTGGTTCCGGAACGAAAGCGGCGAGCCATTGGCGCCAGTGATGCAATTACCCAAGGGCCGCTGGCTGCTGTGTGGATTTGGTCGATTCGGGCGGGCGATTCATCGCGAGTTACTCGATGCGGGTATGACGGTGCAAGTCATAGAACCGAATAAGGCGTTGCTCAATTTGCCGGTCAATGCGGTTATCGGCGACGGTACCGAGGCAGTGACACTGAACCAGGCTGGCGTCGGTGAGGCAGTAGGTATTATTGCGGGCGCAGATGATGACTCGAACAACCTTTCAATTATTGTCACTGCCAAAGCGCTAAATCC
>Ga0075468_10001298_pt1 | contig 10515 bp, 6 predicted proteins | sample DEB08_DNA_12_FD_77578 | JGI IMG/M metagenome (GOLD analysis project Ga0075468, IMG submission 77578) | Aqueous microbial communities from the Delaware River and Bay under freshwater to marine salinity gradient to study organic matter... | ecosystem: Environmental > Aquatic > Marine > Coastal ...
CAAAAATATCACAATCTTTTGAAAGTGGTAAGCATTTAGATCTAGAAGTATTTGAAAGTGAAGCGGCTATACTATATCAACTACAAGAGATGACAGATGATATAAAAGAAATTCATCGTTATTTAGGATCAGAAGTCGGTGATGGAGCTAAAGGAGATGCAGGTAATACTGGACCCCAAGGACCCCAAGGACCACAAGGACCGGCTGGTAACAATGGATCTAATGGTAGTAACGGAAGTACAGGAGCAAGAGGACCCGCAGGTAGCGCAGGAGCAGCAGGCGCAGATGGAAAAGATGCAGGCTTATATACAAGTGGTAAAGGCGTTGAATCCATATTTATACCACCATCCGCCTTTGTAGGTTCAGGTCATCTGGCTCTTTCTGCCCCCAATGGAACTACGACAACTAATGCTTCAGGTACATTACATGCCATGTGGCCTGGCCTTACAGGTAAAAAAGTTGTAGCAATCAAAGTACATACAAATGCCAGTAAAGGAATACAAAGTTCTGTGAATGTGTATAGAACCCAATTTGGTACTGTTACAGCATTACTTTCAAAAGCAGGTGCAAGTGACAATGAATTAAATATTACTGATTGGCCATGTGCTGCAGGTGAAACTATATCAATAACAATAGCTCCCAAATCGACGTCAGCAAAAGTATACGGCGCAACATTAACGTTAGGATAATCCACAACTAAAATCACATTGTATCATATCATTCCAATATTTATATAAAATAAAGGAAATACTATGGCGGCAGGTCAATACAACTTTACTATAGAACAAGGTGTTACAGTTAAAAAACAGTTTACTTATAAAAACGCCGGCGGTACACCGGTGAATATAGGAACTGGATACCATGTGCGTATGCAGATACGTGATACAATTGCCTCAGAAACTAAAATTGGCGATTTTAATACTGAAACTAATAATTTTTTATCAGTAATTGAAACATCTGGATCAGCAATAAGTGGCACAATAGAATTGCTTATTCCAGCCACATCCACATCATTATATGCTTTTGATACCGCGGTATATGATTTAGAATTAGAACATGCAGCTACAAAAACTGTGACAAGATTATTACAAGGACGTATTAAATTATCAAAAGAAGTGACTAGAGATTAGATGGTATGGCAATTAACATAGATGTTAAAGAAGAAAAATTTTCAGTTGATATACGAGATGTTGATGTCTACGTAATTGAAGTAGTAGATTTAAGCACCCAAGGATCTATAACTGTTACTGATTCCGCCCAAGAGTCAGATGATACTAACATCCAAACAGTTGTCACCACAAATAATATCACATTATCAGAAGATGCAAATGTCACCGTAGAAATTTCATCCCCCGAAAACAATCAGATAGTTACTCAAGAAATTTCTCAACCAAACATTATTGAAATAACTGATAATATTGTTATAAATGATGCAGTTGTTAGTTCTGCAACAAATAGAGCAGCTCGATCATTAACGGCATGGAGTGCAGATGGCGCTGATATATTTTATAATACCGGTAATGTAGGAATAGGAACATCTCAAACAAACCATAAATTAGATGTTTCTGGATCTGTAAAGGCTACATCATTTAAAGGAATTTTTGAAGGAGCATTAAGTAGTTCCGCACAAATTGCCACAGATATATCAAATTCAATATCAACTCATCCATCAATCGTTAAATTAGAATATTCGTCTAGTACTAACGATAATTTAATACGATCTAATTTATCTAGAATATTAAAAAATCAAGATTCTGCATCATCAATAAGTATCCGATTAGAAGCAGTAGAAGCTGGCAGTACTTCCAAAACATTGATATCCGGCTCTGCTCAAATAGCAACAGAAATATCTGGCGCATTCCAGCCAGTTAGTGAATCATTATCATCGCGATTGACATTAGTTGAGGCTGGCAGCACTTCTAAAACACTAATATCCGGTTCTATCCAAATAGCTTCAGAAATATCTGGCGCATTTAATAACGCTAGCCAATCTATACAATCTAGATTAAATGTAATAGAATTGGAATTAGGTAATACATTGATATCCAGTTCTGCTCAAATAGCTACCGCAGTATCTGGTGCATTTAATAACGCTAGCGAATCTATACAAACTCGATTAAATGTAATTGAATTAAATTATATATCAAGTTCCGGAGAAATTAAATCGGAAATATCCGGAGCATTTAATAACGCTAGTGAATCATTATCATCACGCTTAACATTAGTAGAAGCCGGCAGCACTTCCAAAACATTGATATCTGGCTCTGCACAACTTGCAACTGCAATTTCTGGCGCATTTCAAGGTCAAGGAGTTATATCTAGCTCTGCACAAATTGCAACAGAAATATCCGGCGCATTTTTTGAATCTAACACTTCTATACAATCTAGATTAAATGTAATTGAATTAAATTATATATCAAGTTCCGGAGAAATTAAATCGGAAATATCCGGAGCATTTAATAACGCTAGTGAATCTATACAATCTAGATTTAATACAATAGAATCACAAATTAATCAGAATGTGAACACTGATTCATCTGTAACATTTACAAGTATATCATCATCTCGTATAACAGCATCACGACTTTTAATAAATGACGATACTCGATTATTTGGATCTCTTGTATTTAATGGGTTAGAATTATTTGAAGACCAGATAACAGTTCGTTCTGGTTCAACTGTATTTGGTTCCGGGTCAATGCCATCGGAAGCTACTCACCAATTCACCGGATCTATATTAACAACTGGTAGTATAATTGTATCAAAAGGAACCATAATAGCCCCGACATTTACCGGAATATTTGTTGGAGCATTGAGTAGTTCTGCTCAAATTGCTGCAGAAATATCCGGGGCATTTAGTGTTGTAAGCGAATCATTATCAGATAGATTAACAATAGCAGAATTAGAATTAAATAATACATTGATATCTGGATCAGCCCAAATTGCCACGGAAATCTCTGGTGCATTTGGCAATATAAGCGAGTCATTATCCTCGAGAATATCATCTGTCGAAGCTGGTAGCACTTCCAAAACATTGATATCTGGCTCTGCGCAAATCGCAACAGAAATTTCTGGAGCATTTAATAATGCTAGCGAATCTATACAATCTAGGTTAAATACAATTGAATCAGAATTGAGTAATACATTGATATCTGGATCCGCTCAAATTGCCACGGAAATCTCTGGCGCATTTATCAATGTAAGTGAGTCATTATCTTCTAGAATATCTGCAAATGAAATAATTACATCAAAAACTTTAGTTTCTAGTTCTGCTCAAATTGCCACAGATATTTCCGGAGCATTTAGTGATGTGAGTTCTTCATTTAGTACAAGAGTAACCTCATTACAAACAGATAGTGGTTCATTTTCTTCAAGGATATCTGCAAATGAAATAATTACATCAAAAACTTTAGTTTCTAGTTCTGCTCAAATCGCCGCGGAAATCTCTGGCGCATTTAGCAATGTAAGCCAATCGATATCATCACGATTGACAATTGCAGAAACAGAATTAAATAATACATTGATATCTAGTTCTGCTCAAATTGCTGCAGAAATATCCGGAGCATTTAATAATGTACCTCATTCTAATGAACTTGGAAATAAAGTCGTAGTATATGATACAGTGCAGAAAAAATTCTTTTATACTGGTAGTTATCCTAATGCCGGAGGTGGTTCATCTACTTCAGTACAATATCAGACAGGATCTACAGCACCTCTAGTTGATTTAACTCAATTGGTTATTAACGATTACAGTAACGATGTATCTGTTACAACTAATGGAGGAATATTAACATTAACATTTGGATCTAATGTAGATCCGTATTTCTATGAATTTATAGATGAAACCTTTGATACGGATAGATTTACAAATATTATTGATGACTATCAATTAAAATCATCGTATAATTTATATAATAATACCTTTATATTTGGGCAAATATCTGCATCTACAAATGGAAGTGTATATGTAGGTGTAACATCATTCGCCGATGGAGAAAATATAACAATTAACGATACATATCCATCTTACCAGTCCGGTAGTCATACATTTAAAGCTAAAATCAGATATGCAGATCAGTTTGGAAATCTTGCAGATATGGAATCAGTATTACCATTAGAATTAAATAAATTAGATCCGACAGATCCAACCGTAACACAATTGACTTATGTTTTAGAGCATAATGCATATGACGCAGATCAATTAGAAATAGAAGAAGGTGAAGAAGGAATTATCTCATGGGTAACAACACCAGGAATAGATAATGCTGGATTAGGTTGGTTAAGTAGTATACCACATTTTAATAATTTTTCTGACTCTGTTACGGTCAATGCAACCGGCAATCCAACTACTGGCCTAATACAACAATTTTGGAATTCTGGTACGCGTAATAACGAATATTTAACATATACTGGTTCAGTTTCATTGACATGGGAACGTGTAAGGAGTTTGAGATATATATCAACTATGATATCATCATATTCGCTAGAAGAGATTTTCGAATTAGATAACTGGTCTACCGGTGTTATTGAATACGGAGTAAATGAAATTTCAGAAATAGAATCCAGAACAATTGCATTTAATCCAGCATCTACTGGTGAATATTTATATATAATATACGATGCAGATTTAGGAAATGTGATATCAATTAAAAATGTAGATTCCACATTTGAAGAAATTTCTGGATTTAATGTAACTACGGTAGGTAATCCACCAAAATATAAAGTATGGAGATCTGTGACACCAAAAAATGTACCATTAAGATATAAATTGGAGTTTTAATCATGGCAGTGAATATCGGAGTAGGATTTAATCCAAATACACAAGAACCTCTAGATTCGCGATCGGTTGTAGCAAATAACACTGAACGTCTTGCAATACCATGGTTTAACTTGTATGAAGGATTATTAGTTTACCAATCAGATGAAAACAGATATTATGCATGCACCAATCCTGGTAGTGAAACTTCAGATTCAGTATGGATAGCATTAGCATTTGCAGAAGGCTCGGGTGCCGTATTTCCATTTTCTGGATCCGCTGTAATATCTGGATCGTTAACAATTACCGGTTCATCTTTAATATATGGACCATCGGTAATATCTGGGTCATTAACATTACATTCTGGGTCAATAAAAACACCTGGCCCGATGATAATAGGACAAGGCTCATATTTAGTTGATACTACAAATGATTTATACGTTGAAAACTCGTTATTTGCCCCAATAATATCATCATCAAAAAGCGTAATTACCGGAGATGGCACACCTGGTGATTTATTTCTGGTTAAAACTAATTCATCAGCAGATGCAAAATTTGTTATTAACCTAGATGGAGTTACAATATTAGGAGCATTTACAGAAACACCTACAGCTCAAGAAGGCGGTATGTTTTACAGTGCCTCCGGAGATTTTTACCTAGGTTATTAACATTACCGCATATTTATTATAAATAAAATAAAAGTTGTACTATGGCAAAATTTAGAGGATTTGAAGTAAAAACGTATGCAGAGTTAAGTGCTTCTATAGCCGCTGGTACCATTAATGGTGCATTTGCCGGCAAACAACGCGTTCCATTTGCTTTAAAGGATCCGCGTGGATCTAAACATGAATTTTATAAACGCATGAAACGAACAGATCCACCGGTAATTAATGGAGTATCTAGTCCACCAATTCGTATACCAAACGTAGTTGTAGGCGGAATTTCTCAATCATTTTTTTACGATCCGGTTGATACTAATGAATATAAAACAAAATTAGCTGAGCGTATGGCCGAAAAAATGAGCTCTAATGCCTTTCAGCAGGCCAGTGCTAGCATATTTGGTCGAGTGACATTTCCTGCAGATGTAGTAGTAATTTTAGCAGAAGATGGAGAAGATGGAATAATTACCGGATCATATTCTATACAAACTGGTTCGAAGCTAAGTTTTTCTGCAATTGCAAATTATGAAGGATATGTTGATTGGGAATTTATTAACAGCTCATCATTTAATACCGGGGCATCATGGTCATTTGCGAATTCAGAAAGTGGTTGTCATATAAACGGTGCTCATGGAAATGAATTACATCAATTTGATGCAACTGCATCATTTTTTATTAGAACATTTGCAACTGGATCAAGTACTGGATCATTTATATCAGAATATACTAGTTCAAGTAATATAACTAATCCAAGTTTAGCATCAGCCACTGCATCTCGGATCGACGCCGGAAAATTTGAATATTACGAATATCGTGTGCCATCATCTTCTAAAACCGGTTCAATTACATTACAATCTTCAGCTGGGTTTAACAGTACTATAGTTGCTGCAAATATATTTGGCGACGGAGACGAAGCTCAATTTAATGCATTATTTGATTCGGCATCGGTAAATAACCGATTATTTGCTTCTAATCGCCAATTATTAACATTTCCAAATGATACAGTAGTGGCAAGTGGAGCATTCTTTCATTCGTTACGATTTGAAACATTGGTAGGTATACATAATACAGATATAACTGTTGCAGCATATTCTCCAATTAAACGTACAACATTATACTGGGCATCTGGATCTGGAGGTTTAATGGGACCATATGGATTATCTGGATCGATTACACCGGTTACAATGTTACCATTTGCAGATAGTATTCAAGGTATAAAATCTGGATCGCATATATTTTTAGATGATAAATTATCATCACCAGCATCTGGTGGATATTATACAATGCAATTAAGTAATTATCCGGAAACAGGAAGCGATGGTAATTTTAAAGGCGGATTACCAGTATCAGGAACTGTACATGTTGCAGGAGATGGAATGCGAGGAAACACAGTTTTTGGAACTGATTATTTTGAAAATCCATTTGTGAGCGCTCATTTATCTTCAAGAGAAGTAATTACTGCGGCGCCTAGATGGAATGGATTTTCATTTTCAAATGCAGGTGTCGGTAATGACGCTTTTGCAAAAGGTGCTGTAAGCCCAGGACTAGCTGCATATATAACAGGCTCGGATGGAGATTATAGTTAAATAAGGAAACAATAAAATGGCTGAATGGAAAAAAGTAATAGTATCAGGTAGTAGTGCAGAATTAACGCATGTAACTGCTTCCAAAGGTATACAAATAACAAATATAGCAACCACAGCGGCAAATACAGAAAATGTATTAGTTGTGGATTCATCTGGTAATGTAAAGAAAGCCACTCAGGCAACAGTAGCCGGAGCCATATCACAAGCACATGCATATGCAACCACATCAATTGACAATACAGCTACCAGCCAATTCACCAGTGTAGGAACAGTACTTTCGGCATCAGTAAATTCAAATATAACATATGTTAATAATGGTAACATTGCTTTAAGTGTTTCCGCATCTGTAGAAGGTGATTTTCTTGGAATAAAAGCGGTAACAAAATCAATTGTTGCCGGCACCAATATTACATTGACTCCTTCCGCAGCCTCTACCACAATTAACGCTGTAACAAAATCAATTGTTGCAGGCGAAAATATTGAAGTGTCATTGTCCGGAACTAATGATACTATTGCCACAATTAAAGCAGTAACAAAATCAATTGTTGCAGGTGAAAATGTTACAGTAACACTTTCTGGGACTAATGATACTATTGCCACTATTAAAGCAGCCACATCATCTGTTGTAGCTCCAGGTAGTAATATTACTGTAACGCCAAGCGTTAATGCAAATGGCGGCACAGTATATAGTATATCATCTACTGCATTTTCTCCAGCCGATTCAGCTAACTTTGATAATATCACTGCTACTGGTAATGTGAGCGCAAGCGGAAAAACCGCCGTTCATACATTTGGTGGTACAGCCACATTTAATACTATATCAGCTTCTAAATTAAACATTGAAACTTTAACAGAATTAAATACAGATACCGTTATTAATGGTGGTCTTGTATTTAATGGATTTGAATTATTTGAAGATCAGATAGTGATTCGAACTGGTAGTACGCAGTTTGGTGTAGGTGCATCCTCATCTTTACAAAGCGCGGTAACGCATACCTTTACTGGTTCTGTGTTCATTACTGGTAGTAATTTAACTCTTACCGATGGGACAGTGACAGCCACAGCATTCTCCGGTGATGGAGCAAATATAACAGGAATAGTTGCCAACAACGTCGCATTAAACACATTAACAGCCGGTAATGGTTTAGCCGCATCTGCTGGCCATTACGATGGAGGTACAAATACAACATTCAGTGTTAATGCTGGTACTGGATTAAGTATTTCTGGTGATGATGTAATTATATCAAATGCCGGCGTTACCGAAACTCAACTTGCTACATCAGTAGCAGGTACAGGTTTAGCAGGTGGAGGTGGAACCGCATTATCAGTTGATTTAAATGAAGTAGGCAGTGAAGTAGTAAATGTTGCCGCTGATTCCATAGTATTTATCGATGCCAATGACAATGGTACCAAAAAAGATACAATTGTAGATTTAGTAGCTTCTATAGCCGGTGATGGTATAGGTGCAGCTTCTGGTGTATTAAACGTAGACGTTTCAGAGTTCGCCGGAACTGGTTTAAAAGATGAAGGCTCAGAAAATTTAGCATTAGATATTGATGGATTGACAAATGAAAGCACTGTTGCACAAGGTGATTACATTGCAATATACGATGTTTCTGCCGGCGCTCATAGGAAAACAACTATAATTAATGCACTTGATGATGTGTTAGGTACCGGTTTTGGTATTGACGGATCAGTCATAACATTTGATCCATCAACGTTTGCTGACAGCTCAGTACCTCTTGCATCTTTGGCATCCGATGAATTAACAATTGGTACCACCACTATTGTATTAGGAACCACCGAGCACAGCTTGGCCGGTTTACAAGGCCTAGACTTAACAGCTGCCAACCATACCATATTTGCTGGAGTTGGTTCCCATACATTGGAAATTGGTGCTGCCGCAACCACTGTAGATATACCTGGTGATTTAGTAGTAGATGGTGCTTTAACAGTAGCCGGTAACTTCACCGTTACCGGAACTGTAACCACCGTTAACACTGAAACATTGTCAATTGAAGATAATTTCATTGATCTAAATTCCAATTTTAGTGGATCATCAGTAGGCGCGCCATCACAAGATGCTGGTTTAAGTGTTAAGCGTGGTAATTTGGCAGATGCCAATTTATATTGGGACGAGACAAAAGATCGTTGGTCAACTTCTCATACAAATTTAGCAGGTGCGGCAACAGATGCCGCAGTAACAGCATATCTAGCAACTGCAGTATCTGCTACATCAAATCCAGTATCAGCACCAGTTGATGGAGCCGATTCTGCAGCAAAAGCAGGACAACTACATGTTAATACAAGTACACAAGAAATATGGATATACGCATAATTAAAAAGGAGTTACAATGGGTTTATTAGACAAACAAAAAAAAGCAGTAAAAGCAAAATCATTAGAAAAAGACGAATTAGAATTTTTATTGAAACTAATCGCAGATTCAACATTTGAAGGAAAAGATGTGCAATTAGTATACACATCCGCAGTAAAATTACAAAACTTATTAGTAGAATAATTTTGTTATCTGGCAAAGTTTTATTATATTATATATTATAAAAGGGCAATCAATACGTGGCTGGATGGAAAAAAATAATACATAGTGGAAGTGATGCACATTTAAATGATCTGTATTTATCTGGTGATATTATACATGCAGGTGATACTGATACCAAAATACAATTCAATACTGATATAATAAATTTTGATACAGCTGGGACGGAAAGGATACGAATTACAGCCGGAGGAAATGTCGGTATAGGTACCGCTACTCCCGGTGAGAAACTTTCAATAGCAGGAAATGTTGTTCTTGGCGAAGGAGCGCAAAGGTCAGTTCGTTACGATTCTACAGTTGGTAGCTTTAGGATAACACCTAATAATGGTGGATGGGCAACAGGGTACTTTTTTAATAATCAGTCAGAAGGTCTTTTAGGAGGTTTTGGAGCTTTAGGCGGTACAAATGATTCATTTAGTTATTTTTGGATAGGTGATAACTATAATGACACTACGATGGTTATACAACCTAATGCAGGCAACGTAGGTATAGGAACTACAACACCAAATGAAAAATTATCAGTAGATGGTAATGTTAAAGCCATATCATTTACCGGAAGTTTATCTGGAACCGCATCTCATGCATTGGTAGCTGATTCTGTTACAGATGCAACTCTTTTAGCTCAATCCAATCTTTGGTACAATGGTACCACATATTTAAGTTCATCTAAGGAAGTGCATATACATGCACCAAATCCAGTATTAGTTTTAAAAGATACAACTGATGATGATGATCATCAAATACAATTCCAAGATACGGGGGGTAATGTTGACTATAAAATAACAACTACCGGAGATATATTTAATATCCATACCGTATCTAATACACCAATAGCTTTCCATACTAACAATGTTGAAAGGATGCGAATATTGAATGGTGGAAATGTTGGTATTGGGACGGTTACTCCGACAGAAAAGTTACATATTAATGGTAACTTAAGACTTGGTAATATAAAAATA
>Ga0075468_10001304_pt1 | contig 10496 bp, 7 predicted proteins | sample DEB08_DNA_12_FD_77578 | JGI IMG/M metagenome (GOLD analysis project Ga0075468, IMG submission 77578) | Aqueous microbial communities from the Delaware River and Bay under freshwater to marine salinity gradient to study organic matter... | ecosystem: Environmental > Aquatic > Marine > Coastal ...
GAACTGGATCAAAACCATCACACCTATCATACAACTAAAACCCTATTTTTGATTGACCTTCGTATAAGATCGCGGCTTTTTAGACCTAGTCTGTTATCGACGCTTCGGCGTGAAGCGGCGCCGCTCCCGAGACGATGATCCAGGCGCCCCTGGGCGATCACGCGACAGCGATGCACTCAGGTCACCTGCACGCTGCGCTTGATCGTATTTTTGCTATATGTGAATTTCCAGCGCTTTGCTGAAGTCGCGATGATCGTGTTAACCCTAACAGTAGCGATGGTATAAGCGTCAGGCGGTTGCTGGTTTAAGCCTCGCCAACGCTGGATACATCAATCAAAGCAGCGCTTAAGCCCCTAGGCCTGCTTTGAGGTTTCGCAGATACCCCTGTAAATCAGTTAGACAGGCCTGATCACCCTGAACCTGCTGCACGGCCTCAATTCTAGCCTCAGCGTCGAGTAATTGCTGACCCTCGCCCCAGTGTTCCCAGCGCCAGGCATTCCAGCGCTGACGCTCTGCTGGGCTCAAGGAGTCAGGAAAATTTCGGCCTCGATACCGAAACAACATCTCGTCGAGTCGTACATCCTGAAATTTGCCACTAAACCGTGATAGATCCTCGGGGGCAGCAAGACGCAGCTCTCGCATTAAGGCTTTATCGGCGGCACCGAAGAAACCACCTTGATAGAGCATTAAATCAGGATCATCAATGAGCGGAAATTCGTTGCGCGCAAAGGCTTCGGATATTTTTTCTACGATACCACTGGCCCGCTGCAGCTGGCGCATATGTAACAAGCACTGGGCAACATCCACGCCCAGTCGCTGTTCCTGGCCGCTGAGCGTTTTCATCGGAGCAATCGCCGGGCAGCGATTAACATGGATGGTCTTCAGGGGAATGCGGCTCACGCCTTCTTCCTCTAAGACCTGGCGAGCGCTAAACACCCGCCTATAGAGCTCGTCCGGCCCAAGCCGGATAAGCTCGTCGGGATCCTCAGTTAAATCAAAACAGATTATACCGTTAGGGTTAGTCGGATGGACGCACAACGGCAGAACCACCGCCAGACAACCTCGTTGAGCGGGATACATAGATGAGACGTGAACAATGGCGGACTTACCTAACGGATAAAGTTGATCGCGCACAGCGCCTTTACGCCGCAAGTTAAACAGATAGTCGTAGAGTTTACCTTGAGCCTGGCGCAGCTTCCTGGTTACATCGATCGTTGCCATGACATCCGCCACCGCATCATGGGCATTCGCATGACCCACTTGGTTCGCTTGAGTCAGCTGCTCCAGCCTGAACGACGGTATGCCGGGGGCGCGCTCTGGCCAATGAAAACCCTCTGGACGCAGGGCCTGGGCCATACGAAATAGGTCGATAACGTCCCACCGAGAACAGCCTCCTTGCCATTCTCGCGCATAGGGATCCAAAAAATTGCGATACAGGGTGTTGCGGGTGAACTCGTCATCGAAGCGAATACTGTTAAAGCCAGTCACACAAGTGCCTGGCTGACTGAACTCAGCAAGAATCGCCGCAATAAAATCCGTTTCCCGCAGACCATCGCGCTGCAAGTCAGACATGTTAATGCCCGTCACTGCAATAGCATCCGGTGACGGCACCACATCGTCACCGGGATAGCAGAACAGATTCACAGGCTCACCCAATACGTTCAAATCGAGGTCAGTGCGAATACCCGCAAATTGAATAGCCCGATCCCTCGCAGGATCGATACCGGTGGTTTCAAGGTCATACCAATAGATAGTTTCAGCCATACATGAATCATCACACATACTCGGGCAATTGCCAAAACTATGGCCGCGGTCCAAGCCATGTATAATCAGTCATTCAACTTGTCACCGTTCACGAGTGCCGCCCATTATGAACTCTGGAAACATCAAACCCTTATTACTTATTCTCGGCCCTATCGCGAGCGCCTTGGTCTTTATGGCTCTGAACTTCTTTGGCTGGGAAGCTAAAGCCTGCTGGACCGGCGCTATCACGACCCTATGCGCAATTTGGTGGATTTTTGAGCCCATTCCGATTCCGGCGACTTCGCTAATACCGTTGGCCCTATTGCCGGTCTTCGGCGTTCTGACTCCGAACGAAGTGGGCGCCGCCTATGGTAGCCCACTGGTGTTGTTGTTGATGGGAGGTTTTATCCTCTCAACAGCCATGGAGAAGAGCGGTGCCCACCGCAGGGTCGCACTCAACATGGTGCACCTGTTCGGCGGCACGAGCAGTCGCCGCCTGGTCTTCGGTTTCATGGCCGCCGCCGCAGTACTGAGCATGTGGATATCCAATACCGCAACCACCTTGATGCTATTACCGGTGGCTCTCGCTGTGATCGAGCGCTCCGACGACGCTGAATTGCCAACACCCTTGCTGTTAGGCATTGCTTACGCCGCCAGCGTCGGCGGCATTGGCACGCCCATTGGCACGCCACCGAACCTGATTTTCCGCGAGATATACCTGCAATATACCGGCAACGAGATCGGCTTCTTCACCTGGATGACATGGGGCGTTCCGGTTGTGCTGATTATGGTGCCGCTCATTGGGCTTTGGCTTACCCGGCATCTGCGGCATCAGGGTCACGTTAATATGCCCGCTGTCGGCGCCTGGCATACGGAAGAGCGCCGAGTCTTTTTGGTTTTCTCTCTGACCGCAATCGCTTGGATGACTCGAGGTCAGCCATTCGGCGGTTGGAGCGAGTGGCTGGGCGTACCTGGCGCTAACGATGCCAGCGTGGCGCTGGTGGCTGTTGTTGCTATGTTTTTGATCAATGACGGCAAAGGCGAAAAGCTACTCAACTGGGAAACGGCAGGGAAAATACCCTGGGGAATGCTCATCCTGTTTGGCGGCGGTATCGCGATCGCCAAAGGATTCATCGTCTCGGGCCTGAGTGAAGCACTGGGCACCGCCTTATCAGACATTGCCGGCTGGCACATTCTATTGATGCTGGCGACTATCTGCCTGACCATCACTTTCCTGACCGAGATGACCAGCAATACGGCCACCACCAGTCTGATGATGCCAATTTTGGCTGCCGCAGCGGTAGCAACCGGCATGGAGCCTGCGCTGCTAATGGTCCCTGCGGCCATGAGTGCCAGTTGTGCCTTTATGCTACCCGTTGCCACGGCACCCAATACCATCGTCTTCAGCACCGGCAGATTCCCCACCAGTGTAATGGCCAAAGAGGGTTTCGTTCTGAACCTGACCGGCGCCGTGGTGATCACTCTGGTGTGCGCGTGGCTGCTAACTGATTAAGGAAGGCGTCGCGCTCCAATCGATCTAGCATTGCCAGCTGTTGTACCTCACGGTAGAACGCTGGCAAATTCCCATCTAAGTTAGCGAGCCACACCTCGAAGCTCGCAACCCAGTCATTGTAATCCGCTAATGCACCGATTCCGGCATTATTGATCTCGCTCGCCATCCATTCGCTGAAAACCCCACCAACTTGCCCGGCTGCCGCGAGCTCCTTGTATCTAGCCCGCATAACCTCAAAAACCTCCGCCTTGCCTTCCCGTTTGACCGCATCCGTTGCGGTGCTGGCGTAGATTGCTGCCAAATCAACTTTAGCTGAACTAATTAAGGTCAGGACCTGCGCTCGTTGTTGTTCCAGGACGAGATAGTCTTCAAATGCTTTACTTTGCTGCTGCAACTGCAACCAGCGAAGCAATGCCGCACGCTCAACAGCCGTCGCAAAACTCTCATTAAATCGAGTATCACCAGGAATATAGACAGCTTTGTGGGCAAGCTCATGGAATAGCAACCCAGCAAGGCGGGTGTCATCCCGTTCAATAAAGGTATTTAACAACGGATCGGCGAACCAACCCAACGTCGAATACGCGGCAACGCCACCATAAAACACGTCCAACCCTTGGGCCGCCAGAGACTGGCTGAATTGAGCCGCTGAGTCTGGCGAAAAATAGCCTTTGTAACTGACGCACCCAGCTATCGGGTAACAAAATTTTTGTAGGTCCAGCGAAAACTCTGCCGCTGCGAAGACACTCCACACGACGTAGGGCGAACCCACATCAACATAGGTGGAAAAGCTATCCTCCACGGGCAACCCCAGTTCCCGTTCGGCAAATTGGCTGACCTGCCTGGCCAGCAGGATCTTTTGCTTCACAACGGGCCTTACTGCGGGGTCACTCAGCACCGTGTCCAAATCACGTCGATTGACGATCAGCTGCAGTTGGCCACTGACAGCCTGTTGATAATAACCCAGCGTGCTACAACCCATTACAGGCATCAACAGTAACAGCAAGGCCGCCACAGGTGCTCGCGCCAGAGACATCAGCCTGCTCACGGACATTTTCCCCATACTCTTGGCACCTGCTTTTTATCGATTTCACCCACCATTGTCAGCTTAGCCCCGACTATAGCGGTTGGCCAGACCGGCGCGCCCTGATATCCTGCGGCTGATACCAGAGCGATTTTCCATTCAGCCTTCATTGCTAAAGTTTTATTGAATGTATAAACATTATTTTGGGTTGCAGGATTCGCCGTTTTCCATCGCACCGAATCCACAGTACTTGTATATGAGCACTCGCCATCGCGAGGCACTTGCGCACCTGCTATATGGGGTCAAGAGCGACGGTGGCTTTATCTTACTTACCGGTGAGGTCGGCACTGGCAAAACCACAGTCTGCCGTTGCCTGTTAGCGCAGATACCCAGTGACGTCGACATCGCCATGGTGCTGAACCCGAAACAAACCGCGCTAGAGCTACTGGCGACGATCTGCGATGAGTTCAATATTAACTATGGTACTGAGGCCAGCATAAAAACGCTGGTAGACAAGCTCAATTTATTCTTACTGGATAGTCATCAAGCAGGCCGCAAAGCCATTCTCATCATCGACGAAGCCCAGAACCTGGCAGTTGATGTCCTTGAGCAACTTCGACTACTAACCAATCTGGAAACTAACCAGCGAAAATTACTCCAGATTATCCTGCTCGGCCAGCCTGAATTGTTGAGCCTGCTCGGGCAACAGGAATTACGTCAACTGTCGCAACGGGTCACTGCCCGCTTTCATCTCGACGCCTTGAATTCACGAGAGGTCGCAGAATACATCCAACATCGCATTACGGTCGCAGGCGGCAACCAACCACTTTTCACAACCGCCAGCGTGCGTCGAATCTACCGAATTTCTGGAGGTATACCCCGGCTGATCAATCTGATTTGCGATCGCGCCCTACTGGGTGCCTATGTGGAAAATCAACCTCGCGTGAACCCGGCGATCGTTACCAAAGCAGCTCAAGAGGTGTTGGGGCAATCAGACAGTCGGACCAGCAACCCGCGGATAAAAAAATCTATGGCTTTGCTGGGCGCGCTGCTGCTCATTCTCGGCGGCATGGTCTTTATCTCTGAGCAATATACCCCCATCCCCATCCCCATCCCCATCACCACCCCCACACCGCCTCAAGTACCGCAACTGAGTCCGTCAGCCGACATCCTGCCACCGCAAGTGGCGGTTACAGACACACTTGGCAAGCGCTTACCCGCCTTTATCAGGCAGTCATTGGACAGCCTCAGCGGCCACAGCAGTTCTGAACCCGCATTGCTGAATGTACTCAGCATCTGGACTGCAGAACTGCCAGCAGACACCACTCAGGCAATCTGCCAGTCGGCTCTGGATCTAGGTCTGAGTTGTTTCCAGGCAGAACTAGAGCTGGCAGAGATAGCGCATATGAATCGTCCTTTAGCCGTGAATTTAGGCACAGTAGATCTAGGCGATGCAAATTCGCCACGTTGGGTGACACTCAAGCAGTTGGACGCTGACGATGCGCTACTTCAAGTCGGTGACGCGGAAGTCCGAGTTGCCAGAAGCGACTTGGCAGCAGCGGGCCGTTTAGACAGCATCGTGCTTTGGCGTTCACCACCGAACTATCAGCAACCCCTGAAACTCGGGGATTCCGGCACCAGTGTTGACGCACTGCTAAACACCTTGAGTTTCATAGATACCGGCAAGCCCACAGGAGAGGTCGGATTTTTATTCGACTTAAATCTGGAACGGCGGATCAAGAATTTCCAACGAACCTCTGGCATTGATCCCGACGGCCTGGTGGGCGCCCGCACCTGGATTCAACTCAACAGTATCGTTGGGAATGATATCCCGTTCTTGAACGCCGGAGTCCGTAACTGATGTCCTATATCCTTGATGCTTTACAAAAATCCGAGCAGCAGCGAAAGAGTCAGAGCACACCGGATCTGATGACAGTTCATCCAACAAATCAACCCTCATTGATTCGTAAAATGCCTTGGATCGCCATCACTTTATGTTTGGCTATACTGAATTTCGTCGGCATCGGGTTATGGGTTTTCCAAACCGACGACAAACACCCTGTCTTGACCACAGCATCACTCATCCCAGCTGAACCATTTGCGCCGCTGGTTGACGCGTCGACGACAGGTAGCACTACGAAACTGGTCGAACCCAAACACAACCCGCAGCCATTGTTCGAGGCTGAGCAACGCATTACAGCAGCAGACTTTACTGGTCTGGATTCAAACCGAATTATTGCCCCGCAACGAATCAGTGAGCTTCCTGAAGACATCCAGCGCCAAATTCCTGATCTGGTATTCTCCAGCCACCTGTATTCTGATGATTTTCGGCTGGTCAACATCAATGGCCAAATGATGCGGGAAGACGAGTATATTGCCCCAGAATTACTGCTAGTCGAAATTACCGAAGATGGCGTGATACTTGATTTCCGTGAGTACCGCATCTCCATGAGCATTCTGCAGAACTGGGCTTTCGACTAACCACAGCGGTGACGATACTAGACAGACATTCATCTGCTAGAGAGACTATGCAGCGAGCCGAATCATCTCACTGAGGATTAATCAGAATCTACACTTATAGTAGAATCTGCAGTTTCTTGGCTATCGCAGAGTACTCGGCCCACACTCTGATGGCACAGCCACGTTCATCGCAATGACCACAGGACAATTTTTTCGTGAACATTACGCTACTTGCCAACCACGACATCGCCAGCAATCTCGCCTTGAACCTGTTATTACCCAAACTTAAAGATCATCGCATCACAGTGTACTTGTCATCCAGAGTTGGCAAAGTCGGCACAAAACCACAGGCGCTAGAAGCCCTACAGTCATTTGAACGAGCACTATTGCAGAGCCTCAGCGATGTATCGGATAGCCACACGAGCACTGACTCGAGACTGCAATCATTCAGCGCCCTTGGCCGACTGATCGGTAGGCCCATCAACACCTTAAATCATATCAACTCTCTCGCAGGCCAAAGCATTTTGGCTGCGGACAAGCCTGATCTAATCGTCTCTATCCGTTATGGCGTCATTCTGCGGCAGCCTGTGATTGCTCTGCCCAGACACGGCATCATCAACCTGCATTCAGGTCCTCTGCCCGACTACCGCGGTGTCATGGCTTCTTTCTGGGGCCTGCTCAATGGTGCTTCAGAACTCGGCACTACCCTCCACTATATCGACGACAGCAGCATCGATACCGGGCGCATTATCAGCACCACTCGCCTGCCGGTTGATCGCCAGCGCTCATACCTCTGGCACGTGCTCAATCTCTATGCTGACGGCTGTAAAACCATCATCAAAAACATTGAACTGTTGCACTTCGGCGAGCCCGTCAATTGCAAGCCACAACCGCCGGTTGGCACCTATCACACCTTTCCGACCGATGCGGATCTAGGGCGCTTTTTCAAACAAGGCTTGAAGCTGTTTGATAGTGATGTGCAATCTCTACTTTCCTGCCCGTGAGAAACTGGAAAATACTCATGTTTTTAGCTATAAAGTGTTGTATTCGAACCTCAGAACCCTATACTCGCGCCCCAACCACCCCATTTATCCGCGTTAGTCTTTTTTGCCTGGAACCCCTATGCCCGAAACCATCCCAGTGATCACCACATTTCGTGATCTCAACCTGCCCACCGAGCTCCTTAAGGCGTTGGATGAAGTGGGGTATGAAACCCCGTCACCGATCCAGGCAAAGACGATTCCGTTGCTAATGGCCGGCACCGATGTGCTGGGCAATGCACCGACCGGCACGGGAAAAACCGCTGCTTTTGGTTTACCCCTGTTATCCCGCGTTGATGTTACAGACAATCATGTTCAATTGATGGTGCTGACCCCAACCCGCGAACTAGCCATTCAAGTTGCCGAAGCACTACAACGCTATGCCTCTCATATGAAAGGCTTCCATGTTTTGCCGATCTACGGCGGCCAGGAATATTCCGGCCAGATTCGTCAGTTAAAACGTGGCGTACATGTCATCGTCGGCACACCTGGACGAATAATGGATCATATTCGCAAGCGCACACTCGACCTATCAGGTCTGCGAGCCTTGGTCCTCGATGAAGCGGATGAGATGTTACGCATGGGCTTTCTTGACGATGTCGAGTGGATTCTTGAGCAGATGCCAAAAGAGCGACAAATGGCTTTGTTTTCGGCGACCATGCCCAAAGAAGTTAAACGTATTTCACAGAAATATCTGCGGGATCCCGAGGTCGTCGAAATCAAGTCTCTGACTGCCACCGCCGAAACCATTACCCAGCGCTACTGGTTGGTGAGCAATGCCCATAAGCTGGATGCGCTCACCCGGATTCTTGAAGTTGAGCCATTCGATGCCATGCTAATTTTCGTGCGGACCAAGTTGGCAACCACCGAATTAGCCCAGCGACTCGAGGCCAGAGGCTATTCCGCCTCGGCACTGAACGGCGACATGGTACAGAAATCCCGTGAAGACATGATCAAGCGGCTGAAAAACGGCTCCCTTGATATTCTCGTCGCCACCGATGTAGCCGCCAGAGGCTTAGACGTCGACCGTATCAGTCATGTCGTGAACTACGATATTCCCTACGATACTGAAGCCTATATCCACCGAATCGGTCGAACCGGCCGCGCCGGGCGACGCGGTGAAGCGATTCTATTTGTCGCGCCCCGTGAGACTCGAATGCTGTCGGCTATTGAACGCGCCACTCGACAGAAGATCGAGCAACTGGAACTTCCCAGTACCGAGATGGTGAATAACAAGCGCATCGCGGCTTTTAAGCAAACCATCACTGATACCCTCGGCGCCGGGCAGTTGGACTATTTACGTACCGTCATGGAGCAATATCAGCAGGAACATGATATTCCTGCATTAGAGATTGCCGCTGCATTAGCTAAAATGGCCATCGGCGATCGGGATCTGTTGATCACGGACAAGCCCACTCACACTCGGCCGGAACGAGACGATAAGCCAGACAGTCGAGCGCGACCCAATGACCGACCCGGTCGAACCGCCCGCAGCAGCGAGGCCAGACCACCAAGGCGAGCTCGAGACAGCAAGCCACCTGAAGGCCTGGAGCGCTTCCGCATTGAGGTTGGGCACCAGCATGAAGTTAAACCTGGCAACATCGTTGGCGCCATCGCCAATGAGGCGGGATTGGATGCTGCACACATTGGCCATATCGATATCCATGACGAATTCAGCTACGTGGATCTGCCCTCAGGTATGCCTGCAGATATCTTTCACGATTTGAAAAAAGTGCGGGTTTGCGGTCACGCTATGAAGATTACGCGTACCAATGAAGACAGCACTGCAGCGGTTACCCGCGCCAAACCACGAGTCGAGACTGGCAAGACACCCCGCGCCGAAAAGCCCAGATCCGACAAGCCCCGCGCCGCAAAGCCTGAGCCCGAAGTCATGGCCCCTACTGAGCCAGCAGCGCCGCTAGAGAAGCCGAAGCCAACCAGAGCCAAAAAGATCACAGCGGAAGTCGTCGAGACTCAGGAAGTCAGGCCCGTAAAGGCCAAACATGCCAAACCTGTTCCCACGGAAGGCATGGGCCCTATCAAAAAGAAGGCCAGGGTTGTCAAAAAGAGCAATGCCGATACTAAAATCAAGGCCGAGAAGAGCAGCAAGCCCTCACGTAAGGCGCGCAAACAAGCTAAAACAAATTGAGACAGCCTGACGGTTTACTGTCTTATTGAAACGGAAGATGAATGATGACTGATAGACTCGCAGGCAAAGTGGCACTGATTACAGGCGGTACCAGTGGCATCGGGGCGGCCACCGCCAAACTATTTGCAGCCGAAGGTGCGCGCGTTGTCATTGTCGGTCGCTCGGAAGAAAAAGGCCAAAAGCTCGCTGACAGCCTGGGTAGTCAAGTGATCTACAGCACGGCAGATATTACCCAAGAAGCAGATATTGCCGCCGCCATCGCCCTAACGGTGAAGCATTTCGGCAAACTCGACATCCTCTTTAATAACGCTGGTGGACCAGTTGGCGCAGGCTTGCAAGGCGTCACACCGGAACACATTCAGGATGGTGTCAGCCTGCTCTTATCCAGTGTGATTCTTGGCATCAAGCATGCCATTGGCCCAATGACAGCCAATGGCGGCGGCTCGATTATCAACAACTCAAGTATTGCTGGCCTTCGACACCTTCAGGGCGACATTCTCTATTCCGCAATTAAGGCTGCCGTCTCGCACTATACTCGCCTCGCAGGCGTTGAACTGGGCCCCTTAAATA
>Ga0075468_10001305_pt1 | contig 10495 bp, 8 predicted proteins | sample DEB08_DNA_12_FD_77578 | JGI IMG/M metagenome (GOLD analysis project Ga0075468, IMG submission 77578) | Aqueous microbial communities from the Delaware River and Bay under freshwater to marine salinity gradient to study organic matter... | ecosystem: Environmental > Aquatic > Marine > Coastal ...
TCGGTGCTGCAAGAATGTATGACATGATGTCACAATTAGAAAGGGTTGCGTGATGGCAGATCCACAAGAAGTCAAACAAGAACAAATTGTAAGGTTAGCACCTTTTCAAGAAGAATATTTAGCCGATATATTTGCAAGTGCAAAAGCACTTACTGGGCCTGGCTCACAAATGCCTTTTTCTGCACAACAGTTAGCAGACTTATCCCCAGCACAACAACAAGCTATTACAAGTGCAATGGGCGGTATTGGAGGATTTCAACCTTATGTACAACAAGGTGCTGAAGCTTTAGGTCAAGGTATCGGGGCTGTGGGCACTGGTCTTGGGACTATAGGTAGTGCATTAGGTCAGTTACCAGAAGCACAACAAGGATATAGACAACAACAACAAGCTATGTTGGATGCTCAAAGATTAGGACAAGCTGGTATTGGTCAAGCACAACAAATGACAGCTGGTGCCAGTTATGATTTCGATCCTACCTCTTACAGAGAGTTTATGGATCCGTACATGGAAGACATAGTTCAGCAACAATACGCAGACATTGCTGAACAAGGGGATATTGCAAAAAATAAAGCATCAGCACAAGCTATCGGTGCAGGAGCCTTTGGTGGCTCAAGAGGAGCTATTCAACAGGCAGAAATAAATCAAAACGTATTAGACCAGCAAGCAAGAACAGGGTCACAATTAAGATCAGCTGGGTTTCAACAAGCACAAAATCTTGCACAACAAGCAGCATCAAGACAAGCTCAACAACAACTGGCACAAGCTGGGCAGTTTGGTCAACAAGCTGGTCAAGCAGGAGCTATGGGTTTTCAAGGTGCTCAAGGCTATGGTCAGACAGCTGCAGGTCTTGGAAATCTAGCCCAATTAACTGGGCAGTTAGGTCAAACAACAGGTGCTCTTGGACAAACAGTCGGGCAACTTGGAACTGCGACAGCGGGTCTTGGTCAATTAGGACAACAGATGGGTGTTCAAGATGTCAATACATTATTAGGTATTGGTGGTCTTCAGCAAGGTCAATCACAGAAAGCACTGGATATAGCAAGAGCCAACGCACTTGCAGAACAAGCTCTACCTTATCAGCAAGTTGGATTTATGTCTGATATCTTTAGAGGTGTTCCAGCCCTACAGCAGACTTATTCAACAACCACGAGCCCTGGTCCAAGTACGGGTTCTCAATTGTTAGGATTGGGTATCGCAGGTCTTGGTGCCGTAGGACAAGCGGGGGGGTTTCAAAACATGTTTGGTACACCGAGGAAACAATAATGAATGATCCTTTTAACAGAAAAATGTTTCGTCAAGCAGGTATGTCTAAGCAGCCTATGGGTATTCTTGCCTCTTCTCCACAATTGATGAATGCCGTTAAAGGATACAATTTAGGGGGTGCTGTACAAATTCCTATGTATGGACAAATGAAACCAAGAACAATATCAAACATGCAAATTGAACCAGATGTTAGTCAGATAGAAAATTTAGGTATTGCTTCAGATTTTGGAGAAACAAAAGAAACAGCACCAGTAGATATTTTTAAAAATCCCGCTATAGACTCAGAATTTATTAATAAAACTAACAAAAAAATAATTGAAGAAAAGAAAAAAGAGACACCCGAAGAAGAAGCTAACAAGTTTAATGTAAAAAAACTTAGACCTTCGTTTACAGGTGGAGGTGGAGATAAAGAAACTAAATCAAATGTAACTGCTGATGATTTATATGGTGGTGTTTCAGACAAGATAAAAGATGAAGCTGAAATGATTGGTGTTGCTTATGATAAATTACAGAAAAACACTGCTGATTTAAAAGACATGGAGTTTTTAGGTACTACATATAATAAAGAAGCAGCCAAACAAATAGAATTATTAAAAGGTAAAGGTAAAGAATTCACAATAGCAGATGCAAAAGATGTAGCTAAGAAAATGGGTTTTGCTGATCCAGAAGAAATGGATAGGCAATATGGAGAAGACAGAGAAGCTTCTTTTTGGTTAAACATGATGAAAGCTGGAGCGGCTATGGCTGCAGGTGGTAGTTCTAATACTTTAACAAACTTTGCAAAAGGTTTTACAGTTGGGTTGGAAGGTTACGGAAAAGACATAGGACAACTAAGAAAAGAATTAAGAGCCGATAAAAAAGAAGCTTCAAAAACTATATACGGACTATTAAAAGACGGTAAATCAGAAGCTCTTGCGAAAAGATCTTTAGACCTTCAGAAGTCTGCGGCTATAACCAACATCTTAAAGACAGAAGTTGGAGAAAAAAGAGATCAACTTACAAACGAAGTTAATAATGAAGTTGCAAATCGAAAATTAACTATTAGTTTATATAAAACTTTTGCAGACATGAATTTTGAAGCAAAGAAGTTTAACGTAAGTCGTGATGATCTTCAACAATCTATTCAAATGGCTTATGCTAAAATGATGCCAGAAGATTTAAAACTTCTACAAGCGGCAGGTCAAATAAAAGTTATTGATCCAAATAAACCTCTTACACCTGAAAACATAAAAGCAACTCCAGAAGGTGAGAAAAATATTGAAAAACTAATAACTCAAAATTTATCAGGTAAAGTAACAGATACTCAAAAACAAGTTATGTCTTTGGGTGCTAGTGGTTCAGTTGAAGGATTGACTTTACCTAATTTTGATTCTAAAAATAGTACTCAAGTTCAAAAAATGGGACAGATAAATAAAATTATACGAAGTGCTAATCACCCTTTTACTAAAGAGATGACTAACTTAAACTATGCAGGTGCGGGGGAAGCATTGATTAGTGAAGCTAAAAATCAAGGTCTTAAAATTAGCATAGGTGCTTTAAATAAAAACATAAGAGATGCTCTCAAGAAAAAAGGAAGACTTTCTGACCCTATATTCATAGACTAAAGGATGTTAAATGCCCACATATACTATAAATGGTCAAGAATATTTTTTTAAAGATGAAATTGGTCAAGAAGAAGCAGAGAAAAGAATAGTCGAAAGATCCTCCACTACAATTGAGGGAGAAGATTCAGATACATACGAAGGCTTTTTTACTGAAGCCGGGGAAGGTGTTGCCTCTGGTCTTATGAATATTGTTGAAGGTGTTACCACACTACCTACTCTTGCTGTGGATTTAATTGCAGGCACAAACTCAACTGAAACAGTTGAGAATTTTTTTGAAGAAACCAAAGATGTTTTAGGCATTGATCCAGAAGGAGCCGCAGGTAAAGTCACAGAGGCTCTTGTACAGTTTGGTATTCCTGGTGTAGGTGCTGCTTCTGCCGCAGGTAAAGCAGGTCGTCTTGCTAGGATTGCTTCTGGTAAATCAAAAATAGGTATAAAAAGTGTTGGCTCTAAAGGTGCTAGAGAACTAGGTCAAAAGTATGGTTCTGTTGTCAAAGGAAGAGCTTCTGCTTTAACCAAATCACAAAGAGCAGGTATTGTAGCTCAACAAATCACGGCTGCAGGTCTAGCAGATGCGATTGTTGCTACAGATGGTACTCAAACAATTGGTGATTTTTTTGAACAAGGCCCAACAGAAACTGTCGATGCCGTAGGACTAGAAGGAAGAGATAAAGCTTTTCAAAAAATATTAAACAAAGTAAAAGTCGGTGTCGAAGGTGGAGTGGCTACGGCTATCATACCTCCAGTTGTGGGTGCTAGTCTTAAAACAGTATCCAAGGTTGCCGCATCACGGCCCTTTGAAGCATTAGGATCAAACGCAACTGTTCTTGACGTTGCAAGTGGGTTCACGATTCCCGCAGCACGGAAGGGTTTTGAAGTGGCAGGGAGAAAGTTAACTGGTGCTAAAGAAAAAATATTAAAACAACCAGATGATCTAACCACGTTAGATAAAGTAGTTGGCTATGGTGCATCAATGCTTACATATGGTGGATTTTTAGATCCCATAGTTGCAAGAGCAAAATCTTTAGTTAATCCAGAAATAGAAGGAGCGACTAAACAAGCGACTAATAGAATTAAAGAAATAGATAAAGAAATAAAAAGACTTTTAAAAACTCAACCTTATAGAAATTTACCAGATATAGATAAGAAAAAACTGGTCGATAATTTCATGGATATATTGGAGGGAACTGATCCCAATTCTTTAAGAGAGCTACCAGAAAGTTTAAAAAAATTATACATAGAGGCTAAAGAAAATATTGATGGCTTATCTAAAAAAATATTAAACTCTGCTGCTTTTAAAGCTCTACCTGAAGCAAGTGCCAATACTAGAGAAATGACTCAAGAGAAATTTAAAAAACAATTATTAGATAATATAAATAAAGGTGGTTACTTAAGAAGACTTTATAGAATATTTAACGATAAAGATTACGTTATAAAACCAGAAGACAAAAAAATTATTATAGATAAAATACTGTCTGGGGAAGGTATTAGTTATGGACATGTTAAAGGTATTTTAACAGACACGCCTTTTGCTATTGATGATGCTCAAATGGCTCAGTTAATGAGTGGTACTGCAAAATTAACTGAAAGACAAGCAAAAGCATATGTCGATAAATATTTAAGAATAAATAAAGAAAGGGGAGGCAAGGCAACCTCTGGGGCAATTAGTAGAATATTTAATGTTAGATTAGACACTAGTCTTTTGGCTAAAAGAAAAGTAGACGATGAAGTACAAAGATTAATATTAGGAGAAATAAGAGATCCAAGGGAAGCTTATGTTGCTACTGTGTCAGAACTTTCAAACTTTATTGCTTCCGACAAAATGTTAAATACTTTTAAACAAAGTGTTGATGCAAGTATCGCCTCTACTCTTGCTAGAAATGCAGAGAATGTTGCAAACAATGTTCGTGGAGCAGACGATGAAATCATTCAAGAAGGTCAGTTGTTCTTTAAAATGGATGATGAAATTTTAAAGATAGTAAAAGAAAACCCTGAAACACTCAGAGATTCACTAGCTAAAGCAAAAATAGATAACCCAGACGATTTAACTTCTGTCAGTCAATTGGATTCTGCTGTGATTGCAGACGCTGTTGAAATTTGGCAAGGTCGAAATGCAGGGTTTGAAATACTAGGAAGAACCCTTGAGACAGCAGGTAGAAGAGCCTCTGATCCATTAGCTAATCCATCTCAAAGTGTTTTTGGAACTATGTTTGGATATGCTATTCCAAAAGCCATGTATAATAATATGTCATCAAAAGTATGGGCAGACGGTGACACTTTTCCTATGATGCTTCGTTATTTATATCAACCCATGATGAAATTAAAAGGTTATTCTCAATACGCTAAAACAATTTTATCTCCAATCACTCAAGTCAGAAACGTAACATCTGCCGCTATGTTTGCTTTAGCTAATGGTAATTTTGGTAAAGGGGCTAGTTTGGGTACGTCTGTAAATATAGTTCTAAGAGATATTATAGACAAAGAACTTAAATTAGGTGGTAAAACTTTTGACAGCATGAAAATGAATAATGAAGTCTTAGATTTTTTAACAGAGCTACAAGAACGAGGAGTTATTGGAAGTTCTGCTCAACTTAGAGAAATACAAGATAATTTAAGAAAAGGCATGGGTTATGATCGTCAAGATAAAGCTGCTTATGCCGCTAGAGTTGCCGCAGGAGCAGATGATGTCACTATAACAAGGCAAAACCCAGATTTTAAGGCAACACAAAGAAGTAAGTTAGGGCAATTCTTTAGAACGCCTTTTCAAAAAGCCGAAGACTTATACAAGGGTGGTGATGATATATGGAAAATATATAATTATACCTTTGAAATGAATAAGTTTCGTAATGCTAGACGTAAGATGCAGAACGCTGAAATAAATAAAGCCAAACAAAATAGTGCGTACAAACAAGCAGAAGGTAACAATGAGTTACAATTAAAAATAATTGGTGATGCTACAAGAAGAGCCGATCAAAAATTTACTAATCATATAGCTCCTGGAGAAATTATTGAACCAAAAATGTTAGAGGAAAGATTGAAACAGTTCGCAGCAGACAATGTTCGTAATCTTGTTCCAAACTATGAACTCGTTCCAGAAGCAATCACTGGTTTAAGAGGGCTACCTTTCGGTAACTTTATAGCTTTTCCCGCAGAGATTTTAAGAACTGGTTTTAATATAATGGATGTATCTATGAAAGAATTAGCCAGTAATGATGCCGCTATAAGAGAATTAGGTGCGAGAAGATTGATGGGAGCGATGACTGCTTTTGGATTAGTAGGCAGTGGACTACAAGAATTTGGTAAAATGATGACTGGCACTAGTTCAGAAACCTTAGATTCAATAAACAGATTAGCCGCTCCTTATCAAAGAAATGCACAGTTCATACCTGTGGGTAAAGATGAAAAAGGCAATCCAGAAGTTATGGATTTTAGCCACACTAATCCATATGATATGCTGTCACGACCATTACACACTATGCTTAGAAGTCTAAGAGAAGGAAGTCGGTTAGACAAAGGTGGTGTTGAGAACACTAGAAATGCCATGTTTGAAACACTAGGTGAATTTTTTGAGCCTTTCTTTGGTGTGTCCATGATATATGAATCTTTTGTTGATATTCTGCCAAAAGGAAGTGGTATTGGTAGAGGAGGTGAAACTGTATCGGGAGCTAAAGTTTATAAAGAAGTTGATCCCGTAGGAAAACAACTTGAAAAATCGATTATTCATATTTTGGATACTCTCAGACCTAACATGATACCTTTAAGAGTTCCCGTTGGATCTGATCTTGGATTGTCTGATTTCACTTTTACTCCAGTTAAAAGTCCAGAAGTTAGCCGTTTTATAAGAGGTACATTCATGGATCCCGAGTCTGTTGAACCTACAACAGGGAGACAATATACAGCAGGTGGAGAAATATTTAGAGCATTTACTGGTTTAAATACTCAAATAATTGATAGAGAAAAAGTAATGGGATTTAAGGCTCAAGAATTTAAATCTAAACGATCTGGTGCAGCGACACTTTTTAACGATGTATTGTTTTTAGAAAACCCATCCAAAGATACTTTTTTAGAAGGATATGTTAGAGCAGATAACGCTAGATTAAAAGCTTTTAGAGAATTAAAACTTGCTGTGGACGACCTACAAAAATTAGGTTTAGATGATTCAGACATACGAAGAATTATGAGAGATAAAGGTGTAGGTAGGCAAGAAATAAGTTCTGTTTTAAATGATACATACAGATCTTTCAGACCCGCTAAAGAGAAAAGAAAAGACGCTATCAAAAAAGGTATAGAATATCCTTTTACAGAAATACAAGAGTTGATTGAATTAAGAGATTTTATGCAAATAACTCCAGAAGAACCAGTAGAAGAACCAGTAGAAGAAAAAAAGGATCCTTTAAACCTATCAAATTTAAGTATACAAGAACCCACTATTGATGATAATGTGGTTGCCAAACCAGAACCGTTAGATATTACTTCGTTGGATCAAGTTGTATTTCCTTCTGTTGGCACAAGAAACGTAGCAAGCTTTTTAGGTAATAATCCAGCTGACATAGCGAAGAATATGGAAATCGCTAGGAGAACAGGATGAAATTATCAGAAAACTTTAGTTTAATAGAATTTACTAAATCACAAACAGCCGAAAGAAAAGGTATAGAGAATAATCCAAACGAGATACATATTATTGCCTTAGAATCTCTATGTCATAATATATTAGAAAGAGTTAGATCTGCTTTTGGTAAGCCAGTTATGATTAACTCTGGATATCGTAGCCCAGCTTTATGTGAAGCAATAGGGTCAAAACCAACATCACAACATTGTGATGGAGAAGCTGCTGACATAGAAATATTTGGTGTCAGTAATTATGATCTTGCTAAATACATTGAAAACAATTTAAATTTTGATCAGCTTATTTTAGAATGCTGGGATGGTATAGAGCCGAACTCTGGGTGGGTGCATGTATCTTATGTCAACGATGTTGCAAATAGAAAAGATGTTTTAACCTATACTAGAGCAAAAGGATATTCAAAGGGAATTTTATAATGAAAGAAGGCCCATTTAAAACAGCTATAGAAAAACAAGACGATGATAAAGTAATCATGCAACAATTTATAGTTCTTAAAATAAAGAACGGACAAATTGTAAAAGAAACACATATGAGAAACCATAGTTTTTTTGGAGACTATCACGATAGCTTTATGTCAGAACATTTACTGAATGTAAGCGATTTAACCAATGAAACAATGCACTAAATGTCCACACTCATATGTAACTTACCTTCCGTAGACGTATGGGTTAGACGAGAATATCTACGAGACTTGCAAGATGGTCATGGAGAATTTGTAAAAGGTGTCTGGGTTACTGCAAAATCTATTCCTGGTAGAGCATTTTACTTTGAAACTTACCTTCCTAGTTATGGTGCTTTGTATGACAAATTACCTATTTCTGCATTCGTATCACGCCCCGATACCCCGATCCCAGATATGGATCTTTACAATCTTCAGTTTTGGAATTGTATGGACTATGGCGTGGTGTCTATTCATAAACAATTCATAGGATCGATGGACTTTGAAATATTGACCAGGGATCACGGTCCAATGACGGGTTCTTATATTTGTACGCTTGACAACTATCATCAAGATCCAGACGTAGTTGATTACGCTACAAGTGAAACACCAGCCGAACACAAATCTTTTAATTTGTTGGAACTTAGTAACGGACAGTTCTGTTTATACCCAAACAACAGAATGAGAGTTTATGATAATTCATTAACGCCTCAAGACCCATTGCAGCCAGACTTCAAAGTGAGTACAATAGAGTATCAAGTTGAGAATGGTCAAAGATTCAGACTTGGTGATACTGACGAATACTTTTGGAAGACCAAAGATGAATGATAGAGTTTGCTTTAGTCTATATGATAGGCACGTTAATTATTAATCAAGATCAAACATTTGAAAATGTAAATGATTGCCTGTATTTTGCTAGAAGATTAAACGAACAACCAGAGATTCCATACCCCAATGACAAGACAAGAAAGATCACAGCCTATTGTAAGCCCGTGCCTAAACGTGTGCAAAATAGAAAATAATATTTGTATTGGGTGTTTTAGAACTTTAGAGCAAATTTCTTCTTGGTCACGGCTATCTGACCAAAAACGTACTGAAATTATGCAATCCCTCAAAAAATAAGGCTCTCAGATGCCTCAGAATTAACGAAACAAAAGTCTTTGGTATGATTCCTACCTAGAAAGGTCTTTGTTTTCCTACATTTAAATTTAATACTCTAGCGTTGATTTATGCTATTTTGGAAAGAATATCTTTCATTTTTGCTCGGTTCTCTATTGTTTAGAAAAAATGTATAACTAATAATAGAAAAGGAGAAATAAATGTTATCAAATTGGTTTTATAAATTTAAAATAGCGAGAACTGTAAGTGCATTAAATAGCTTGGACGATGCAACATTAAAAGATATAGGTTTAAACAGATCTAATATTACCTCTCATGCTTATGATATTTTCAAAAATGAGAAGCCAGAGGAAGATACAATGTCTGAATTGGATATGTTTGTAAAGTCTGGTCTTTAATCAACTTCACCCCAATTATCACATAATGCTGTATCGACCTCGAAAGGTATTTTTAAATCGGGAATGCAAGTAGTCATTATCTCAACAATTCTGTCTGCTTGTTTCTGATTCTCAATATTAAAACATAGTTCATCGTGAACAGTTAATGTAGGACATAGTCCTTCTTTGTAGCATTCAACCATAGCTTTCTTGGTTTGGTCTGCACTTGATCCTTGTATTAGTCTGTTCAGAGCTTTGTAAGTAAAGGCTCTTCTTATTCTACCTTTACTTCCATATTCTTTAATAGCCTCTTCCATAGGTAATGCTTTGTTAAATCCAAAGGACACAGGCTCATACATATCAAATCTACACTTACGGCCCAACCAAGTTCTAATAACTCCATGATCTTTTGCACGATTCATGGCTTTTTCAGATAAAGCTTTTAGAAAAGGAACTCTCTCATTATATGTATTTATTAATTTCTCTGCTTCTTCTACTTCTATATCCATGACGTTGGCTAATTTACCTTTACCCATTCCATACATAATACCTAGATTAACTGTCTTAGCTTCTTTACGTTTGATTCCTGCCATGTCCGCTACCATCTGATGAAAATCAGCAAGACCTTTACGATAATTATCAACAACTCCATCAATCTGTGGATGTCTATCTATGCCTGTCAAGGTGGCACAATAGTGCACTAGCCATCTTGGTTCTTGTGAGGCATAATCAAAGGATCCCCATTTGTGGCCCTCCTCCGGGATAAACAATCCACGAATTAATTTTTTGATCTCAGGATCTCGTGCAGGAATCTGTTGCAAATTGGGGTTACTTGAACTAAAACGTCCAGTAACAGTTCCACCACCATCAGATCGTAAGGAGTGAAAATCGCAATGTATTCTGCCATTATGAGAATGTTCAAGAATAGTATCAACAAAAGTCGTGTTGGCTTTGTTTATCTCTCTAATTTTTATAATTTTTTGAGCAATAGGATGAGTATTGTTCGCCAGAAATTGTTTTGTAAACATGGGTGCCCCGGACTTTTCTGTGCGAGAATACGGAAGTTTC
>Ga0075468_10001307_pt1 | contig 10488 bp, 10 predicted proteins | sample DEB08_DNA_12_FD_77578 | JGI IMG/M metagenome (GOLD analysis project Ga0075468, IMG submission 77578) | Aqueous microbial communities from the Delaware River and Bay under freshwater to marine salinity gradient to study organic matter... | ecosystem: Environmental > Aquatic > Marine > Coastal ...
GCTTAAACTTTGCACCAACGACAGTGCATACTTGCCTTGATTCATGCACACACCGTTGACTACTTCTGCTTCTGCAGGGTGATCTTCCAATACTAATAAATTTTTTCTAACTAAAAACTCTTGGTTGGCATCTTCCAGTGCTTGATGAAAACGAGCATAAGGGAATTCTTCAGGATCGTATGCATAAATTATAACTTCGTACTTGCCCATGCCCCAACGACTGCAATTCTTTAGATCAAAATAAGGGTTGACTCCCACTAGAACATTAACTGTGCCGGACAAGCGAGCCTTGCGAGCAAACGGACACGGAGCCCAGCCTCCTAGTGCAGGATGCGGAACTTCTACAAAGTTCTCGGACCATGCCAGTATGTCTTGTTTTACTGTTGTCAAGTTTAACATTTTTTAAAAAAACGGCAAGCCGCTCTTTTTTGTGGTCTCTAAGTTATCAGCGATAATTTTTGAAATACTAGTACGCTCATCTGAGCTAAGATTCAATGCTGCTTCGTATGACAAACCGCCTCGCATGTACCAGACCATTTTCAACGCCTCTTGTTTGATTTCTCTACTTTCTTTTTCCATTTGGTCTACCCACTTGGAAATTTCGTCAGAGTCCAAGACTAAGAGGCGTCCTCGAAAAAACTTGTCATGTCCAATGTGATAGCTTGTTGATATTCTTTTTCACAGGCAGCACATTTCAATTTCATTGGTTGTATTTCGCCTTCTGCTTTGACATTGACAATATGATCCCGTATTTTTCCAAACAATCGCCGATCACAATTTTTCAACATGTCTTCGATAAATTCAGGTTCACTGACTAGTGCCGCCGGAGTTTTGACAGCGGCAATACTTTGTGCAATAGCACTTATTGTAATTTCAGTAATTTTTGTCAATGCCGCACTCAAAGCAGACATGCGCTGGTCGTCGGGCATGTCTGTTTCTGGCAACACTTGTAAAATCTTTTGTTCTTCAAACTGACGTTGGTTGTTGTCGTTTAAATTTTTGTACGTCATTGGTTTGAAGTAAATTTCAAGATCACCGTCGTGTATTGATTTTGAATAGTCTGGCGGCCGCATACGCTCCATCACTGTTCTAAGGTCTAACCCATAGTCTGCTTCGTGTTGACAATGAGGACAACTTGTTGAAATCTCCATAGTATGCCCATAACTGGCAATGCGAATAGCAACAAGAATAGTATCTACATCCATTGCAGGAATTGCCCATGGATCTTGTATGTTGGGTATACAACTTTTTATAACATTAACAACAGCATTGCCGTTGAACAATGCATCTGGTGTTCTGTATGTGATTTCGTCAATTGCAGTCATTGGATACACTGGCAACTCGTTGTTTGCAGGCATATTTAATGCTGCTTCGGGATAGTGTTGTCCGTTGCTGGGCAACTTGACATAAATTGCCGGTTGTCTAAAATATTGTGTTAACGGGTTAGTTGACATGCGATTTTCCTATATAAATATAGTTATGGTAAAACCTAACCCCGGCGAATAAAAATATGACACCCGAAGAACAAGAACAGCAACAACAGCTTAACGAATATAACCAAACACTGAGCAAAGCCAACAACGAACTTAACAAGTTTGGTAATGTTACCGCTGGCACTGCTGCCAAACTGTCGCAGTTTCAAACCAGTTTAACCAAAGACTTCAAAGCGCTTGGCAACAGCGGGATTAATTTAGGTAAACAGCTGAACCAAGGAGCAATCGGTGCTTCGGTGTTTAACGATTCAATTGGGTCAATGAGCGATGCTATAGGCGACTTGGTTGGGATGCTTCCGTATGTTGGTACTGCCCTTAAAACTGCAATCAAAGGTGTAAGCGAATACACACAAGCAGTAAACAAGCAAACAGATGCATTGTTTGAAAGTTATGAACAAATGTCCAAGATTGGCGCTGCTGGTGCAGGTGGCATACAATCTGTTTACGATAATCTAAAAAAACTCAACCTCGGCGTCAACGAGTTGGACAAGTTTGTGGCCATTGTTGGTGAAAATTCTTCAACATTGACCAGTTTTGGAAAAACAGTAGGTGGCGGACTTACTGAGTTTGCAAATGTTGCAAACTCATTACAGCAAGGTGATGTTGGCCGCCAGTTCCGGGAAATGGGTATCAGTGTTAATGACATCAACAAGGGCATTGCTGGCTTCATGAAAATGCAAACACTGACCGGTGGCCGCCAACGCATGTCCACAGACCAGTTGATTGCTGCATCACAAAACTATGTCAGAGAAGTAGATTTATTAGCTAAAATTACAGGTAAGAATAGAGCAGAGCAAGAAGCGTCCAGAGAAAGTGCAATGGCAGAGGAACGTTATGCTGCTTTCAAATACGAATTGCAACAACGTGCTGACATGGGTGACGAAGCAGCCAAGGCCCAAATCAAAGCCGCCGAAGGCACACAAATAATGCTTGATAAAATGGCTCCAGAAACACGAAAAGGTTTCTTAAATATTTTGTCTGGTAGTTTGAACAATCCAGAAGCACAGAAATTATTATTAACAATGCCCAATGCAGCAGCAGTTGCAGGCAAGAAAACATTCACAGAAGCTGAATTCCAAGCAGCCGCATTAAAAGACATTACTAAAAACTTGCAAGGCGGCGGATTACAGTTGGCCAAGATGGGTGCCAACAACGATACGTTCTTGTCAATTCAAGAACAAATGAAGTTAAAAGCATATCTCGAAAGTGGTACCTACGACGAAAGATTAGCACAAGCCAAAAAAGATCAAAAAATAACAGATGAAAATACCAAAGATGCAAGCAAAATACGTGACAATAACCGTACAGCACGTGACAGTCTCAATGATTTGATCAATGCGGGTATAGGGCCAGTCACCACTGCAATGAAAGGTATGTCAACTGCAACCGAAACTACAATTACAGCAATGGAAAAAATGGCCAACATGATGGGCGTTGAAACCAAGAAACGTAATGTAGCGCCCAGGCCATCAGGCGGTGGATCAATAACCCCAAAATCATCCAGGCCATCTGGCGGCGGAGCATCAGGTGGCAGCACACCAGATCTTTCTGGATTACCAATCAAAGGTGGGCCAGATGGCCAAGCAACAGCAGGCGGCGAATCAGATCAGCGTATTATTGCTCTTGCACATGCTATAAACGATAAATTAGGCGGAGACCTAACAAGATTCACTGGATTTAACGACAGATATCATCAGGGTCTGGACTACAACAGCGCACACAAAACTGGTCACGCACTGGACTTTACAATAAATGATCCATCAAAATCCAAAGAAATAGCAGAAATGGTTCGCGGCCTTCCTGGTGCAAAAAATGTTAAAGACGAGTATAGTAGGCCAAGTAGTAAAGCCACTGGCGGACACATCCATGCTGAAGTTTCTGGATACAAATTTGGCGGCATTGCAACTGGACCAGAATCTGGCTACGAAACTACATTACACGGTACAGAAGCAGTAGTACCGTTGCCCAATGGCAATAGCATACCAGTTGAAATGCAAGGCAACAGCGAACAAATGGGACTGATGTCAGCACAACTGTCAAGACTTGACGATATAGTGCGTGTGATGCAAAATCAGCTGGGTGTGTCACAGAAACTTTTACAGTACGCACAGTAACATGCGCTAAATATGTGTTGTATGTTAAAGGAAAATTTCAATGGCTGAATCAAACAACGGTAGAAACGGGCGCAATGGTGGGTGGCGCAAGTATTTTAAAATTGCCGACGGTGATGCCAACGGACAGCTAAGTCCTATTTCCGGAAACAAAGCCGACGGACTTCCTGGTTACGGCCGACAAACCAGCAGTGGCAACACAGGTTCTGCTAACGATTTTGCCTTTAGAAACTATGCCAGCCGTTTACCAGAAGTGTATTCAGGTCATCCCAACCGTGTTGAACGTTATAACCAGTACGAAAACATGGACATGGATTCAGAGATCAATGCATGTTTAGACATCATTGCTGAGTTCAGCACACAAAACAACGAAGACAACAACACACCGTTTGACATTGTATTCAAAGATACTCCCACTGATCACGAAGTAGAAATTATCAAAAAGCAATTGCAACAGTGGACCAAGTTGAACAAACTGGATCAGCGCATGTTCAAACTGTTCCGCAACACCATCAAGTATGGCGATCAAGTGTTTGTGCGTGATCCAGAAACATTTGAAATGTACTGGGTTGACATGGTCAAAGTCAGCAGAGTTATTGTAAATGAAAGTGAAGGCAAGAGACCTGAACAGTATGTCATTCGTGACATCAATCCCAACTTTGAAAATTTAAGCATTGCCCCCAAAACCACCAGCGATTACTATGTGAGTCGTGCCACAGGTTCTGTGGGACAAAACAATTATTCAGCCCCCAACGGTGGCGGAGGTGGCGGCTACGGTGGCGCCGGCGGCAACAGCAGATTTACACAAGCAATGAATGAAACCACAGTTGATTCTAAACACGTGGTACATCTGAGTTTAAATGAAGGCCTTGATTTCTTTTGGCCATTTGGACAAAGTATTTTGGAAAACATCTACAAAGTCTACAAGCAAAAAGAACTGCTAGAAGATTCAGTGCTGATCTATCGTGTGAGTCGTGCGCCAGAACGTAGAGTGTTTAAAATTGACGTGGGCAACATGCCAAGTCACATGGCCATGGCCTTTGTTGAGCGTGTCAAAAACGAAATGCATCAGCGCAGAATCCCCACTGTCAGTGGTGGTGGAGCCAACATGATGGATGCCGCATACAATCCATTGAGCATCAACGAAGATTACTTCTTTCCACAAACATCAGACGGACGTGGCAGTAGTGTGGATACATTGCCTGGGGGAACAGGCCTTGGTGAAATTGATGACTTGAAGTATTTCAACAACAAAATGGCACGTGGTTTGCGTGTGCCTAGCAGTTACTTGCCCACTGGACCTGACGACTCGGACCGTGCATTGAACGACGGAAAAGTAGGAACAGCACTGATTCAAGAATATCGTTTCAACCAGTACTGCGAACGCTTGCAGCGTTTGATCATGCAAAAGTTAGATGACGAATTTAAGATGTTCATGAAGTGGCGTGGGTTCAACATTGACAATAGTATTTTTGACATCACACTTGGTCCACCACAGAACTTTGCCAGCTACCGTCAAGCAGAAATGGACACCAGCAGAGTGAGTACATTTGCATCGTTGGAGCAATTGCCTTATATGAGTAAGCGTTTCTTGATGGAACGTTACTTGGGATTGAGTCAAGAAGAAATTGCAGAGAACAGCAAGTTATGGCTTGAGGAACGTGACCAGCCAGAGCTCAACACCACACAAGGGCAAGACTTGCGTAGTATTGGTATTACCCCTGCTGGCATGGAAGGTGATATTGAAACCGGCGATGCATTTGCTGCAATGCCACCAGAAGGCAGTGCTGATATAGGCGCTGTGCCAGGCGCACCTGCTGGACCAGGAACTGCCCCTACTGCTGTTCCGCCCCCAACTGCATAAATACTTTTATGATTTTAAACGAACTGTACGAAAAGCAACCTGAAGGATATCAAGATATCTCCCAGGACAACAGCCAGCCCCAGCAAGGCCAATTGCGTAAAACTCGTTTGACATTGAAGCAACTATCCAAACTACGACAGATGTCGGACGTGAGACAATACGAATATAATGAAAAACTCAAAGATATTCGTAAACAATACGCTCCGCCTGCTCAACCTCCCGGCTTGTAATTTTACGCCAAAAACACCAGTTTTTGAGTCTAAAAGTACCAAGTTTATTATTTCTGAGTAAGTAATAAACATGAGCCATAACCTACTGGAGGAAAATTATGACATCAAAATTTGAAAAGTTAATTGAACACGTAATTAACGACGAAGAAAACGAAGCACAAGCACTTTTTCATGAAATCGTAGTTGAAACATCACGCGAAATTTATGAAAATTTAATGGACGAAGAAGTAGTCTCTGAAGAAGATGAATCCGAAGACGACGAAGAAAAAGTCGACGAAGGCATGATGAACGACGGCGACGCTGCTGACGATTTGATCACTGACGTTGAGACCGAAGAAGAAGGTATGAGCGAAGGCGAAGAAGAAATGGATGCAGCCGCAGAATTTGGCGCTGAAGTTGGTGCCGAAGCAGGCGAAGAAGACGAATTAGCCGACGAAGAAGATGACATTGAAGACCGTGTTGTTGATCTTGAAGACAAGCTCGACGAACTAATGGCCGAATTTGAAGCCATGATGGGCGGCGAAGAAGCTGAAGCCGAAGACGAAATGGACGCAGACATGATGGATATGGATGCAGACGAAGAAATGATGCCAGAAATGGGTATGATGGAAAACGTTGATCTTAAAGCAGCCCCAAAGCCAGTTACTACAGAACCTGCTGGAACAAACAGCAAGTCCACAGTGGCCGCTAACAGTGGTGCTAAAGGCATGGCAGCTAGTCCAGTTAAAATGACTGGTGATACTGCACAAGGCCGCTCTGCTCCTGCTGCCAAAGACATGGGCATGACAACTAGTCCTGCACAAGGCGCCGCACCAAAGCCTGTTACAACACAAGCTGCTGGTGTAAACACCAAGTCACCGGTTTAATAGATTATGGCTCGTTATCTACAAGAACATCTCAGCTTCCACCAAGCACAAGTAAAAGTGCTCACGGAGGAAGCTGCTGACGGTTCTGGTAAGACCCTTTACATGCAAGGTATCTGTATCGAAGGCGATAAGCGCAATGCCAACGAAAGAATATACCCGGCTCACGAGATCCGTAAAGCAGTTGGCACGATCAATGAACAACTTGAAAATGGCAACTCGGTATTAGGCGAAGTAGATCATCCGGATGATCTCAAAATTAACTTAGACCGTGTCAGTCACACCATAGATAAAATGTGGTGCGACGGCGCAATAGGTTATGGAAAATTAAAAATATTACCTACGCCAATGGGACAACTGGTCAAAACCATGTTGGACAGCGGTGTTAAATTAGGTGTTTCAAGTCGTGGATCAGGAAATGTCGACGACCGAACAGGACATGTCAGTGACTTTGAAATAGTTACTGTAGATGTAGTTGCACAACCCAGTGCTCCAAATGCATACCCAACAGCAATTTACGAAGGCCTCATGAACATGAAGTACGGACATAGATTGTTGGAAGTGGCAAAAGAAGCCGGGGTGGACAACAAGGTACAAAGATATTTGAAAAGCGGAATAGTGAAGCTGATCAAAGATCTTAAAATTAGGGAGGAATAAGCATGTTAGATGCTATTAAACCGTTACTAGACAGCGATTTGATCACCGAGGAAACTCGCCAGGAGATCTCTGAAGCTTGGGAAGCCAAGATGACAGAAGCTCGTGAACAAGTACGTGCAGAGCTACGCGAAGAGTTTGCACAACGCTATGAACATGATAAAACAGTGATGGTGGAAGCCCTAGATCGTATGGTAAAAGAAGGTCTTACAACTGAGATCCAAGCAATTGCTGCTGAAAAGCAAGCTATTGCAGAAGATCGTGTCAAGTTCAACGGCAAAATGAAAGAATCCGCAACGAAGTTCAACAGCTTCATGGTTTCTAAATTAGCCGAAGAAATTGGCGAGTTGCGCAAAGACCGCAAGCAACACAATGAAGGACTCCAGAAATTGGAAGGCTTTATTGTGCATGCACTAGCCCGTGAAATTCAAGAATTTGCGGCCGACAAACAAGCTGTTGTGGAAACAAAAGTTCGTTTAGTCCGCGAAGCACGTGGCCAGCTAGAATCATTGAAGCGCCGTTTTGTAAAAGAATCAGCACAGAAAATGAGCAAAGCTGTAAGCCAACATCTAAAGGCTGAACTCAGTCAGTTACAAGAAGACATCAAAGTTGCTCGTGAGAACAATTTTGGTCGTCGTATCTTTGAAGCATATGCAAGTGAATTTGGTGCTACCCATCTCAATGAGAAGGCAGAAGTACGCAAGTTACACGACACAATTGCACAAAAAGATTCCAAACTGTCTGAAGCCATCAAACTTATTAAGAATGCAAAAGTTCTTAATGAGAGTAAAGAGCGTGAAATACGCATGATCAAGGAATCCAATGAGCGTCAAGCCACATTAGATCACTTGTTGGCTCCTTTAAACGAGGAAAAAGCCGAAGTCATGAGTAGTTTACTCGAAAGCGTACAAACATCACGTTTGAAAAACGCATTTGAAAAGTATCTTCCAGCTGTTCTAACAGACCGCTCTGTAAAAACCCAAAAAGTAATTACAGAATCCGTGTCCGCAGTCACTGGCGATAAATCTGCCCGTAGCCAATATGTAGAAGAAGTTGCTGATGAAACCAGCAATGTAATCGACATCAAGCGTTTGGCAGGGTTGAATTAATTTTAAAGGAGACATAAAATGTCACAACAATTATTAGAAGGTCGCTGGGACGAGACCAAGGAAGCACTACTTGAAGGTCTAAACGGTTCTAAGCGCAGTAGTATGAACGTTATTCTTGAGAATACACGCAAGTACTTGAAAGAAAATGCAAGTGCTGGTTCAACAGCATCTGGTAACATCGCCACATTAAACCGTGTGATTCTACCAGTTATCCGACGTGTCATGCCAACTGTTATTGCTAACGAGTTGGTTGGTGTTCAGCCAATGACAGGTCCAGTTGGACAGATCCACACATTGCGTGTACGTTACGCCAGTGCTTTAACAGACAACTCAGCTGCTGCTACTTCAGTTGCTGCTGGTCAAGAAGCATTGAGCCCGTTCACAATTGCTACAGCTTATTCATCAAGCCCAGCTGCTGCAAACAATGCAGGCACAACAACCACCAACTACCAAGGCGCTTCAACAGCTTCCATGGAAGGCAACGGCGGTAAGACAGTCTCTGTACAAATCTTGAAGCAAGCAGTTGAAGCCAAGACACGTAAGTTGCAAGCTCGCTGGACATTTGAATCTGCACAAGACGCACAAGCCATGCATGGTATTGACGTTGAAGCAGAAATCATGGCAGCTTTGGCCCAAGAAATTACTGCTGAAATTGACCAAGAGATTCTCTTGAGCTTGAGCAGTTTGGCCGCTACTGAGTACACATACAACCAAGCTACTGTATCAGGTACAGCCACATTCGTTGGTGACGAGCATGCCGCATTGGCAGTTCTAATCAACCGTGTTGCCAACTTGATTGCACAACGCACACGTCGTGGTGCTGGTAACTGGGCTGTTGTTTCACCAGCTAGTTTGACAGTTCTACAAAGTGCTACAACTAGTGCTTTTGCTCGCACAACAGAAGGCACATTCGAAGCTCCTACAAACACCAAGTTTGTTGGAACATTGAACGGTGCAATGCGTGTGTTTGTCAACAGCTACGCTACAGACTCAAGTCCAGTTCTAGTTGGATACAAAGGTTCTAGTGAAGCTGATGCAGCCGCATTCTATTGCCCATACATTCCATTGATGAGCAGTGGAGTTGTGTTGGATCCATCAACATTCGAACCAGTCGTGTCATTTATGACTCGCTACGGGTTTGTAGAGTTGACCAACACTGCAAGTTCATTCGGTAATGCTGCCGACTACGTGGGAGAGATAGCTGTGCAAAACTTGTCTTTCTCTTAATCAGAAAAAGACTTTTCGGAAACGAAAAACAAAAAGGCCCTTCGGGGCCTTTTTTATTGATACCTGCTTTGATATTGTTTATTGGGGATATTGCAGTACAGCATAAATAAACATATGAAAGATATTGATAAAATTAAACCCTACACATACCTGGTCAAACACAAAGCCACTGGCAAAAAATATTACGGCAGCAGGTGTAAAAATTTTACTAAACTTAATAAAACTCCTGCTGAAGATTTTTGGAATCACTATACTACAAGTAGTGAAAATATCAATAATATTATTAAATCAGAAGGTAAAGAATCTTTTGAGTATGAGATACGCAGAACATTTGATTCTGTTGAAGAAATGGCTAACTGGGAAACACGGGTGCTTACAAGATGTCGTGTATTAGAAAGACAAGATATTTGGTTAAACGGTAATGTTGCTGGTAAAAAAATACTCACAGAAGCAGGAGTTAAAAAAATCAGCATCACACATAAAGACAAACCTAAAACAGAAGAACATAAAAAGAAAATAAAAGAAGGCAACATAGGAAAAAATAAAGGAAGAATACAAACTAAAGAGCATCGACGTAAAAATTCAGAAGCAAACAGCGGTAAAAATAATCCTATGTACGGGCCCTGTTCGGAAGAAAGAGCTGCAAATATAAGTGCCGCCAAAAAAGGAAAGCCTGCTAAAAACAAAGGCACAGCAATGACCGAAGAGCAAAAAGCAATTATCCGTGCTACCAAAGAAAAGAACAAAGTAATGTTAACATGTGAAGTGTGCAACAAGACCATGCGTGAAAGTCATTTTAAAATGTACAAGCACGGTGTCAACTGCGCTGCCATAAATATCGCATGATCGCACAAATCAAATACTCAGGATTGTTTCCAGAAAAGCATGCTAGCCCTGTAGGAACAGCATTGGGTCTCAACCAACCCAGGCCTGCACC
>Ga0075468_10001317_pt1 | contig 10459 bp, 28 predicted proteins | sample DEB08_DNA_12_FD_77578 | JGI IMG/M metagenome (GOLD analysis project Ga0075468, IMG submission 77578) | Aqueous microbial communities from the Delaware River and Bay under freshwater to marine salinity gradient to study organic matter... | ecosystem: Environmental > Aquatic > Marine > Coastal ...
GTTTTAATTAGGTATTCCATTAGCGACACTGGCTTTTGTGTTGGGTGCAATCCAACTTGCGTGTTGTGCTTTTGTATTGTGCTAGGATAGCGCAGAGCATCCTCTTTATGTCCCTTGCGGTTATCTACAAAACTATTATAAGCGTCACGCTTACCTGTATTGCTCCCATTAAACTCGTACTTTACTCTATCTGCTCCCGCCCCTTTCCTTGGCTCTTTTATTGGGTAATAATTGACCTTCCCGCCAGCTTTACTAAAAACTAAAACACTCTCATGCTCTTTTAGTGGTTGGTACTTAGCAGCACCGAAATTGCTTCCCCTATTTTTCTCCCACACCCACTCATGCTTAAAGCACCTTAAGTTGCTGTTAACTAACACACTGGTAAACGGCTGGCTAGCAGTCATAACAATAGCGCCATTAGGCTTAATAATTCGCTTCAACTGTTCCCACATTGGTTCAAGTGGTATAATAGAATCCCACTTACAGGCTGTAGTGCCATAAGGAGGGTCGGTCAACACCATATCAATACTGCCTTTTGGTATTTCTTTCATTTTCTCAAGGCAATCGCCTTGCATTAATTTAATCAATTTATTCTCCTAGTCTGTGCCAGTGCAACATAACAACGTAATCTAGTCACTACGCTGTGCTTCGTTCGGACTGCGAAAAACGCAGCCGCTAATTATTAGGTTAGTCGTTCTTATCTGGTGTCACCGCGTTAATTACAGCTTTAGAGCTTCCACGAAAATCTATATCAGGAATAATTGATTGCGGTTTAAATGTTCTGCGGTAGTGGTAAACATTAACTGGCACACCCTCTAGCTGCTCAACCATAGCCGTCACTTGCCCGCTGTTTCCAATATAGCTACGATTGTATTCACCATCGCCAATCTTGCATATAACCGATGTGCGACTGTTTCCATAGTCTATATTGCATCGCCCCTCAATTATTTGAAGTTGCGTGTCAGTCCAAGTATTTATAAAAATAATACGGCGGTTTAGTTCAAAATTATCGGCTGCTTTTGCTAAGTTATTACTTGCAATTTGTGCATCGTCTTCACAGCCAGAAACGACTAACAACGCCATCAGCGCGGACAAAACAAACGCGGTTCTTTTTAATTTATTCATAATATTTAATCTCTTAGTTTAATTTTAAATTGTGTTTTGCCAGCTATGGCAGGGTTAGCTGTCATTATTCATCGTCCTGCTTAAAGTCACCATCAGCGTCACAATGTTTCGGCGGCCAGCCATGCAATCTTATGTTTCTACTTCTTAGCGGCCTATTCACACAAAAAACCAGAATATATTTAAAGGCCGCAAGAGCAAACAATGCAAGAAAGAATGTCAAGTACGGGCTATTACTCATAAATTGATATATGCTCATTTTCTTTTCTCCGGCAGTGTGTCGCCAGCAATTACAGCTAACAACTTAATAGTTCTGACGGTCATACTGCACCGCCCTTTTTGGTTATCTCGTGCCGCAGCACATTAATAGGTTATGCGTCCTAGTCTTTCTTTGGCTCTTCTTCAAACATAGCCTCGTACAACCCTTTAATGTCCCCAAAGTCATCAAGATCATGTGCTATATCACCTTCATGCCTAGCCAAATAATCGGCCATGCTTTTGAAATCTTTCGCGCTCAACTGTATTGTTACTTTTGCCGCCATTTCAATATCACCAATACCGCAATGTTTTATTATGTGATTGTTTTACTACGCGCCACCCATTACTTCTAGTGCTATTTTAGGGTCAATATAAGCAAAATTATTCTTGTCGTGTTCACCGCCTAACGGATCGACCAGCTTGTAAAACTCAATATGTACATGCTCGGTTATGCCTTCGTAGAACTCGCCTAAGCATTGAGATATGCCAATAACATCATTTGGCTTTACTCTGTCGCCAACGCTTACTAATGGCGTGATGTAGAATATACGGCAGTAATACACCCCCAACTTTACAGCTATATAGCGGATATGCGACTTTTCTTCTGAGCCGTAAGCCCACCCAACCGTTACCACTTCGCCGCTAAGACCCGACACGATGCTAGTGCCCACCTCTAAGCTATCGCCAGACGGATCACATAAGTCTATACCCATATGCAATCTTGATCCTCTTGATGCCCTGTAATGCCCGCAGCCCTGACTGTCGCAAGCCCTAAAGCCCATTTCGCTTAATTTCATAGTGTTATCTATCCTGTGAATTATTTCTGTTTACTGCCGCACAAATATAAACAGCATACGCCGCATACCCAATAAACATTAATGCAAAAACTGGGTCTAGCCAGTGCCCGAACCGTTCGCCGAAAATTAGAGCTTCGATGCTAGCCTCAACTAAGTTGAACATCACAAAAAACAGCATAATCGTTGCCGTTGTCAATACTGGATTTCCGCTACTTGCTCTAACTAAGCATAGCGTAATTTTAAATATCTTGATCATCACTTACCCCTTATCTGTGTTATGGCAGCACCAGAGCGGCTACAATTAGAAAAACAACCATCACTAAATAAAGCTGCATACTATTCATAAATCACCTCTTAGTAGCTGTATGGTTATTACCACTCGACACTGTTACATGCCTCATTCAACTCTTTGTTTTCTGCTTCAATGCTTTTAATATAAGCATCCAGGTTTTTAATGTTTGTGTAACCTTCTATCTGAATAGCAGTGCCGATTAACATAGTTTTAAATATCGAGGGCTTATGCTCATGCCAGTTTCTCAGCGTTTTAATGTTTAGCATTGGCTCGCCGTTATCCTTTAAGCCGTGGAAGGCGACTACTTGCTGTAGGCTTTTAAGCCCTGCCGCTTTAGCTTGCTGTGATGGGGTCATTTTCCAAAATCCTCATAAATCCAAACTAATTCAGAGCCACTCACACCATCTAATCCTGAGAATAAAACCTTATTATCTCCCTTTTTATATAAGTGGCACTTACCATAACCATCTACAGCCCACCCGTAACGGCTCACAAAGAAACCCTTACGGCATTTCCTATTGCGTCAAGCTCAGACCGCCCCAACTCTATCTGTTTAGCGTAAAAACTGCCCGCTCTAAATCGAGCCATTAATTCTGAATCACATGCAAAAGTCATTACTTTGTTGTCGAATATTTCGTTTATTTGGTTTTGAATTTTTAACATTTTGCTTTGCTCCGTTTCTCTAGTTGATGTAAGTATTATACCCAACTATTGCACTATTACAAGCATTAAATGAAACTATTACATGTTTTAATGATTTATGTGCCGTCCTTGGCTTTACTCCCTGTGCTATTTAAAATGGCTGTACTTTCATTAACTGATTAGACACGTCAATTAGAAACGCTGCGAAATCTTCTTTTGTTCTAGCTCTATGAGCTGATACCAGGCCAAATAATACGGGGTTGTTTGGTATCATCGACATGTGTCCGCTAGTCTCCCCCATACACTGATCCATAAAGAACTCTGCCACTGCTTCGCTTACTTTTAGATCCATCTTCTTACCCTCTATTATGGCGGCTATTAACCGCGACTGTTGTTAGAATGGAATATCATCATCTAGGTTGTCATACGCTTCCGCTTGCTGTGGCGCTTGCTGTTGTGGTGCTTGTGCTGGTTTGGCTGCCCCGCCAATTAAATCAAGCTTGTCCACATTTACTTTTAGCATCTTGTTTGTTACGCCGTCTTTCTGCCACTCATCCAGAAAAGCCTCGCCACTTATAGCGACTTGCACTCCCTTAGTTAAGTATTGCGGTAGCTGTCCTTCTGCTCGCTTACCAAATAACGTACAAGACACCCATGTAGTCTTTTGATTATCTCCATAACCCGCCTTTACTGCTACTGAGAAACTACAAACAGTCATACCGCTTTGGGTAGCTCTAACCTCACAATCTTTTCCTAAATTGCCCGTAAATGTAAATATATTCATGTTATTTTCCTTTGGTTGATTAATATTGTATTGATACGTTCGGAACTGTGCCGCCAGCTATAGCCTTGATCACAGCTTTTGCGTCATCTTCATTAAGGCCAATCATTATAAGCTCGTTTAATATAGCCCTATTTACCGACCTTAAATACTCAGTATTAGCAAGCCGCGCTTTTTCTTCATTTACGCGCTTTTGCTCTTCTGCCTCTATTAGCAATCTTTGATTTTCTATTGCTTTGGCTACAGCCTCTTCTTTTAGCTTGGCTTCGTACTTAATTTTATTCTCTTCTGCTAAATGCTTCTCCCACATCACCTGTTCATCCATCAGCAATGCAAGCTCGTGGTCATTATCAAACTTAACGGCCATCTCTTTAGCGTCTGCAATGCGCTTTTCCTCAGCTAGAATAGCGTCTCGCTTCTTTTTGTGGGCATCAATAAGCATTGAAAACGGTCTGTTAGCATCCTCTAGACGCTGCTTTATAATAGCGGCCTCAGCTTCTACTTGTGATTTGTATTCCTTAGATTTATCAATTCTAGCCCTATCTAGCGCCTTTAGAAGCTTGTTGATGTCGGACGCTTTATCTTTTACATATTTGCGTTCTGGGGCGTTATCCATGTCGACATAAAGCCCATCATACTGCTTACCTTCAGCTTCTAGCGCTTGCAGAATTGACTCTGTGGTTATATCTTCAAAAAGTACAATGCTCATTTAAGCTACCCCCTGACTACGCAAAAGCTCGCGGTTATGCTTACTGATAGACATGTGATTCAAAACAATATCTAAATTCCCGTTCGCCTTGTACGATCCTATAGCTCTATTCCAAGCCTCGGAATTATCTGGCGTCAGCTCTGGCTTAACCTGAATATTAGAATTGTCTTTCGTGTCTGCGTCCTCTGTATCGTCAATAGCAAAAAGACCGTTAAGCGCGTACTTTCTGGCGTATGACGATGCCGCCCCTGTTATCTGCGATTCATCCATGCCCTTCTTAGATACAGATTCCCGCGCATAACCTGTAGCCGCCTCGATCTCTTTACCGTCTTTTTTAAGCGTTGCCGTTGCCTTAACATAAATTCTATCTCCAACCATTTCTATTGAGTCAGATACAACCACGTAACACTCAGCCTTAGCTAGCGGTGCCTTTAGCGCCTCTAGAATATCTTCACAGCTTCTATAATTATACTTGCCAAAGTCATTCCTCTGGGCTTTCTTAACCTTCAATGCCTGCTGTATTTGTAATAGTTCGCTCATGCTCTACCCCATACGTCAAAATGTGCTTGTTTCTCAGCTATAACATCGCATTCATGGCCTAAACTATAACCATCGTTATATTGCTTGCCTTGATCCCTATGCTCGATTCCTGCTTGCTGGTCTCTATAACCGCGCATCTTTTCACTACACCGATTTATACTTTCTTGCACCTCCGCAAATATATTCATATCATCGCTCCATACGTCATATCATGCGTTATTAATATTGCAGCTACTATTATTGCTATTGCTAGTGCTGCCCTCCATACGTGCCGCTCGTCTATTTTCATCTTGCACCCCTTATCAATACTTTATTTTTAAAGAAATAATTACAACCGAACCAAACCTTTTTATCCCTTGCGTAGCATTCGCCGTTAATTGTTTGTATCTCGAATGCTTGGCCTGAGTAGATTATTTTAGCCTTATTTGACATAAGCCCACCCATGACAATAGCGGCCAAGGACACAATCACAATAAAAATAACGGAATATTTCACGAGTCACCGCCTTTAGCTGCTGCCTGTACTCGTTTACGTTGGGCTTCGTATTGGTCAAACTCTTCCTTGCTTACCTCTACGGGTACGCAGTCGTATTTTATGGTGTACTTTTGTAGCTTTCTTGCGTAGCTAAATGAAAGCACCGAGCCAGTCATAGTGCTTACAATAACAAAAGGGCATCCACCACTAAAGCCAGATGAGTTCCTTGCATCACAAATAAAATACCCTGATCTTGCTCTATCGAATGCAGGGTTATCACTAACCTCTATAAGCTCGTCTACCTCGAATTCTGGCTTACTTTCAGCGGCTTTAGCATCGCTTACGCTACGAGAAAAAAAGCTATACTCCATGCAATGCATCCCGAGACCATTATGATCACTGAACCACCCCGTACTGCGGCTTTCGGCTGCAGCCTCGATAAACTGGTATATGTTACCGTTATCTGTGATATATCGCTTGCCCGCTCTAAAATCTTCGCTTTTCATTATAGATTCTCCTCAACTAATCTCATTTCTTCCTTTAGGTACGCCTCATACTTCGCATCATATTCAGCTTTTGGCTGTAGCTTTAACTCATCATTAACCCAGTCCGCGTTATCTTCTTCCGTTACCGTTTCATCTTCTATACGCTCTTTAGGCTCATAAGCTACATCACCGTAGCCCATACCCTGTACGTCTTCATTATCGAACTTACCCATTATTTTTCTCCGTGGCTTTATTTAACATGCCGTTAATATAGACCTATTAGCTAACCTTGTCAACACACATAACGTATTTATTTAATGTTAATTGTGTGCGTGGAAAGTGTTGCACTATTCATTAATAGTGTGTAAGCTTATCCCAACTCGACAAACTAATAGGAATTACAAATGAGCGACAAATCAAAAGGCAGTAGATTATCAGGCGCAATACCAACGGACTATAAAGAGTTCATTGCCGCGAAAGCTAAACAAGAAAGCATCCCAGAGATTTATTATATCCGCGGGCTTATTAAGGAAAAAATGGATAAAGAGAAAAGGACTAAGAAATGAAAGCACTCGAACAACGAATATGCGCCGACTGTAAAGAGTCTAAACCTTTATTAGGCAGCTACTCATTCAACGATGACGGCACCCAAAGCGATACGTGTAGAACGTGTACAAACATCGCTGAGCAAGAAAAGAAGAATAGAGGCAATCTAACCTATCTATTCAATAAAAGCCGCTGCGCTGACCAATTGCTCGACTTACAGCTAAAGAAAGAATTAAACCCATTGAAGTACATGAAGCTTTAATCCACCCCCTAGTGGTTTGCCCTGCTTGGATAGGGGGCTTTTTTATTAATTGAGAGGTTATTATTATGTTAGAAGAATTAGAAATGATTAAAGAGCTTGTTGGACAGTTGACAGGCGCGGGATTATGGGTAGTTGGTGGCGTTATTGGCTACAAACTTATTATTAACTTAATTTTAATGTTTGGGGGTGGGTGGCTAGCGCATTCTTTTGTTAGTCGAGTTTTTGATCACATTAAGCCGGGGATAACTAAGGAGGAGGGCGAGCATATAAGGGCAGAAAACACCGAGCTTCGAGCAAGAAAAGAGGCTGACGCAATTAGCCATAGAGTTGAGCTTGATGAAGTTAAGGCTATGTATAAAATTCTCAAGGAAGCTAAAAATGATAACGCATAATAATTTGCTAGCTCAGCAATCGGCACAAATGAGGGCGAATAGCTTGGCGCTTGGCTCATTGGGAGGGTTGGCAGCTCACTCACCTATTCATATGGAAGCGCTGAGAGCGAGACGGGGCTTATATCAATCTGTGCGCCCTCCGCTCAGCTTTAAGGATGAGATGCGCCTCGATGTAGAGGAGTACTTGAGGGGCTGGGATAACACAATAAACATTAGAGGGTAGGGTTATGTCTAAGTGTACAAAATGCGGTAGCGAGTTTGATCCAACAGCAGAAATAATGCTTTTTGGAAAGACGGCCTTTAGTGCTTGCTATCCGTGCGTATTTTTGATTAAAGATCGTGATGACGAAGAGAAAGAAACGCCAGAGCTATTCACCGGCACCAATGATGCGTTAAATGCGCTTAGTATAAAGGGGTAGAGTATGAAATATTTATGGTTGTTATTACCGTTTTTGGGACTTTGGCTAGGTGCGTATATATTCGGCGAAATTATAACTGCTGGTTTTTACTGGTGGACTATACCAGCGCTAATTACTACTTTTATAGCGTGGGCTGCTTCTTTTATTTACGCTGGCGATAAGGTAGGGAAATAATGGACATCAATATAGCGTGTATACCGATTAATAAAAAAGTAAGGCCGCCTGAACAACCTTACTGATCCTATTATCCTAGATAGTTTCAGGTGGCGAGAATGAATCAAGTTCTGCCTTTGCGGATAATATTAATGGCTCAGCATCTAAACCGATGCCAAAACAGTAATTAGCGAACACTAAAGCGACCATTTCAGCAAATCTCTTTTTATGCTCTGGATTAATTTGATCTGAGTAAAGGTGCATTAAGTCTTCGATATCATGCCCTCTATACTCTGGCGTTAAATCCATGTCTTTATGGTCGTCTAGCTTCTCAATGGGCATAATACTTCCTGTCTTCTTGTAAAATTATATTATACAGCACTATAAACCCCATTTTTTGATGTGCAGAACTAACAACAAACCACAATAAACGACAAATAGATTAATTTGCTATAAGCTAAAATAAGTTGATTTGTATAAGATAGTTAAGTAAAATACTAGACGTAGTAAGGGCTTTGGTAGGCTCTATAGAAAATGTAAGATTAGCTAGAGGCTTTAAATGTTGGTTCAGTTGGGTGATTCTATCTAGCAGAACTTACGGCCCCTACCAAGGCTGAACTAACATTTAAGGCCTTTTTTTTGCCTTAAATTCCTCTATACCCTATCCCTCTCCTTGTTGCTCGGTTCATTTGATGCAGTAAAGGTTTACACCGAACAAAACGAAACCTATCTCAAACCCTTAAACGATAACAGGCATATTAAGCCACCTTAAAGCAATTGCACCAGCCAACCAGTGGAAACGCTCAAGGCAAAGCACAATACGTTGTGTGGATAGATAGGGGTGTATGTAAAGGCTATGTATCTCAAGCCCTGCATTAAACAGCGTCCATATGTGACATTAACCTAATTTTAGGTAGGTCAGACTCATAAGTCTCTAAACTATACGCTGATAAGAATTGTTTTTAGCTCGATACGATAAATAATACAAGTTAGGTTAATGTGGCTATAGGTCACTAAGAGCCTATCTTAGACCCCTTATAACTAAATAAAGGTAAATGATATGGACGTAACAAAAGTAGAATTAACAGTTGCGCAATCGCTGTTTGGTAGATGTTTTTTTGAGGGTGAAATTTTTTATATTTCTGATCCTTATAGTACATCAGATAACTCTCGAGACCGATGCGATGTGTTCAACAAGGAAGGAGAGCTACTGGGCATTATTTACGGGTGGTATTTCGACTTTGGCAGTAAAAAAGTATTTAAGAAAATAGAATAATTAACCCCTTGCAAAGAATAAATAATCCATATACTATGTATAACACAATATAACAAAGGACATACAAGTGACTATACAGACCGCATTTAGGCTAGATAAAAAGCTAGTTGATAAGCTAAAGAAATACTGCAAAGACGAAGGCCGATCACAAACATGGGTCGCTAATAAAGCGTTTAGTGATTACTTAGGCATAACCCAAAAAGAACCTACTCGGATAGTTAGCGAGAAAAAGCCAGTGTCTAATAAGACAGTAGCCGTAGCAGTAGATGATACCGCCGACAAGGTTATCGACTATCTAAACTCGCAAGCAGGAACGCGATACAAGCACACTGACACTAATCGAAAGCTAATCAATGCACGGCTTAAAGAATACACCAAGCGCGAAGTGTTCGACGTCATCACTAAAAAGTGCGCAGAATGGAAAGGCTCGGAAATGGAGAAGTATTTGCGGCCTTCGACGCTATTCAATGCGACAAAATTTGAAGAGTATCTAAACCAAAATATCACAGGCGGCAATACTAATGGACAAGATCAATTTAAACGACATACAAAACAGACTCCAATCCAACAAGCCCAAACAGACAGAGAAAGGTTACGAGCCGCAATTGCTGCACATCGAGAAGGTGAGCCATTTATGGGATTGGATGACCAGACAGTACGGACACAAGTGGACAATACAGGGGGGAATCTATGATGGCCAACGATTATCTGAAAACTTTCTTGTATGGTGTGAAGACCTGCAGCACTTCGGCGATACAGAATGGGATCGAGCATTTAAGAGAATACAGGGCGATCTTAAAGAAAATGCAAAGATGGGAAAAGAGTCTTGGCCTCCATCTTCGATTGCTGTGGTTGCATACGCTGAACCTCCGATGTGTTCGCAAATGTATAAGGCTTTCGACAGGTCAACGGCTCTTGAAGATATCACAACCAAAGAAAAGCGGCTCGAGCTTGGAGTGTCAGAATGCGACAAGCTGCTCAAATTATTCGATTAAAGGCGAATTACCAACACAACAACAACGATTATTAGATAAGGGGTGGGTGAAATGAGCAGAAAATTAAAGATATTATTCTATTTGCTATCAAACACTTTTGATGAGTGGAAAGAAAATATATGGGATAAAGATTTAGATTCCCTATATTGCTGTGATGGCACTGAATGCTGCTGCGGCGGTGCAACCATAGACGAAATGTGGAGTAAGTAATGAGCCAAGCACAAAGAATACAAGATCATCTTGAGGCAGGAAAAACATTGACTAGGCTAGAATCATGGTCTGAGCTGGGGGTGTTAGAGGCTCCCGCTAGAATTTG
>Ga0075468_10001322_pt1 | contig 10428 bp, 8 predicted proteins | sample DEB08_DNA_12_FD_77578 | JGI IMG/M metagenome (GOLD analysis project Ga0075468, IMG submission 77578) | Aqueous microbial communities from the Delaware River and Bay under freshwater to marine salinity gradient to study organic matter... | ecosystem: Environmental > Aquatic > Marine > Coastal ...
CCGACTACGGTGTAAAGACCCATCGCAGTTGGCCCACTCAAACATGGCAGGTAAAGTCAACGTGTAGGGGAGAGAAAAAATACTTTATTCTATGCTCAGACTGTCTTAAAAATGCCACCCAATCGGAGGAGGTGGAGGAAGTGCTTGAGCCCGATGGAACGCCCTTTACCGAAAAAAATAAATTTTTCCTAAGGTAATTTAAACCATGTCCATCGGGAATAGTCGATCCATCATCTCTCGACTCTGGCTTGGCCCTTGGGCCACGGCCTGTGGAGGCGGGGCGGACACAGGAGTAGGGAGGGCTCCTGCGCCTGCCGGCTCCGTAAGACCGGCTACACCCCTAGTCTGCGGCGCAGCAGGTACAGTTCTAGCACTGGCCTGCGGTGGTGCGACGATTGTTTCTTCGGTCTCGGTGGGCTCATCAGAGAGTTGAGTAACAGCTTCCTCCGCCTCAAGTTGACCCGTTGCAAACAAATAACTTTCGATATACCTAGCTGATTCGATGTTATTGGCAGGAGAAACGCCCTTACGCAAAAGTGCTTGGTAGAGTTGGGGGTCAGTAGCCGCGTCTTTTAATAATTGCCCTGCTTTTTCGCTCGTTATTCTAGTCAACCACCTGCGCGCTCGATTAGAAAAGAATTGTGCAAGTACAAGAGTTTGACCAATGTCTGCCGCTGCAGCAAGGTTAGATCCTTGCTTTGCTCCAACTAAAGCCGCAAGTAATTCCATAACGGTCGAAGGTCCATCATCAAAAAGTTTCCCCACTGCTTGAGGGCTTTTCTTTTCCATGATGTTAATTCTATTGGCAATGTCTTTTACGCGACCAATGTCTTCAGGAGACATGCCTAATGATTCCATAACAGGAATGTTATCTGTAAGGTCACGAGTAAGTTTTTTACCGGACACTAAGACTACCCCGTCTGAAATTTCAGCCGCGTCCGGTTTTGCTCTATTAAGCAGGGCGTTTACAAATTCCGCTTGGACGGCACGTTTGCCGTCATCGTCCAGCCCTCGAATAATAAGTGAAGCACGTTCAGGATCACCTAAATACTCTGCGACGTCTCTGCCAGCAATGGCAAGTTCACGTAGCTTTTGAACTTCTTCAGTAGCTCCTCTCGCATACTTAGATGGCGTGGTTAACCCGCTAGTGCGTATTGCTTCTGAGATCATGTCGGCGGATAACACGTTGTCGCCACTGTTGTAAATTGCAGTTTCAATGACTTTGTACTGGCGATAGAGCCTGTCCGTCTCATTTAATTGAACAGCTACATCTGGCGGCAGTGCATCCTGTAGTTGTCGGCTAACCGTGTTTTCAGCAGTGCCTAAGAGATCGGCTCTTTCAAGATTTCCTGCGCGCAATTGTGCGCGCCTTTCAGTTCTTATCTTACTTCGGATATCAATCAAATCGTCGGTAGTGCCTGCCGCTCTTCTAGCTTCGCCTAGTCCGGGCATTTCCCACGCAGTAGTTAAGTCTTTTAAGTATCCAGAAACCGCTTTCCGTTGATCATCGGTGGCAATAATTGAGGGATTGTCTACCGAATCCAGTATATCAAGACGGGTTAACTTGTTTAAATCTGCTGGACGGCCTCTTGCCGCATCATAGAAAGGATCAAATGCTTTGTATGCCTCCTCAAGCATTTCGTCAGTCTGTGCTTTTTTAATCGTAGTACCCGGCGGTGTAACACGCTGAATAACCGACTGCTCCCACTCTTGTCGAGTGCGGGGTTGTCCACGCAAGTTAACAAGTTCCTCCTGCGCGGCGCGTCGTGCTGACATTAAATCCGTAGCGATTTGATTACCTAGATCAGGGTTGTCTGCAATTAACCGTGACTCTTGAGCCATCAAAACATTGTCACCAAGAAACTGTGCGGGGGTAACGCCTTGCGGTAAATCATCCAACGCATCGGCCAACTCTAATGCACGCGCTTCACCTCCTGCTCTTTGCTGAGTTTGACGAGCCGCACGTATTGCTCCACCTTCTTGAGTAAAAGGGGTGAGATTGGACCTTACCGATTGATACATCCTTTGCCCTGTCCGAGGCAGTACAGTAGGTATAGCACCTGCGCTAAAACCAGCACCGAATTCAGATAAAAGTTGCATTGTAGGACTCGCGCCGCCTTCTCGTGCGGCTTCTCCTGCTGCACCCGCTGCACCTGCAGCGGCAATTTCGGAACCGTAGAAAGTCTTAGGCGCTGCTTTTGCCGTGCGGTATATGTCCTCTAGCATTCCCCTTGCTATACCGGGCCGAGCAAGCGTCTTGGCCGTTTCTTGTGCTAACTGCCTGCCTGCAACTACAGGACCTGCAATAAAAGGAAGTGCCGTGCCTACCATTTTAGCGGCTGCACCTGCTTTACCCGGCATTTCATATCCTGCGGGAAAACCTATCCCAAGTTCAGCAAGTTTGTTTTGCCATTTTTCAGGTAGGTAATCTAAAACCAGTGTATCTAAAGTTTGAGCCGCCATTCTATTTACGGTCTCAAGAGGACCGTATTTCGCAGGGGCATCAGTAGTATCCGCATCCTCTAAAGAAAGCTGGAGCTGTAAAGCTAACGCACGGTTGCGTTGGTCTTCTAGGCTAGGTTCGTTGTTTTCTTCAGCCATTTTTAATTATTACCTATAATGCTTCAAGGGCGCTGATATAAGCTTTAAGGGCATCGCCCTGTAAAGTAGCTACTTTAACATTCTTTAATTCGTCCCTTGTCATTTCTCCAAACTCGCCTGCTTCTACTTTTATTACGTTATTAATCGTATCAAAGTATAGCTTAGAAGCATCTTCTTTTAACAAGGAGTTAATTGTGCGTTGTACTGCTCTAGCCCTACCTTCGGACTTGTTTCTTTCTGCTTTGGGATTTGAGATATCGTTGCTGTATTTAACATCATCAACGTAGACCTGACCCATTAAATCCACAAAATTAGCTAAACTTTCCTGTGCCACCTCAGGGTTTTGAGAGAAATCAACTGCTTGAGGAATGGTAGCAAGAATACGAGCTTGTTCTACCACAGAAGGACGAGTGGTTGTGGCAAGAGAGGAAATAGCGTCCCTCTCTAGGAAACGTAATCTTTGTGCCGCTTCTTCTGTTTTCAAAGCAGAAGGCAAGAAAGGAAGTTGACCGACAGTGCTACTGTAAAAATTCCTAATCCCTGCAAACAAACCTGTTCCCGTTGCCGCGTCAAAAGCTAAATCAGTGGATAAAACGTCAGGCGGTTTAGTAGGATCAGCGGGGGGCTCAGGGAAATCAACGTCTATGACCTCCGCTTCTCCTGAAATCTCGTTATAAGCGATTACGTTGCCAGAATTAGGTTCAATAAAAGTTTTAGTGTTAACTATTTCGACCGCCTCAGGTCGAGATAGGTTCTTCGTACCCATCAAGTCCTGAATTTTTTCTTCATAGGCGCTTAATTTAGGTGGTTTAAAAGTAGCTATATCTAACGCAATATCGCCTTGTTGTTTAGCTAAAGCCGCGTCTGATGCTTGAGCCGTGGCTATTTTATTCTGAGCACTTTGCAACGCTAACATTTTAAGCGCCCTAGCCTCTTTACTCATCTCACCTGCACGCGCGCCTATTCTACCGGCTAGTGGACCGGCCACTTGTGCTAATCGTGCCGCTGCAGAACCCCTCATGGGTTGACCGTCCGCACCGACATTAGAACCAAACTGCAAAGCCGCTTGACCAAGATCAAAAAGCATCTGTGCCTGCGTGGCCTCTTTCGGAGTGCCGAGACCTAAGGTCTCATATAACGCGGCTTCTTTGTCCATTATTGTAGGCAGGCTCATCGCAGGCGCTGAAGGCTGGGAAGCAAGCAAGGTCTTAATGTATTGATCCGCTGAAGCAACCGCAGCAGGGCTGTATTGTCGATCAGAAACCACACCCGCCTCAGGCGTGCCGTTGGCATAGTATCTAACACCAGATGGGGACATGCTTTGCGCGGGGGTCACGCCCATCTGACCGGACCCTCGGTTAAAATTTTGGACTGATCCACCTTTGTACATCGCCGGAACAACTGTTTCGTCAACAGTAATTGACTCAATACCGGCAGGTTGAGCAGGCATGGCTGGCATAGGAGGAGGCGGCATCTGCGGCGCAGGCATTGGCATTGGCATTGCGGCCATAGCATCCTGCTGTGCTAACACGGGCTGTAGCAACGCTAAAACACCCTCTGGCGTTTCCTCGGCTTGACGCATGCCTACTAAATCAGCAAGTTCTTCCCGTCGAGCGTCAATGGACCGCATGTCACCACGTAGATTATTCATTAAGATTTCAGGAGAATCGGGCGTCCGGTTCATCATCCGCGCCATGTCGGCGTCGTCACCTTCTTCGACTCCGTTCATCTCCGCCTCAGAGATTTCTTCCATCAGCTCTTCGATGTCCTCCATAAAACCGGACATGATGCCGACATTCTCAACTTCGTCGTCATCAACCATCTGAACAACTTCTTCATCTTCCATCATCATCATATCCATTAAAAGAGTCCCGCTGTTTTAGCGCCGGCGGCGGTAGCTAAAGCTCCTACGCCGAGGCCTACTGCTGATTGGAGAGGACTTGCGCTCGGCGCTGTTTGCGAAGTTAGGGCCATCGACGTGCTTGGTGCGCCGCGATAAATGTCGGAGACAAAACCAAGCTGCTGGTAAGGAGCCATTGCATCCTGTAGTTGAGTCGCACGGATAGCGTCTATTTGGCTTTGCTCAATCTGTCGCTCAAGGCCACCCAGACCAGCCAAAAGACCCGTGTCCGCTGCGCCGAGCTGTTGTGTTGCCTGACCCAGTGCGCCGAACTGCGTGCCGATATTACCCATCTGGTTTCCAAGATTAGCAAACTGTGCCGCTGATTGACCCAAGGCCTGACCGCCAGCTAACTGTCTAGCCTGCTGGCTCTCAAAGCCTGCCATTGCTGCCTGCTGCGCTTGAGCATAGTTGTTAGCGTAATCCTGCATTATTCTTTGGTTCTTCATGTCCTCAAGGCGAGTATCAAACTCGGCTCTTTGCACACCTTCCCGTGTGCCACCAAATGCTCCAGAGGCTACGGCTGCGGCGGCCTCTCTTGGTCGTTCAATAGCGGCTTGACGCTCCATTTCCTCAAGCGCATTCCGCGTGACCTGCTGATAATACGGATTAAAATAGTCTTCGGCCATTGTCGGATCATAACTTTGAGCCGAGCCCAATATACCGCCGACGCCTTGGCCTAAGACAGGCGCGCCGCGTTGTGTTAGATCCATGCCTTGCGTCAACCCTTGGGATGCCGCTTGTATGTAGGGCTCAAAAGAACCTATGCCCTGCTTGGCAAAGTCAATGGCTTGAAGTTCTGTGCCTGATAGACCCGCTGCTTCGGTCGCAGGTAGTGCTACACCTTGATTATAGAGGTTCTGCGCCTCTTGCAGCATGCCCAGCTTATACGCTTCAATTTCTGGCGCTTCACGGACAAACTGAGTTTGGTAAGTAGTATCAACCATTCGCTCGATTCTCCAATTTCTTCATCATCGCATACATACGCTTCGCGCCTTTGCGCCGTGATCCGTCGCCCATGTTCCGTACCGCTTTGGCCGTAAAAACAAACTCGCCATCACTTAGCATCGCCGGTACGTCGTCCGATGTGCCAGTGCCGGGCCCGTTAATAGGGCCATTCATTCGTGGGAAATCGTTGGGGTCAACCCCCTGCGGACCACTGCCCATCGCTGCATTGTAAGTCGGCGCAGGTGGCGCATAATTCGTATACAAACTGCTTAAAGGTTGAATACCACCGAACCGTAAACCGTACTTTTCAGGGTTTTCTCTCAAGAGCCGTTGTCCGCCGCCTGCCATAAAGTCTTCGTACCCAGCAGGTAGTTCAGGCTGTGGCGTGTCAAATCCACCACTCAACGCCATGACACCTAGCCCTGCGCCGGCGAGAGGAGCGTATTTAGCAATCATCCCCGGCGTTTTCACTTTGTTATAAGCATCTAATAAAAGCTGAGTTGGATTTTGTGACATAAGGTCAGCCCTTACAGCTTCTTCTGTCATCTCAAACGCATTAGCTACTTTAGAAAAAGCGTTATCTGCATACCTTTGTTCAATGGCCGAAGGTGAAAACGCTTCTTTGAGACTATCGACCCTTTCCCCTAAACCAACACTTCGATCAGGAGTAAAAGTCTCTTTTATGCTCTCAAAGAATCCTGACGCCGGCGCTTCTGTACCAGCAGGGGTTATTTCGCGTAGTCTTGCAAGCTGTGAAGCTTGATCTATCGCTGCTCTGTCAACACCCATAGGAGACGCAACGGATTGTGTCAAGCCTTCAACACCACCGCTAGGAATTGTTGCACCTCTAAAAGTGGGTGATGAAACAACATTAGGAGGCATAATGCTTTCAACACCCCCCGCAGTAAAACCTGCTTGTGTCCCCTGTACGGGAGCCATCACATTAGCTTGTGCATTATTTAAAATCTCAGTTACTGGATTCGGGGCTACCCCACCAGTTAAAGCACTTTTATCTACCGCAGAAGAAAGGGGAGAACGAACAATTTTTTCCGCTGCCGAGGCAGCCTGACCCGGACTAACCGCAGTTGGTACATTTAACAGGCTTTCAGAAGGAGGGGCCACGTCGGTTACTGAAATACTTTTGTCAATAACAGGAGCATTATTTCCTGTGGCCCCTGTTATATCAGTGTTGGGCGTTAAACCCTGTAATGCGCCAGAAGTGATACCGCCAATCGCCCCTGCTTTCAGGCTGTCTTTTAGGTTATTTCCTGCAAGCAATGAACTACCTGCTCCGGCAACAAACCCAGACACAGCGGCAGTTCCTATCGCTGACTTTACACCTAATGCTGTAGCCGCTGCGGGACCAAGCGTCATAAACAACGCCGCTGAAATAACAACCTTGCCAATGGTACTACTGGCAAACTTCTTGACGGCCTTCCCTATCTTTTTAAATACTTTACTTAAAGAGAAGAACTCAGGTAAGCCTGTGCGTGGGTTGATTGTCCCTGCACCGCCTTTGTCCTTCAGCATCTTCATCTCAGCCGGCGTGACATGGGCAAGCATCGTATCGCCGTTTCGGCCCAAACTAGCTATGCCCCCCATCGCAAAACCTTGTGGTGCTCTGGCCTGTGCTCCAGAGGTCGCTCGGATTTCATCTAACGCCATGTTCAACGCACCGAAGAACTCTGGATCAAAGGTCTCAGGAAGCATGTCATCAGGCATGTCTTGTGTTTTGTAGTGCGCTCGAATCTCGTCGTAACGCTCTGGCTCGGCCAGTATCTCATCGACCATGTCGTTAAGTACGTCAAGCACTTCAACAGGCAGTTCGAGATCGCGTAGCTCTGCTTTGAATTCTGCAACGGCCATCGGATCGGCTTCAGCCGCCGTGGCAAGGAGGGTCTCATTGACTTCTGACGCAGGTATCTGCTCCCGCATCTGCTCGATAACGGTGAAATCTTCTATAGTTGGGGAAGGCATAGTTCCCGACATCGCTTCAGCCATGTTATATCCTTTGTTTAGCTATGGGGCCACACAGGACCGCACGTCGGGAGACGTGAATTTTCTTAATTATGACCGCTTACTTAGTCCCTGTCTACTTCAAGATAGGACAGGTAAAAAGTGGCATTTGCCTGCGAAGAGATAACCTTCAACACATTGCCTGTCTCTAATATACACGGGACTCCTCCAAAGACATCAACCGTAGCATCTGCGGCCAAGGCCTGCTCTTTGTATAAAAACACAGCAGAACCCGCCGCCGAATCGTACTGTTTGACCGAAATATTACTGCTGCTTCCATCTGCGTTAGTTACCCTAAGCGACTTAATGATCGCTGTATTGGCAGCAGGGACCGTGTAGACAGTGGTTTCCGTCGCGGCGGCAGGTATCAGACGTTGCTGTAGGTACTTGTCAGCCATTTAAGTTCCTTCAAACCATGCGCGTGCGTTACTCGTCTGCTGCGTGACTATGGGCGTGTAACTGCTATTAAGTTGTAAGACGATCTGCTCAAGAGACCGGACCAACTGGTCAAACTGCTGTGGGCTGTAATCACCTTGTGCCGCGTTGGGCAAACGTACATTTGCAATTTTACTCATCTTAATCCGTCCGGTTGGATGTCAACTCGCAGCGTTCCGTATCGCCAATTAGCATTGACCGTGGAGCTAGTAATCTTCAGGGCTATCTGTCGCCCACGAGCACGTGTATCTACCTTTTGCGTGGTAGGCGTAATCGTATACGGGTCCAAGGAGCTAGGGTTGGCGGTAGCCTGAGGATAGGCGCGTAGCAAAAGGTTAACTGTAATGTTTTCTGCTTGGTCTTTGAAATCGGGTATAAACCGCTTCATGTAAACCATTTCTTCGCCATCACCTAGATCAAAATAACCTGACTCGATAAACGCCAAAATAGCCGAACCATCCGCCTGATTAAGACCGTCTTCCTGATTGTAAACAAGACTCCTGCCGGCGGTCAGGCCATAAATAGTCGTTATAGTAGACGCGGTGTTGTCTTTAAGATATTCACTGGCGATGGGTTTACTAAAGGAGTCCACATCCTGCCACGAGGTACGTGCCAAAGAGCCAATCGACCACACGTTTTCAAGGTAATTATAAGTGACATTGCGGTCCACAAAATCAGACCCAGCCGAGCAATAAAACCATGTAATTTCGTTATAGTCGGAGTTTAAAGCCGCATACACCTTATCTTCCTGAATCAGATTAATGTCACCAAACACGTAGTCTTGGACCGTACATGGCAGTTTCTTTACCGTACCGTCAAAGGCGTAGAATGCTTCATGGCCGAGCCATAAAGCTAATCCATTCACGTCAACAGCGGCGTGTGGTCCTAAAGCGCCACAGTTGCTACCGAGCTGTTGGAAACCAAATGTGTAAGGAGGGCCAATGTACTGCATACCATGCAGTGAGGTATCCGTGAAAATAAGCACCTGACCACGTGATCGGACCGCCGTCATTATTCTGTTGCCGTCCGATAACTTTTGACCGCCTGCCGTGTTGGTTACTTTTTCCGTGAACTCATTGATGTTTTCTTGGTCCGAGAACCGCACAAACAACGGGTCCTGAGTTGTTGGATCGCCCACGGTGGTCTCTGTACCAAAACAAACTAAATGCCTGTCAGGGGATGTAATTAGAGCAAACGTGCTTTTAGTAGGTGCTCCTGAAACAGCTATTGCGCGTTGATCTGTCCCATCATCGGGACTCCACTTGTAAATAGAGCCATTGACCGCCTGCATAATTAGCACTTGACCAAATTGATCAAATGTCCAAATCCGTGCAAAAATAGTCGGTTGGGCCACAACTGTCCTTGCCGTGCCCCACGTCCCTGCACTCCACGTTCCAGTTCCCCAACCGAAGTCAAAAAAGCTCCGGTCAGCACCGATGTTAATTTGATAGGCCCCAACAATGGACCCGCCGCCATTGCCTGTGTCCGAGCCGTTAGCTACAACAGGGGCTGTGATCGTATAAGTAGAAGAAGTAAGTACCTCAGTGATCTCGTATTCAGCGTTTAGAATAGCCGCAGTAATGTTGCCACCCAAACTTGATGCACCAGAAAACGTAACAAAGTCTCCGGTGTCTGCGCCGTGAGCCGTGTCTGTTACGGTAATGACAGCCGATCCGTTAACGGCGGCAAAAGTAACTGCGCCGGCTCCTGTAGTTTCTCGAAGCGGTGTAATATCAGACCATGCGCCGCCTACTGATACATAAATTTTTCGATTAGTACCTACGGCTAAGTAAGGCGTTCCAGCATTGTTGTTCCATGAAAAAGTTTCGCTGGCAAAACCAACAAGGTAGTTGGGTGCGCCGTTAAAGTAAGTCCAGCCACCTAACTTTTCAGGTAGGCCAAACCGAAAACGGACGTTGTCACCGTCCGTAAATCCACCTTCTGCGCCGTATTCAGTATTTTGCTTATCAATGCCGGGCTTTAGTGCAAGTCTGAAATATGCCATAACTAGTCGTCCAAATACTTGCCTGTTCGTATCATTTCGGTAAGCTCTACTGATCTGCTCCCGACTTGTCTAGCCCACTTGGAATCTAAGAACTCGTCACTTGCAGTTTCGTAATCCGCTTCTTCCATAGCCGCCAAAGCGCGTCGAAACCCTCGTAACCTTGATCCGACGCCCAAGTTATACCCTAAGTCTATCATGGCGTCTTTACGGACGTCATCCAGTAAAGAAAACCAAGGGTATTGTGAGCTTAACTCTTTAATGACCCGTTCTATATCATTTTCAAGAAGGTACTGTACTTCATCATCAGACAAACCTATACCGTTTTCAGGATCAATATTACGACCCATACCTATAGTCCAATAACCGGCAGGGCATTTGTAAGCTAAATGCCGTCCATTAGTCTTAACCTCGCCCTCATGGCGTTTTAGCATCTCGATTAACTTTTCCATTTATTTTTTTCCACTAGACCCGCCGTAATAGAACGCCGCCGCCGTTCCCAGAATCCCGCTTAACTGACCGAGCA
>Ga0075468_10001346_pt1 | contig 10370 bp, 12 predicted proteins | sample DEB08_DNA_12_FD_77578 | JGI IMG/M metagenome (GOLD analysis project Ga0075468, IMG submission 77578) | Aqueous microbial communities from the Delaware River and Bay under freshwater to marine salinity gradient to study organic matter... | ecosystem: Environmental > Aquatic > Marine > Coastal ...
AACAAGATCTTTGTCTTAAAAAGCGTAGACACTAGTGAATTAATGTGTACATATAATGTTGATTCATCCAAGCCGTTAACTATTCTAGATAACACAATATCACTTCACAGAAAAAAACACACAAATACTTTATATACAATTAATGCATTAAACGAGCTAATTAAATCGATAAACAACGGTGTTCTTGATACAAGCTATCAGGTAGACTGGGATAAATATCGCAATTGTTTATTAGCAACCAATGAAGACGGTTTAAGACATATATCTACAGAAGTCAAAGAAATCGTGTATATCAAAGTGAAAAGATCCTAAAATACACCCTGAAACAGTTGGTAGTCTGAGTTTTTTTTCTTATATTTAGTATATAAATAAGAAAGATAAAACTATGAGTGCAAACCTAAAAAAACTACAAGAATTCGTCGATAAGATGAAGTCTACATCTTCTCTACTAGAGAAAAAAACGATTATCGAAACTATAAAAAACGATGATTTTATTACCAAAGCGTTGTATTATACATACAATCAATTCCTAAAATTTAACGTTACTTCTAAAAACTGTATAAAAAATACCGGTTTATTTAAGTATAATACTCACAAAGATATTTTTAGTTTGTTAGACGGTTTAAATAACAGAACATTTACTGGTCATGATGCTATATCACAGGTAAATGGTTTTATAATTGCAAACAAAGAATATACTGATCTTATATTCTCTATTATCGATAGAAACCTTGAGATAAGAGCTTCTGAATCAGTTATCAATAAAGTTGTACCTGGATTGATCCCAACCTTCGATGTAGCATTAGCTACCAAATATGAACCTAAATTTTGTGACTTTGATAACGAGGAATGGTTAGCATCTAGAAAATTAGATGGTGTTAGATGTATTATCCGAAAAGAGCAAGAATATGTAAATGCCTATTCAAGACAAGGTAATGAGTTCACTACTTTACAAAAAGTTATAGACGAGGTATCCAAGATACCAGGAGACTTTGTTCTAGACGGTGAGATTTGTTTGATGGATAAAGATGGTAACGAACATTTTCAAGGGTTAATGAAACAGATCAAGAGAAAAAACCATACTATCAAGAATCCTAAGTTTGTTATATTCGATTACTTGACATTAGAAGAGTTTGATACTAAAAAAGGTACTGCAACCTTAGAGGATAGATATATTAATTTACTAGGTTGTGATTTAACTGAGACTGATACTTTAAGTCTATTAGAACAACATCCAGTTGAATCTGACGAACAACTAGCTGATATGATATCAGATGCTGATGAGCATGGTTATGAAGGTATAATGGTAAGAAAGAATACAGGATATGAAGGTAAACGTTCTAAAAACTTATTAAAATGTAAAAAGTTCTTTGATGCTGAATACGAAGTACAAAGTGTTGATTTCGATAATCATAGAGTTATTAGAGAAGGTAGAGAGGTTGTAGTTCCTATGCTAGCTCAAGCATATATACTACATAAAGGTCATGAAGTAGCTGTAGGATCTGGATGGAATCAAGAGCAGAGAATTAGATATCATGCTAATCCTGAAAAGCTTATTGGTAAAATGATTACTGTTCAGTACTTTGAAGAAACTAAAAATCAAGAAGGTGGTATATCCTTAAGATTTCCTACTGTAAAGCATGTATATGAAAACGGTAGAAACGTTTAAAAATAACTGTGTAAACAGTTGGTAGCCTGAGATATTTTTCTTATCTTTAGGTATAAATAAAAGGGAAGATACCCTAATAGTATTAAATAAAAATTAAAAAATGACTGAAACTAGATTGAAAGAATTGCAAACTGAAATTGCTAGACTACAAGAAATTGATAACAAGATAACTGAAAAGATTGCTGACGAGTTCGACGCTATAGAATGTGACGAATTACAGATACCGTGTTCTAAAGATTTAGATATGGAATGGGCTAACGAATCAGAAAATATACAGTAAAAAGAAAATTAATATAACATGCAAGCGAAATTTAAAATATTAAATAGTAGAGAGTTGTATGCAACAACTCCTGATCCTAATCCAGAAGTATTAGGCATGGTTCATGATGTTCAGCTAGATGATGCAGATGGAGTAATGGTTCAATATCGAGTTAGTGTAGTAGAAGGCCCTAAAGGTGATATATGGACGATAACCACATTTGGTGTAGCTGGTCATGATATTGATCCTACTAGTAGATTTGGTAAAAAGATTGTTGATTTTGTTAAAATACATATGGTATGTGTATCTTTTCATGAAGATGATGCAATGGATCAGTGGTTTAACGAACAGATTATTGGTTAATGGATAAGTGGACGCATACATATAGTGAGATGGGATCTCGCGACAAGAAGACTGGTAAGTTAAAGTATTATAACGTAGTAAGAACTCATAACAATCATTTTAGTTGTGAATGTCCAGCGGCTATGTTTCGAAGATTTCAAGAATGTAAGCATGTTAAACGATTAAGAGAAAAATTGTGTGTGTAATAGGGGATGTAGCTCAGTTGGCTAGAGCGCTACACTTGCACTGTAGAAGTCGTGGGTTCGAGTCCCACCTTCTCCACAAACTAGGCCCGGTCGTCTAGTGGTTAGGACGCATGGTTTTCATCCATGTAACCGGAGTTCGATTCTCCGTCGGGCTACAAATTAACATTAAAGAATTAAAACAATAGATATGAACAGAGAAAAGTTAGAAAAAAACATTGCAAGTAATTTAACAATAGACCTTGATGTTGAAAAGTATATAGAAATTACATTGTTAGATATTGAGAAATACGCCAACCAAAGAGTAATAGAGGAGTTGGAAAGAATCCCTAATCTTAAAACACCTTTAGGTGAGGAGATTAGATTAAGTTACCATTATGTTTTAAAAAGAATTAAAGAACTAAAATAATAGATATGACAGCAGAAGAATTTTACAAAGACCACTTTGGTCATACATCACAACACGTAAGTATGGATAAGATATTTGTGTGTATGGAATTGTATGCAATCCATGAACTCGCAAATGGAAATTTTAATTCAGGAGCAATTGTGGAATTAGAGAAACATAAGAATATGATGGAAGAAGTGAGAGATGGTAGAGAGGATTATTCGCTTAACGATTTCATAGTAGGACTTGGAAGAACAATAGAAAAACTAAAACAATAGAAATTAAAGAGTAGAATTATAAACTACAACGGCTCCGTAGTTCAACTGGATAGAATGTCAGATTTCGGCTCTGATGGTTGGGGGTTCGAATCCCTCCGGAGTCACAAAATAAAAAAATATGGAAATAATAGCATTATTAGTTTTAATTGGATTAGGGTATTGGGTAATAAAAATACCTTACGAAATAATTAAATTTATTATAACTATAAGTTGTTTATTGTTATTATATTTCGTATATTATATAAAAAAGAAATTATGGGTAAATTAGTTATAGGAATAATCTTGTTTTTAATGGGGCAAGCTTTAATATGGGTTCAAACTAACGGTCAGTTTGTTTGGACATGGGCAAAAGAAAATCCGTTTTGGATGGCAGCAATATTCAGTATGCCAATTTCTTATATGTTTATATATGCAACAACCTATGTAGTTGGATACTTTGACGGTTCATTATGGCCTGGTAGATTTATAGGTTTTGGTACAGGTATGATAGTATTTAGTATTTTAACCTACCTAGTCATGGGAGAGGGTATAACTATGAAGACAATGATATCGTTAATTTTAGCAACCACTTTAGTTGCTATTCAAATACTTTGGAAATAATGAGTAAAGCACCTATAAGACCTAAAGGAGGTAAACGCTCACCATTTTACTGGTGGAGACGCTTTCGTTCACATAAATCACTACCATATAGTAAAGGGTTAATAGATAAGATACGAAATGGTGACTTCGAGTACCCAGTTCTATTTGAACAAGCAGATTGGGAACTTCAATGGATGGAGCAAGATCAGAAAAAGTTTTTAAAGGAGTATAAAGGATTTGAACCTAAATCAGATAGTCTATACCATGATATTGAGAAACGGTATAGGAAGAGGTATAATTTATTACGAGAAGATGGTGATAAGGTAGAGCGAGATCGACTTACAAGACTTGTAGAATCTTTATCAAAAAAGTTTTCTATACATAAAGATAATATTATAAAATGGATGGAAACGTTTGATGGTACAACCGAAGAATTATATAACTACTGTGCAAAACATAACAATATGAACGCTGACACTGTAAAGTTTTTAGATAAACAGTTGCAGAAACGATAAATAGTTCGTATATTTAGTATAAATAAGCTGTTAGTAGCTACTTATTATTATAATAATTAACAACTAACTTAATCAATAACAATAACAATTAATAACTAAAAGAGGAAAATTATGGCATTAGACTTAGATGCAATCCGCAAGAGGCTTTCAGGCCTACAAAACCAAACAGGTAAACAAAACAACCTTTGGAAACCAGAACCAGGTAAACAAACAATCAGAATCGTACCTTATCAGTATAACAAAGACAACCCATTTATTGAGTTATTCTTTCACTATGGATTAAATGGTAAGACATTCATGTCACCGGTAACTCATGGAGAAGCTGATCCAGTAGTAGAGTTTGCAGAAAAACTTAAAGCTACAGGTAACAGAGATGACTGGCAAATGTCAAGAAAACTAGAACCTAAAATGAGAACTTATGTTCCGGTACTAGTAAGAGGGCAGGAATCAGAAGGTGTAAAATTATGGGGCTTTGGTAAAACAGTTTACCAGGAATTATTAAGCTTTATAGCAGATCCTGATTACGGTGATATTACTGACTTAAATGCAGGTAGAGATGTTACAGTTGAATTCATGACTGCTGCAGAACTTGGTAAGCAATATCCACAAACTACGATTAGAATTAAACCTAATCAAACTCCAGCTACTGAGAATAAAGAGGTTGCTGAGAAAATTATGAACGGTCAAAAAGATGCAAACGATATCTTTAAGAAAGTTTCATATGATGAGTTGAAAGAGCAATTAGCAATTTGGTTAGATCCAGAACAAGGTGAATCTGAAACTTCAACAGGCTCAGGCGCACCAGCTGCTACTACTGCACAACCTACTTCAACAAATACTAAAAAGGTAGATGATGTAAATACTGCTTTTGACGAATTATTCAATAACTAAAAAGAGGGTTATATATGTCTAAAAAGACTACAAGAGACGACCTAGCTGATGTTCTAGCTACAAGTTTAAACAAACAATTTAAAGGATACAAGGTTGCTTACTTCCTAGACGGTTCAGAAGAGACTCCAGCTGATTTAATGGAATGGATCTCTACTGGCTCGGCTATGCTTGATTTAGCAATATCTAACAGAAAATACGGAGGAATACCAGTTGGCAGAATATGCGAATTAACTGGTCTAGAAGCTTCTGGTAAATCTTTATTAGCAGGTCACCTACTTGCAGATACTCAAAAGAAAGGTGGTTTAGCAGTATTTATCGATACTGAGAATGCATGTAATGAAGATTTCCTTAGAGCTATTGGTGTTAATGTTAAAGATATGCTATACATTCAACTTGATACAGTAGAAGATATTTTTGAAGTTATTGAAAATATTACTTCTAAGGTTAGAGAGTCGGATAAAGATAGAATGGTTACAATCGTTGTTGACTCAGTTGCAGCTGCAACTACACGAGTAGAGCAAGAAGCTGATTATTCTAAAGATGGTTGGGCTACGAGTAAAGCAATTGTATTATCTAAAGCAATGAGAAAAATTACTCAATTAATGGGTAGGCAAAAGGTAACTCTTGTGTTTACTAATCAATTGAGAGTAAAACTTGGAGCGATGTTTGGTGACCCTTATACTACCTCAGGTGGTAAAGCTTTAGGATTCCATGCTTCATGTAGATTACGTTTACAAGCTGCAGGGCAAATTAAAGCAAAAGTTGATGGTAAAGATCAAGTAATTGGTATTAAAACTAAAGCTAAAATTATTAAAAACCGAATGGGTCCACCGTTAAGAACGGCTGAATTCGATATCTTTTTTGATAGTGGTGTAGATAATTTTGGTGGATGGTTAACAGCTCTTAAAAATCATAAACTTATCAGTCAAGGTGGGTCATGGTATACATATACTGATGATACTGGTAAAGCTCATAAATTCTTATCTAAAGATTGGAATGGGTTACTTGAAGGTAATGATGGGTTACGTGATGAGGTGTATAATAAAATTTGTGATGCTGCTATAATGGAATATAAGACTGATAATCTCGGTATCGATGATATTGAATTATCAACTGAAGCAATTCCAGAATAGTATGAGTAAAAACAAATACTTTTCAATACTTGATTCATTAACTGAAACAAACTCAAAACCAGCAGAGCTCAATGATAGAGTTCTGCTGGTAGATGGGTTAAATACTTTTATACGTGCTTGGACAACATCACCAGTAACTAATGATGATGGCGTACATGTCGGAGGTATTACTGGTTCACTTTTATCCCTAGGTTATGCAATTAAAAATATTAAACCGACAAGGGTGATACTTTGTTGGGATGGTAGAGGAGGAAGTCAAAGGCGAAGGAAGCTATTTCCAGAGTATAAAGCTAGCAGGCGAAGTAAAGTAAATCTTAACCGATCCTTTCAAGGTAATATTGACAAAGAAGCTGACAATCAAAACATGAAAATGCAATTAGGTCGATTAATTCAGTACCTAAATAATTTACCAGTATCTACTCTAGCACTAGAAAATATAGAAGCTGATGATTCTATAGCATATGCGTGCAAACAAGTACTTACAGAATCACAATGCTTTATAATGTCATCAGATAAGGATTTTATTCAGTTAGTTGATGATAGAATCTCTGTATGGAGTCCTACTAAAAAGAAGCTATACTTCAAAAATGATGTCGAGGTAGATTACGGCGTACCAGCACATAACTTTCTACTATACAGAGTATTAACAGGTGACAAGTCAGACTGTATACCTGGCATAAAAGGTACTGGGTTAAAAACGTTACAAAAACGATTACCAGCACTATTTGGTGATACAAAATTAACATTAGATGATCTTGTTGATATGAGTGCAGATTCATCTATAAAAATGCTACAACAAATAACAGATTCTACTGATCAACTAGAGTTAAACTATAAACTTATGCAATTACATGATGTAGATATATCAGGTAAATCGAAAGAGATTATACGTAATGTTATTAACGGTGAACTTACGAGGTTAAATAAAACTAACTTTAAACTTTTACTTATGGAAGACCGAATGACTAACGGTATTAAGAATCTAGATTTTTGGATACGAGAAGTTTTTACAACTTTAGATGCACTATCATCTACTAAGTAAGTTGGAATTCTCAAATAATTTTATTATATTAACTATATGACAGATACATTTAGCAAATACGGGTATTCATTTCAGATTAAACTGATAGCTGCTCTCTTTAAAGATAGATTATTCTTACAGCAGATTAGTGATATATTGCGACCTGAGTTTATGGAATCTGAATCTAATCAGTGGATTATTGAAAAGGTTATTGATTATTTTACTGAGTATAGTTCATTACCAACACTGGAAGTTATGAAGGTTAGACTAGACGACGTTGATAACGATGTATTAAAAACTACTATAGTTGATACATTAAAGCAAGTTGTAAAGCAGTTTGAAGCTGAGGATATAAAATTTATTGAACAGGAAGCGTTAGATTTTTGTAAGAATCAAACTTTAAAAGCTGCAATTATGGATTCAGTAAACCTACTTCAGTTAGGTGAGTATGAATCTATAAAGGAAAAAATAGATACTGCAATGAAGGCTGGTTCTGAAAGAGATATTGGTCATCAATACAATATTGATATAGATGATAGGTTTGCTGAAAGCACTAGAAAAACGGTAGCTTCAGGCTGGAATGTTATAGATGACTTAATGGATGGTGGTTTAGGTCCTGGCGAACTTGGAGTATTTGTTGCACCAGCTGGTATTGGTAAATCATGGGGATTAGTTAATGTTGCTGCTAATGCAGTTAAAAAAGGTTTAAACGTTTGCTTATACACTTTAGAGTTAAGTGCACCGTATGTAGGTTTAAGATTTGATTCCGTATTTACAGGTATTGCTGCTCAAAATTTAAAATACCATATTGACGAAGTTAAAGAGTGCGTAGAAAAACTTGAAGGTAACCTTGTAGTAAAGTACTATCCAACTAAATCAGCTACAGTCAATACAATAAAAGCCCACCTTGATAGATGTCAAATGCAAGGTTATAAACCAGATGTAATAGTAGTAGATTACGCTGATTTGTTAAGAGGTAATGGTAAAGAAGTAAGGCATGAGTTAGGAAATATCTATGAAGATTTGAGAGGTCTAGCAGGGGAGTATGAGATACCAGTTTGGACAGCATCTCAAGCAAATAGATCAGCACTAGAAGATGATGTTATTGGAGCAGAAAAGATTGCTGAATCTTATAGTAAAATAATGACAGCTGATTTCGTATTATCACTATCAAGAAAGATAGAAGATAAGGTAGCAGGTACAGGTCGTTGGCATGTAATAAAAAATAGATTTGGACCTGATGGTATTACATTTCCTAGTAAAATGAATACATCGAATGGTCAAATTGACATTTACGAAGGAGATTCTATACAAGGTAAAGATGCGCAAAAACAAATGGATAACGGTGAAGAATCTAAACGTAAATATTTACAAAATAAATTTAAAGAGCTTAGTGAGGGCTCGAGGTAGTAGCCTAATTATTACCACATCAAAGATGAACCCCACAGGTTCGTCTTTTTTATCTCACATATAAAAATAACTAATAAAGGGAATACACAATGGAAATATCATCTAAAATTTTATCAGACATTACAGTCTATATGAAGTATGCAAAATACTTACCAGAAGTAAATAGGAGAGAGACTTGGGAAGAATTAGTAAGTCGTAATAAGGCTATGCATATTAAATCTTATCCAGATTTAAAAGATCAGATAGATAATGCTTATAGATTTGTGTATGATAAGAAAGTTTTACCTTCAATGAGATCTATGCAATTTGGTGGTAAGCCTATAGAGGTTGCACCTAACAGAATTTACAATTGTGCTTTTATGCCAGTAGATCATATAGACTCTTTTGCAGAATGTATGTTTTTACTACTAGGTGGTACAGGTGTAGGATTTTCAGTTCAAAAACATCATGTAGCTAAACTACCAGTTATATCTAAACCATATCCAAAAAGAAAGAGAAGATTCCTAATAGGTGACTCTATAGAAGGATGGGCGGATTCAGTTAAAGTTTTAATGAAGTCGTATATGAATGGAGGTGGTTCAAGAGTAGAGTTTGATTACTCTGATATTAGACCTAAAGGAGCTATGCTAGTTACTTCCGGTGGTAAAGCCCCAGGACCTCAACCATTAAAGGAGTGTTTGGTAAAAATTGAAGGTATGCTAAAAGATAAAGAGAATGGTACACAATTAACAACTCTAGAAGCACATGATATAGTATGCCATATTGCAGATGCAGTACTAGCTGGTGGTATTAGACGAGCAGCTCTTATTAGTTTATTTAATGCAGATGATGATGATATGATTGGCTGTAAGTCTGGTAACTGGTGGGAAACAAACCCTCAGAGAGGTAGGGCAAACAACTCTGCTTGTTTAATGAGACATAAGATAACAAAAGAGTTTTTCTTAGATTTATGGAAGCGAGTTGAATTATCAGGAGCTGGAGAGCCAGGTATATATTTAAACAATGATAAAGATTGGGGTACTAACCCTTGTTGTGAAATCGCTTTGAGACCAAATCAATTCTGTAACCTTTGTGAAGTAAATGCAAGTGATATAGAATCACAAGAAGATTTAAACGATAGGGTAAAAGCTGCAGCATTTATTGGTACCCTACAGGCAGGTTATACAGATTTTCATTACCTAAGACCAATATGGCAGGAAACAACAGAAAAGGATGCACTTATCGGTGTATCGATGACAGGAATCGGGTCAGGTGTTGTATTAGGTTATGATATGAAGAAAGCTGCAAGTATAGTTAAACGAGAAAATACACGAGTTGCAAAACTAATAGATATAAACCCATCAGCGAGGTGTACTACAGTTAAACCTGCAGGAACAACCTCTTTAACATTAGGTACATCATCTGGTATACATGCATGGCATAATGGTTATTATATTAGAAGGATAAGAGTAGGTAAGAATGAGTCTATATATAACTACTTGGTTAATAACCACCCTGAATTAGTTGAGGACGAATATTTCAGACCACATGATACAGCAGTTATTCAAATACCTCAAAAAGCACCAGAAGGAGCTATATTAAGAACTGAATCTCCATTTCAACTTCTAGAACGCGTTAAAAAGGTTGCAAACGAGTGGGTAAAGCCTGGTCATAGAAAAGGCTCTAATTCACATAACGTATCT